>Ga0209641_10002699_pt1 | contig 15096 bp, 14 predicted proteins | sample RifCSP16_1_FD_184022 | JGI IMG/M metagenome (GOLD analysis project Ga0209641, IMG submission 184022) | Soil microbial communities from Rifle, Colorado - Rifle CSP2_sed 16_1 (SPAdes) (version 2) | ecosystem: Environmental > Terrestrial > Deep subsurface > Rock core/Sediment | place: Rifle...
GTCTCGCGCGCCGAAGCGCGCTCGAGCGCGAAGCGCAGGTCTGCCAGCCCGTACTTCAGCCAGCCGGTCAGGTCGGCGTGACCCGGGCGGGGCACGGTCATCGGATCGATAGCCACGCCCTTCCATTTCTCGTGATCCAGGTTCGGTACGGTGATGGCGATCGGCGCCCCGATGGTGATCCCGGCCATCACGCCTCCGGTGATCTGGCCGGCGTCGCGCTCGATGCGCATGCGCGGGCCGGCGCCGTAGCCGATCTGGCGACGCGCAAGGTCACCGGCCAGATCTTCACCCGAGAGCGAAAGACCGGCCGGGATTCCATCCAGGATCACGTTTACTTGCGGGCCGTGTGACTCACCGGCCGAGAGAAATCTGAGCATTCTGCTTCTCCAGCGCCGCTACAGCGGCCGCGGTCATCACGCCTCGGGGCGGGGGGCTACCGGTCCACAATTGGAACGCCAAGGCACCTTGTTCGACGAGCATCCCCAATCCACCGCACGCATCCAGCCCGGCCCCCCGGGCGGCCGCGACCAGTCTCGTCTCAGGCGGATTGAAGGCCAGGTCGTACACGAAAGTCTCGCGGGGCAGACGGAGGTCGGCCGGCCAAGGGGTCACGAAGATGTCCGGGGAGGTCCCGACCGGCGTGGCGTTTACGATAAGGGCCGCGCCTTCGGCCGCCGCCTCGAACCCATCGGTTGTCCAAGAGAAGACGCGTGGCGCTTCGGCCGCCACCGCCAGGGTCGACACAAGCCTTCGCCCGGCTTCCGGATCGCGGCAGACGACGCGCAATCGCCCGTCCAGGCTCTTGAGCGCGTGGGCCACCGCTCGTGCCGCCCCGCCGGCGCCCAGGATCACCGCCGTTCGGCCTACCACGTCCACGCCGTGCGCGGCGAGATCGCTTGTGAAACCGCCGACGTCGGTGTTGTGCCCGACCAGCGTGCCTTGCGTGTTGACAATCGTGTTGATCGCACCGATCCGACGAGCAGCCTCGGACAACTGGTCAACAAGGCCCGCCGCGGCCACCTTGTGCGGCACAGTGACATTTGCTCCGGCCCAATCGGGGCCACGTAGTTGATGGATCAGTTCGGGAAGATCGACGGCCGAGACCTGGATCGCCGTGTAGCCCCAGGGCAAGTGGAGCGCGGCGAAAGCCGCGTTGTGCATCGCAGGCGAGACGGAATGGGCGACAGGGTCTCCGAGCAACGCCACGCGCTTCATGCGACCTCTGCCCCCAGTCCGGCGAGAACCCGGCCGAACCCCGGATACGACTCGTCGATGCACTCGGCACCCTGGATCGTCGTTGTTCCTTCGGCGATCAAGCCGGCGACCGTCAAGGCCATCGCCAATCGGTGGTCCCCGTGGGAGTCGACGGCGGCGCCATGCAGCCGGGTCGGACCGCGGATCTCAAACCCGTCCGGCCGCGGCTCGATCGCCGCGCCCATGCGACGCAGTTCGTCCGCCAGGCTGGCGATGCGGTCGGACTCCTTGAGTCGCAGCTCGGCCGCATCGCTCACGACCGAGACGCCTTCGGCCTGTGCCGCCAGCACGGCGAAGATCGGGAACTCGTCGATCATGCGGACAACCCGATCGCCGCTGACCGACGTCGATCGCAACCCGGAACTGCGAGCGACCAAGGTGCCGACGTCTTCCCAGCCGTTTTGCCGGAGATGAGGCAGGCGGACGTCGGCGCCCATCTCGCGCAAGACGTCGATCAAACCGGTGCGGGTCGGGTTGACGCCTACCATCGGGAGGGTGATTTGCGAATTGGGTACCAGGATCCCCGCCGCCAGGAGAAAGGCGGCAGAGGACAGATCGCCGGGGATCTCCAGATCGAAGGGCGCATGGCTGGTTCCATCGGGGTCGAGAACGATATCGCCGTCCATCACGCGTATTGGCACGCCGAGCCGGCGCATCAGACGCTCGGTGTGATCGCGTGAGCGGGCACGTTCGTGAAGGATCGTGGGACCCGAGGCAGAAAGCCCGGCCAGCAGGATGGCCGTCTTCACCTGGGCCGAGGCGATCGGCATCTCGTAGTCGATGCCATGCAGCCGGGCGGCCTGCAACGTCAGTGGAGGCTGGTCCGTCCCCTCCTGGCCCGTGATGCTCGCCCCCATCTGGCGCAGCGGATCGATCACCCGCGACATCGGGCGCTGACGCAGCCGCTCACCGCCGTCGAGGGTCGCACGAACTCCGGCGGACGAGAGCGCGCCAAGGAGCATGCGCATCGTGGCGCCCGAATTGGCGCACTCGAGGACCGCTCCCGGAGTCCGCCATGACCGGCCAAGAATCAGAAGATCGTCGGCGGCGAGGGCCTCGGTCTCAATGCCCAGCTGCTCCAGACAACCTAGCAACGCCCGCGTGACGCCGGCGTGGAGCACGCCGCGCAACCGGCTGGTGCCGCTCGTCATTCCGGCCAGCAGGATGGCCCGATGCGAGATCGACTTATCACCCGGGACGCGAACCTCCCCCTTCAGTCCCCGAGCACCGCCGGACATGCGCAGGTTCATGCGCCTCCCTCCACTCGGGACGTCACACCCGGTTCAAGCTGGAGCCTTTGACCCCGGGCGCGGATCAACTGCGTTTCCAGGGCGGCAAAGTCACCCTCCTGAAGGGCCGCTTCGAGAAGTCCTAAGATGGACCGCGCCTTCTGGATCATGCTTTCAATCTCTGCCCTGTTCGTCGACAGAATGTCCATCATCATTCGGATATCACTCCCGGCGAGACGAGTGCTGTCGCGGAACCCCGAGGCGACCAGCTCCCAGAGGATCGGATCCGAGGCGGCGACTTCATCGGCGCAGGCAACCAGTATTGTCGCCAGGATATAGGGTAGATGACTGGTGGCGGCCAGAAGCCGGTCGTGATCTTGCGCATCCATGACCAACGGGCGCGCGCCCAGCGCACTGACGAGCTCATCGGTGATCTGCCGCATCTCCTGCGAAGTCCGGTCGAGCGGCGTGAGCACAAAAACCTTCCCCCGAAAAAGACTCGCCTCGGCCGCCGACAGCCCAGAGATCTCCTTCCCGCACAGCGGGTGACCACCCAAAGGATCGGTCCTCGCCGGCAGATCCCGCATGGCAGCCACGATCTCGACCTTGGTCGACCCGACGTCCAGGATGTACTTCGGGGTGGGGAGGTCGTGACCGATCCGAGCCAGGATCGACAGGATGCCCCTGACGGGCACGGCCAGAATGGTCAGGTCGCATTCCCCCAGCCCGATCTCCAACGCTGTCTCGACACGATCCACGACCGCGCGATCTCGAGCCAATTGCAGCGTATCCGGATCTGTGTCGACGCCGACGAGGCTCGCACATCGGCCGCGCAGACCGGCGGCCATCGAGCCGCCGATGAGACCCAGACCGACGATAGTAACGCGAGCCTCAGCCAGCTTCATCGGGTGAGCGGCCCCTGTCTCCCGACAGCCTCGGCGACTCTCTGCACCTCGACCACCAACTTGGCGAACTTGTCCGGCTTGAGGCTTTGAGCGCCGTCGGAGAGGGCCTCCTCCGGGTTCGGGTGGACCTCGACGATCAAGCCGTCGGCGCCGGCGGCGATCCCGGCGCGCGCGATGGCCGTCACGTATTCCCACTTCCCAGTGCTGTGGCTGGGATCGAGCAAGACGGGGAGGTGCGAGAGCTGCTTGACAACCGGGATGGCGTTGATATCTGTGGTGAACCGGGTCGCTTGATCGAAGGAGCGGATGCCGCGTTCGCACAGGATCACACTTTCGTTGCCCTGGAGCAAGATGTACTCCGCCGCCATCAGCCACTCTTCGATCGTCGACATCATCCCGCGCTTCAACAACACCGGGCGCGCAGATTCGCCTGCGGCGCGGAGCAACGCGTAGTTCTGCATGTTGCGTGATCCGATTTGAATCACATCGGCATAGCGAGCGACCAGAGGTACCTGCTCCGGGGAGAGGGCCTCGGTCACGATGGGGAGACCTGTCTCCTGCCGGGCTTCGGCGAGCAGCTCGAGCCCTTCTTCGCCCAGACCTTGAAAGCTGTACGGAGAGGTTCTCGGTTTGTAGGCGCCGCCCCGGAGCGCCGTCGCCCCGGCCGTCTTGACGGCGTGTGCCGTCTCGAGCAGCTGGTCGCGGCTCTCAACCGAGCATGGCCCGGCGATGATGGCGATGCGAGGGCCGCCGGCCTTTGTCCCGTTCAGAGCGACCACGCTGTCTTGCGGACGCATCTCGCGCGAGGCGAGTTTGTACGGCCGCAGAACCGGGAGGACCCTCTCGACGCCATCCATCACTTCGAATTGATTGGGGTCGAGCGGACGCTCGTCCCCGACCACGCCGATGATCGTGCGCTCCTCCCCCTGGCTGAGGTGAGTTCTGAGCCCTTTGCCTTCGATGCGCGTGATGACCTGGGCGATCTCCTGCGCGCTGGCTTCGCGTTTCATGATGACGATCATGGCAGTCTCCCGGTTCTTACGAGTATGAGGTCACGAGAAATGAAAAAGCGCCGAGCCGTTGCTCCGCGCTGCTGATGGGTCTGTCGATTGTCTGTGCTGAACGACTAACCCACGCGAAGCTCCGGCTTTGGCCCGCTGCCAAAGTAATAGAAGCTCACGTAGGTATAGAAGCTCAGGTTGTGCATAGGTTGGGAGCATCCTAGCACTGTAAGGAGGGAGAGTCAACCCCCAGAGTTCCGCGCCGTCTGTGGGGGACGAAGGGGGGAAAGTGCGTTTTCCCCGCTAAGTTCAAACGGGGCGGACGGCCCCCCTTCGTCCCCCCACACCCCCCTCTTCCCCCCTCCGCAAGCGGCCGTTGATGGCACGGGACCTAGCGCGCCTCCTCGGCCGCTCACGCTAGGGGTTGAATCCAATCTGGGGCGTTGAGCTCGATCCGGCGCCCGGCCGCGGACACCTTTGTTGGATCCGTTTCATCACACGGACGGAGTCAAGTCACAACCAGGGATGGCCGGTCCTTCGGCTGCGGCTTCGCTTCGCTCCCTGGCCTGCGGCCTGGGCAGGCAGCCTTCGCTCAGGATGCTTCCCCCCAGATCCAAGGGCATGCTCTGAGCATGGATGGCCGGAGTCAACTGCAGGGGAAGACTCCATCAATGGCCATTTGCGTAGGGGGTTAGGGGAGGGAGGAGGGGGATGGCCTGGGAGAACGCATCCTGAGCGGAGTGAGGCCGTTAGGCCGAACCCCTCGACAGGCTCGGGATAAACTCCGTCGAAGGATCCCCCCTTCTCCCTCCACGAAGAGGCAAGCGCAAGATCACTCAGGAAGACCCTCCAGGCACTCCTTGACGATGCGGTAGAACGCTTCGGGCTGATCCATATTGGTCAGGTGCGCGGCATCCTGGATGACGACCTTGCGAGCCGACGGGATGTTGGCGAGCATGTGATCCGCGGCAACCAGGATATAAGGAATGTCGTGGGCGCTATGAAGCGCGCATTCTTCTCGCAGCCGCCGGGCGCGCTACCAGGCAAGGCCGGGTTGGCTTCACGCGGCGCTATAGGGCGAAGGCTGGCCGGTCAGTCGGGAGGTATATCGCCGTTGTTATCGCAGAGGGGCGCCCGCTCTGCTTGCCAACAAGTTCCGGCGGGGAGGCTCTTTCGAGCCGCGTGCCGGCCGGGGCTGATTACTCCGTCGCTTCTAATTGAGTGCAGCCCACACCTGCCGCTTTGCTGTTGGGCTGGTGTCGGCCGATATTGAATTATGCATCTGCCAATCAGGCGTCGGCCGCCATAATTCTATCGGCAATGTCCAGTAAGTCCGACCCCACGATATCGGGCTTGGGCATGAGAGGGTTCAAGACCTTGCCCGGGCGCGCAATGAACGCTGCCGCGCAGCCCGCACTCATCGCGCCGGCCACATCCCAGTCATGGGCAGCAACGAGGCGAAGCTGTTCCACAGAGACATCCAATTCCCGGGCGGTCATCTGGTAGACTGCCGCGGCAGGCTTGAACTGCCTGACCGCGTCGACGGAAAAGCTGCGTTCAAAAAAGCCAGACAGGTTTGCATTTTGAAGCTGCGCCTCCACCACATGTGGAGGCGAGTTTGTCAATGTGAACAGCCGAAACCCGGCCGCCTTGAGCTTTTCCAATCCCGGCCTTACGTCGGCGTGGGCGGGAAGATTCCGGATAGTGCCCAGAATGGCCGCCCGGTCCACGTCACTCAGGTCAACCATGTCTTGCTGGGCAGTCATGTCGAGGGAAGCACCGGCGATCTGGCCAAAGTCAGCGTATTGCCCGGTGATGGTCGCGACCAGCGAATTCCTGAGAACCGTCGCAAACCAGGTCTTCCGCACCGCGGCGTTGCCAAAGGCACGCTCGAAGTGTGGATCAAGTGCTTCAAGATCCAGTAAGGTTTCATTCACATCGAAAACAATCAGCTTTTTCATAATTTGCCTTTACCCTTTTACGGCACCCATGGTGAAGCCGGCCACCAGCCTGTCGAGGAATACGTTGTATACCAGCCCAACCGGTATCGCGACAATCGCGGCGGCGGCCATCAGCGATTGCCAGTAGAACACGTCGCCGCGGACCAACTCGGTCGGCACACCGACACTGATCGTCCGCTGGGTAGAGGTGGTTATGAAAGCCAGAGCATAGACAAATTCGTGCAACGTCAGCGTAAATGTAAACGCGATGACGGCTACTACGCCTGAGATCGAGAGCGGCAGGATGACTTTTACAAAACTCGCCAGCCGGCTGTAGCCATCTACCCGAGCCGCTTCCTCGAGATCTCTAGGGATCGACTTGAAAAACCCCATCAGCAACCAGGTGCTGAAAGGTATGGTAAACGTCGGATACACCACCACCAACGACCAGATAGAATTGCTCAGCCCCAGCGAGACGACCACGCGCGACATGGGAATAAAGAGCAGGGTCGGAGGCACCAAATAAACGAGGAAGATGCCAATTCCGGCGCGTTCCCCCCAGCGACCTACCAATCGCGCAAGACTATAGGCGGCCGGGATACTGATCGCAAGCGTGATCAGCACAACCAGCACACCAACAACAACGGAGTTCCACAGGAAAATCGGGAAATTGGTGTGCTTGAACAGCAAATCCAAATGCGCGAGTGTGGGTGGCTCATTGAAAAGAAAGGGATTATTCGCCGAGCGATATAAATCCCGATCCTGCTTGAACATCGTGATCAGCATCCAGATGAAGGGCGAGGCTGAAAAGAGGCAAAAGAGGATCACCGCCCCATAGCGTAGGCTGGCCTTTAACAAGCGGCTCACCCGTATCATCTTTACGTGACCTCCGTTCGGCGGGAGAACCTGAGAACCAGAATGGCCACGGCCAGCAGTACCGGAAACAGGAAGAGCGCCGTAGCCGCGCCCTCGGCTAGCGCACCGCTCTCGATGCCCTTATAGAAGGCCCACGTCGGAAGGATCTGAGTGTAGTAAACCGGTCCGCCGCGGGTCAGTGTATACACGACGGCCATATCGCCGACCGTGAAGATCAGGCTGAACAACAGGGCGATGCTCATGATCGGGAGGATCAGGGGGAGCTTGATCTGGAAGAGAGTCCGCCAGAAACTCGCTCCATCCACATCCGCCTGATCAAGCAGATCTTGGGGGATAGACGTCAGGCCCGCCATCAGGATGACCGCAGCCAGTGGCAGCATGCGCCATACGTAGATCATGATGATGGATGCCCTTGCTAGTTCCAATCGGGCGAGATAGAAGAGGTTCTTTTGGGCACCCAGCAGTGCGCCCGGCTCCCCCAACAGGTGTAGATACCGGAAGACCCAGTCGATCGGGCTGAATTTCGAGTCCAGCAGCCAAAGCCAGCCAATTGTGCCCAGCGTGATGGGAGTCGCCCAGGGGAGCATGATCAAGAAGCGGGCAAACCACTTGCCTCGGAAATCGGCCGACAGGATGATCGCCAGAATATTCGCTAGCACAATGATGATGACTTGGGAGACAAGTGTGAACATGATGCTGTTGCCGAGACCCTGTTTGAATTGCGGTGTCTTTAAGATAGCCTGAAAATTCTGCAAGCCTACAAAATCCAGACTGGTATTGCCGACCGTAACATCGGTGACGCTGTACGCCAGCGCGATGACGAACGGGATTCCGACTAAAGCGATGATATAGACAACGGCGGGTAATAGAAACAGGGGACCGAGAAGATCCTCTCGATCGGACCAAAAGCGGAATCCCTTCGTCCATTGCTTCTTTGCGGTTACAGTTGCATTCATATGAGATGTCCTTGCGGTCGATCGATGGCTAAAGCGGCTGCGGGTCGATGCTCAAGCCGGTCTCGTAATCAAAGTAGCGCAGTTGTTGCTTCTGGACGCCAAACACGTACGTGTTGCCGGTCTCCAGCTTGATGTGGGTCTCAGAGGATAGGCTGGAGATCACCTTCCGCTCATCGCTACTACCCTCGACCACGCCATATACTTGCTGCTCTGCGCCCAGGTACTCGACTCGCGTAACATCGAAATTGAACAACTGCAGGTTGTCTTTGCTTCCAGCGATTTCCTGAGGCACAAACTGCTCGGGGCGAAAGCCAAGCAGGTAATGGCCACGCCGTACAAAATTCATGCCGGGGGAGCCCAGGAAGGAGGCTACGAAGGTATTGACCGAATTGTGATAGACCTCCTGCGGCGTGCCGATCTGCATGACTTTCCCCTGCGACATGACCACAATCCGGTCGCCCATGCCTAACGCCTCAATCTGGTCATGGGTGACGAAGATGGTGGTAATCCCCAGCCGGCGCTGAAAACTCTGCAGCTCGTCGCGAGCGGAGGCGCGCAGTTTCGCGTCCAGATTCGAAAGCGGTTCATCAAGCAGGAGAACTTTAGGTTCCTTGACGAGGGCTCGGCCCAAAGCAACGCGCTGCCGTTCGCCGCCCGATAACTGGCGCGGTTTTCGTTCTAGCAGTGCCTCTATACCCAACGTCGAGGCCGCCCACCTGACCTTGTCGCGGATATCGGTCTTGGACATTTTTCCGCGGGCTCGCAATGGAAAGGCAATGTTATTGAAGACGGTCATGTGGGGGTAAAGCGCGTAGCTCTGAAATACCATGGCGATCGGGCGAGCCCGGGGCGGCAAGGCGGTGACATTCAAGCCGCCGATTGAGACAGTCCCCGAAGTCGGTTTTTCGAGTCCGGCGATCATCCGCATCAAAGTGGTTTTTCCGCAGCCCGACGGGCCAAGAACGACAAGTAATTCGCCTTCCTGAATGGCAAGATCGACGCCGTTCACGGCTCTAACGGCATCAAAATCCTTGGATAAACCTGTGATTTCAATGACGCTCATATGATTTGCCTCAGCGACCGGTACAGGATTGTTAGCATTTCAGCCGGCGCCGCCGGCCACAGTCAGCAGTCCTTGGAAGCGGGCGGTTCGACGTCTGTGCCCACATGCGGCCGTGGGCCGGCACAATGGCCTGGGAGAGCATGGTTCCGGGCGTGCCTCACGCCGCCAGTCAGACGGAGCAGGAGGGTTACCGGCCAGATGATACAGCGCACTGGCGATCGGCATCAATCGGTACAAGAGCCTCGCCGGCACGCATGCAACCGCCCATGCCGGCCATGAAGCAGCCGGCAAGTTTGCACCGACCACGCCCATTCACGAACTCCGTGCTGAAGTATCCCCCGGGGGGGGATAACGGCGTGGGGTCATGTGAGCCTGCGGCTGCCCACTCTTCGCAACGCCACTCGTGATCGATGGTCAATCACCCCAGGACAAGAAGAGAGCATTGCCCGGCTGAACCGATCACTGCTAAAGAATTGGGGGGCGGATACGATTCGCATCATATCTGCCCCCCTTCCGGGGAACCACCTAACTGGCAACCCACTTGCCTACGAACTGCAGTGTGGGCGGCCGGTTATCCGCAGCCAACCAGGCCCTTATCACGCCACTTGGCAAAGATGGCGTTGATCTGGGTTTCGGCATCGGCCAAGGCTTGTTCAGGCGTCTTTTCGCCGCGCGCCGCCTCTGCCATCATAGTGACAATGACATTCGTGCCGAACACTTCACCAATGGCGGGGTTGGCCGGACCGGGGTAGCCCAGCCAGACGACCCAATCCTTGGCTGTTCCCAAAACTAGGAGCTTATCCGCTGGACGAGAGCCAAAAGGATCTAGAGTCAGCCAGCCATCCAATTGGGGAACCGTGCTCGCAAAGGCCGGGAAGTTGTAGAGCTTGCTGTTGAAGACAGCCTGGTTATAGTTCGCGGTGAGATGCAGCAGGAACGCCTGCGCCGCCTCCAACTCAGCGCCCTGAACATAATTGGGGATCACGTAGACGGACCATACGTGTGCAGACGCATGTTGGTCGCCACGCGGGCCGATCAGGGCTGGCCCGAGGCCGATGTTATCGGCTGCGGCGGCGTCGATATCCTGCAGCGAACGATAGGCAGAGATTGAGTTGAGGATGTATGAGAGTTCTCCGGCGATCAGGCCCTGATTGTTTGAGGCCGGCGTCCAGCCAAAGACCTCCTCGGTCATCGTTGATTTGTACAGTTCCGCGGCAAACTTGACTGCCTCGAGGGTCTCAGGTGAATTGATGACCACACACTCGTTTTCATCCTGGATTGAGCCGCCGAAGGACCAGATGATCGACCGCATTGCCAGACGTGAGTCAAGCTCCGGCGACATGCCCAGGCCTAAGGGAACGCCCAGCTGATCCTTTATCTTTTTGCCGCCATCCAACAGGTCGGCCCAGGTGGAGGGACCATTCGGATAGCCCACTTTTGCCCACATGGCCCGGTCATAGTTGGCCGGATCAGGCACCCACCCGGGGCTGTAGCCATAATAGGTGTCGGTAGCCGGAAGATAAGAGCTCATCTTGCTGGTCAGGGCTTGTTCCCCAAACAGCTGCTGAGCCTGCATGTTGAGATCGGTCAGATCGTGGAGGCCCTCGATGAATTGCGGAGGGGCGAAGACCATTTCCACCAAGCTTGGCCCGGCACCCGCGTCGATGGCAGCTGTCAGAGACGCCGGTAACTCACCCAGGGCGATGTGATCAACTGTGACCTCGACATTATTGGCCTTGCCCCAATCCTTGGCAAAGGGGTCAAACCAAACGTCGTATTGTGGCACGAAATGACTCCATTGCAGGATCTTGAGCGGTGTGCCATCGGGGAAAGGTTCTAGCGCGACCGGCACTTCCACGGTCTGGATAATGGTTTGGGGAGTCGGAATCACGGCTGTTGGCTGCGGTCCGCTGGACGCCGCAGTTGGCGCCTGTTGTCCGGGTGAACAAGCACCCAGGACAAGTGAGACCATGATCATTAAACTGAACATAAGAGACAATCGTTTGCCTGGCATCTGTATTCTCCTCTCATAGGCGAATTGGGTCTGAAACGGCATTTAAGTAGATCGGCGTGGCCGGTTGCAAGGATTATTGAGGGGACCTCTCTTCTCCGGTAGCGTATGTGGAAACCGGGTTGATCCAGCAGGCTGGCAAGCGGACTAAAAGTATAGCAATAATCCGATATGGGGGCAAATTCGCGCAAACAGTGCCGGGCGCGACGGAGACCGAAGCGAGTCAGCGCGCCAGCCGGGAGGCGACGATTGCGATGATGGACACGCTCGGGCCGCTCTCCGCCACGCACAGCATGTTTGGCGAAGGATCCTCGGCCGGGTACCGCGGTCAGATCGGACACAACCCCGCCGTCCCGCGTGGGCTGGCGATCAACATTACGTTCCAAGAAGGCGAGGTGCTGGTCACGGGCGCGGGCTGCCCGCTGTGGGGCTCCAACTCCGAGCTCGAACGCACGCTGCTCGTAGGTCGGCGCCAAGAATCCAGCGCCTTGGAGCCCATCTTCACCCAGGCTATGACGACCTTGGTTGAACCCGGCTGTCTCAAGACCCGAAGGCATGCCGCAATCAGGGACGGCCGGTCCTTCGGCTGCGGCTTCGCTTCGCTCCCTGGCCTGCGGCCTGGGCAGGCAGCCTTCGCTCAGGGTGCCTCCCCCCAGATCCAAGGGCATACTCTGAGCATGGATGGCCGGAGTCAACTGATCAACGGCTATTTGCGTAGGGGGTTAGGGGAGGGAGGAGGGGGACGGCCTGGGAGAACGCATCCTGAGCCCCTCGGCTCTGCTCGGGATGAACTCCGCGCAGCGCAGTCGAAGGATCCCCCTTCTCCCTCCACGAAGAGACCGCGCCCCTCAATGCGATCCTTCTCTCAGGGGGCTGGCGGTGGGGACGTCAACCTCAAACTCACCGCTCGCGAACCGTGATGACAATCGGCAATGGGGCATAAGCAGGCACTCCCTCGAACGGGTTGGCCAGCAAGATGCCGCTCGATGGTCCCCCGTCCAGATTGATGGCGATGTCCAGGTCGAGATCCGAGCCAACCAGGTAGGCGCTCAATCTGTGCAAGGTGAAATTGCCGATCGAAGCCACGATGAGCACCACCCTCCCGTCCCGATCCATGGCGATCACACTTCGTCGTGCCGCCCGGTTGTCTTCTTCTTGCTCCGGAAAGCCCAATTCCCCGCCAGGTTTGACCAACACAGGGAACGATTGAATTGCGGCCAGCAGCGGCTCGCTCGGGTTATATGGCTCTTGGGCTAACCAGCGTAGCTCCGGGCCTTGACCTGTGACGGCAAACATGCCGCCGAATTCGCCGTAGGTACTCCCAAAGCCCTGACCACCCACCACGCTCAGTCCATTGGGGATCGCGGACCCATCCTCCAGTCGAAAGTACCCGCCATTAAGGACGATGAGGGCGTTGGTTTCTAATTGCCACGCTTCCAAAGTCTGCGGTTGTGGACGGTAGGCGACGTCGAAATGATAGTCATCCGGCTCGAGACGCAACAGGTACAGATGTTCAAAGAGCTCGCCGTTCTCCCCAGGCAGGTTGATCACCCGACGCCCCAGACCAGGGCGGAGTCGCTCCCATCCAGTGTCGGGGATAACCGGCGTGGGCGACGCCGACGGGGCAAGCGTAGGTGGTGGGGTTAGGGTCAGAAACGTTGCGGGCGGCGGCGTGAGTTCGACGACGGATGCGGATGTCGACGCCGGAGTGGCGATCAGGCCGATACCCCCGCAACCTGAAATGACCAGACTGGCCAAAAGAAAGAGAACGCCAAGCAAGAGATAAGGCTTGTCAGTCATGATCTTCCGGACTGAATTTGCCTCGCCGGGCTGGGGTTCCCTCTCCTTATCGCAGCCCCGCTCAAACTGCATCATCTGTCACGGCCTCGGGTCGCAATCTGCTGCCCAGCGGCCTCGCCCGCCTGTCCTTTTTGATCTTCATGGGCGCCCATAAAGGTGTCCTGCCTGCTTTGCCTGCACCCGGAGCGAAGCGAAGGGTGTCCTGGTGTTCTTCCAGGGCACCTGTTCATGGTTATGTCTTGGCCGGCCAGTCCTGGGTGGCTCAGGCACCCCACTCTCGGTGATCCTGGGGCCCTATCCGCTGCGCTCCTAGGGCAAGCAGGCAGGTGGGGCCCTTGAGAGAGCCAAGGACACCCTCTGCCTTGCTTCGGGTGCAAGGCAGGCAGGCAGCTTGTCCTGCGTACTTGGCAGGGCGAGTGGTCAGCCGCCGAGCGGCCCCTCCAGATTGACTGTGAACATGAATGGGTTCCCGAACTTGTTTCTGATATGAAAGCCCGCGTTTTCTGCAGCGGCCATGATCGCTCGCATGGATTGGTAGTGCGGATCTGGCAGGACTTCGGTGATGGAGAGGAACCCTCCTGGCTTGAGGCTGGAGCGGATTTCCTCGAGTGCCGCGACCTTATTGGGTATCTCTCCAAGCACCGTCACCAGCAGGGCCCGATCGAAATGTGAGTCAGGGAGCTTGCCTGCGCCGAGTGGGGCGATCAGATAATCGATGTTGGAAAGGCTGGCCCTGGCTGCTCTGGCCTGGGCCTTGGCGATCATCCCGGGCTGGAGGTCAAGGGCCAGAACCCGTCCCTCAGGCCCAACTGCGGCGGCAACAGCTGTGGTGAGGTGCCCTGGACCGCATCCTGCGTCGAGGACATGAAGACCAGGGGCGAGCTCTAACCGAGAGATGACCGTGGAATGGTAGCCCATCGTGAAGGGGTTATCCAGCAGCCAGGCCAGAGAGGTGGGGCAGGGGAGCGTGCGACGCTCGGATATCAACCTCCAGCCGAGCCACGAAGCAAGAAGGAGAGCAGCAAGGACGACAAGGGCGGTGATGAATGTCACGCGACTTTCCTCCTTGTTTACTGTGCAATCAGATCAATCAGCCGAGGATAGACAATGTCGATCCGCGCATCCGGTTGGGTTGGGTCGATTAAATCGTGACCCAGTCGCAACTCTGCCTCAAATTCATAAGTTGTAATTCTCGCCTTATGCTCACGCCAAACCTTCACGACGGCGGAAGTCAGGACATTGTTGACGGAGGTGTCACTGGCATTGGTCACAACCAGAATGGAGGCTGCGGCTGGAGGTTCTCGCCGCGCTGCGGCCTGGACCGCAAATCCAAGCCGAAGAAGCTCGGCTAGCGCACGAGTGGAATAACGCGGATAAGCATAGGCCGGCCCGATCTCAGCTTGACGGGAAGGATCCCACCACTGAAACGAATTGGGCAAGGCCAAGTAGAGATTGCCAGCCGGCAGAGTCAGAGGCGTTGGTATCTGCTGGTATCCAAAGGCAGGAGAAATGATCACCGCCAAATCGATGTCACTCCGATTCTGCGCGGCCCAGGCCGTCGTCACACCACCCCCAGAAATCCCGAGCATGACGACTTGATTCCCCAGCCCGTTTGCGATGTCGACCATCTCATCGGCATATGCGACCAATTCTTCAGCCTTGAGCCGGGCTTGCTCCTCCGTCATACGGTCAGCCAGACCATGATGCGGCAAAGGTGCGAGGAGAACGTTATAACCTAGATCGTAGAAGCGTTGGCTCAACTCATGCAATTGCTGTGGGCAGTTGGTGTACCCGTGTACCAACACGATGGCCCGTTCCACTTGACGGTCATGCGTCATCAACTGTAACCGACAGACCGGGTTCATGTCGGGCGCTTCTTGCGCCCGCAGCGTTTCTATACGTTGCACGGCTTCTGAATAGCCCTGCACCGGGTGTGGTTGTGATGTCAGATTGGCAATGTTCCATGGAACCGAAAGGATGAGCACGATGATGACGAGGCTGACGAAGAGTGACACAAACCACCATCGCTGCATAACACCAATCAAGTTCTCTAGCATCATG
>Ga0209641_10002700_pt1 | contig 15096 bp, 11 predicted proteins | sample RifCSP16_1_FD_184022 | JGI IMG/M metagenome (GOLD analysis project Ga0209641, IMG submission 184022) | Soil microbial communities from Rifle, Colorado - Rifle CSP2_sed 16_1 (SPAdes) (version 2) | ecosystem: Environmental > Terrestrial > Deep subsurface > Rock core/Sediment | place: Rifle...
CATTTTTGAAAAATGTGGAACCAGATTAAAACAGTTTTGTTGCTTGGAGTTTTGACAGGATTGCTCTTGTTATTTGGAAGTCTTTTCGGCAGAGAGGGTTTGATTATAGCCCTTGTTTTCGTGGTTTTAATGAACATTATAACTTATTTTTTCTCTGACAAGATTGCTTTAGCTATGTATCGTGCAAGGCAAATAAAGAGAAATGAACTGCCTTGGCTGCATAAAATGGTTAAGGAAATAGCAAAAGAAGCAAAAATTCCGGAGCCGAGGGGAATTTACATTATACCGACACAGCAGGCAAATGCGTTCTGTGCAGGACGAGGCCCAGGCCATTATGTCGTTGCATGCACAGATGGAATTTTAAAAATTCTAAACAGAGATGAACTTAAAGGAGTTTTAGCACATGAAGTCAGCCATGCAAAGAATCGAGATGTTTTAGTTGCCACGGTTGCTGCAACAATCGCGGGCGTTATTTCATATTTATCATATATGGCGCGATTTACAGCATTTGCAGGCAATGATGATAACAGGGGAGCAGGCAGCATTCTTGGCTTGCTTGTTTTAGTAATCTTGACTCCGCTCATTGCTCTGATAATTCAGCTCGCAATTTCAAGAAGCCGCGAGTATCTCGCAGATGAAACAGGCGCCCGGATTTTGAAGGACGGAAAGCCTCTTGCTTCTGCCCTGGAAAAGATAAATGCCTCTGTAAAACACAATCCGATGCACTTTGGTTCAGAAGCAGCAGCCAGCCTGTTCATCGCAAATCCTTTCAGGGGAAATGCCTTGATTAATTTGTTCTCGACGCACCCTCCTTTTGAGGAAAGGGTAAAGAAATTAAGAAGCATGAATTTTTAACCCAAATCCCCCACTCTTCCGAAATCATAAATCTTGTCCTTGCCTATAACATGAATCTTGAATTTCAGGATTTCTTTTTTTGGGACAATGAAAAAAGATTCCAGGTAGTCTTCTCTGTAATCGTTCACAGGCGTTCCTTCGTAATAATCCACGAAGCTCGGCAGAACTATGAAAGCCTTTCCCTTGTAGCTTCCTTCAAGGAAGCATTTGTAGCTCTCTTTCTTCACTCCTGGCTTTTCTGCCAGGATTATCGAAGGATGCAGATGCCCTGAGACAATGACCTGCACTTTTTTGTCAAAAATCTCTGGAAATAATCTGTGGCCATGAACGAAGGCAATTCCATCCTGTATGTAGTAATTTCTCATTTTTCCATAGGTAAAATCCATCGTGTCATGGTTTCCCTTGATGAAAATGATGTCTTCCTCTGGAATTTCCTGCTTCAGAAATTTCATGACTTCAAGGAATTCGTATTTTTCCTCAGCCTCAAAGGAAAAAGCATGCTTTATGTCTCCGAGAAAAACTATCTTGTTGATTTTGCCCTTTACCTTTATCTTCTTGAAAATTCCCTTCAAATCAGCAATTATGTCTTTCACCTGCCTTTCCGGTATAAGGACACCGGACTGCCTTATCATGTAATCATAGCCGATGTGCAAATCTCCGATTACAAGGATTCCGTGCTCTGGGAAGAAAAGGGTCTTGTCTATGAATTCGTATGTTTGTTTCATAAAAGAAATAAAAACCAGCAGTTTATAGGGTTTTGGGAATATTTTAGTATGCAAAGAAAGAGTTACTTGTTAGCATCCCTTATAGAATAATAACTTAGCACCCTTCTACCAGTAGTGCTATTAACTGTTATTTCCTTTCCGTCATCAGTAATAATTGTCCCTTCTCTTATTACTTGATTACCCTTTATTTTATCCCCTATCCTAATATAATCTGTATCCGGAGACCATCTTCTATCGACTCTCACGACTGCTGAGGGTTGTCCCCTATAAGAAAAAGAATAGATATCTTGTTCTCCTCTTGATCCATAAAATCCTGATAAGCCTCCCACTATAAATAAAAGTCCTCCAACGAATCCTAACAACCCAAATGTGAATTTAGAGTCCGATTCCATAAAGAAATTAGTAAATCGCAACTTTAAAAAGATTTCTATTTAGTTGTACCTATAAAGTTATTACAAATTTTCATTGCAAAACCCCTTCCTGCATCAGGTTCTGGATATGTAACTGATGCATTCTTCTTAAAAATGCCTGCTTGTCCTCTATCCTTATTAGATCAGAGTGTCCTTGGATTATCAAATTAAGGGCGAAGGGAGAAGGAAGTCGCGTTTCAATGAGATTTACCTTTACTTTTCCCTGCTCAATCCATCGAAGAACCTGGGAGGCATTTTCTATATCCATCAAATCCTCAAAGATTTCCCTTCTGGCTTCTCTGAGAATCGGGAACTCGTTGCTGATTTTTTTTACAGCTGCAAGAAGGAAATGTGATTTCATCTGCTGCTTGCCTACAGTCTTTCTCTGTCCCTTGTAGTTTCTCAAGATCATCAAAGCCCTTGTGGCGCAGTGCCGGAACCTACGGGCCAAGATATCTGTCCTGTCTATTGCTTCTTTGAGGAATTTTTCCAGGTTTTTTTCCTTCATGTTTTCCATGGATCTTTTCAGCATCATGTTCTCCCCTGAAAGATAGAATCCATTGTCAGAAATTCCGAGCTCAACGTCTCTGCCGCCTAAAGCTCCAATGACATAACCAAAAGCCCTTGACAAAGCGTCATTGACTCTCCTGCCATAAAGGCTGTGGAAAAGCAGATACTTTTTCTCCTGATCTGTGAATTTTTCGATTACCAGCGTGTTTTCATCGGGAATTTCCAGGAAGCTGTGCTGCTCAAGGAAATAATTGTAGATTGCCTCTGCTGTTTCCCTTGGAACGTAGAGATGGCTTTTTATGAATTCCAGGATTTCATCTTTAGGCTTATCAGATTTTAATTTTTTGTTCATCAAAGCGCGGAACCTGTTTATTTCCAGGGCAGAGCCGAAACTCAAAGGCAGCATTTCTGAAAACCACGAGGGAATTGTCGGATTTCTCCTTGTTTCAGAGGAAACATAGAGATTCATTCCTCTCGTATATCTGTACAGATATTTCTTGCCTCCAAGGACAAAGACGTCTCCTTTCCTCATTCTTGAAAGAAAAGCCTCGTCAATCATCCCCACAGGCTCTTCTGTTCCTGCAATCTTGACTCTTATGAAAGATTCTTCAGGGATTGTTCCTATGTTTGTAAGGTAGAGAACTCTGGCCAGCTTCCCTCTTTTTCCTATTTCCTTTGTATCCTTGTCATACCAGATTTTTCCGTACACATGGTTCTTTTCCAGGGCATACTCTCCTGAAAGATAGGAAATTACATCCAGAAAATCGTTCCTGGTTAAGTCAGAGTAGCAGTAGCTCTTTCTTATTGTTTTAAAGAGATCCTGTTCTTTCCAGATTTTGTAGATTGCCATTCCGTAAATCTGCTGGCTTAAAACGTCGAGGCAGTTTCTTGGGAACCTGACTTCGTTGATTTTTCTTTCTATCATTTCCTTCTGGATTACAGAGCATTCTATCAAATCGTCCCTGTCTAAGATGATGAATCTTCCTTTTGCAATGTTATGCAGCTGGTGACCAGCGCGACCCATTCTTTGAAGAGCCCGGGAGCTGGACTTTGGAGAGCCAAGCATTATTACTAAGTCAATAAAACCAATGTCGATTCCCAATTCTAAACTTGTGGAACAGACAACTACTTTCAGTTTTCCCTGCCGAAGCCTTTCCTCAATGTCAAACCTGTGGACTTTGCTCAAGGAAGAGTGATGGGCAGCTATGTTATCATCCCCATATTCTGTCGGAAATCTTTCTTTTAGGTAGTTAACGACACGTTCTGTCGCAGAGCGTGTGTTTGTAAAAATTAATGTTGTCTTATGCTCGGAAATAAGCTTTGAAATCAATTCATACATCTTTAAGTGAAGGCCTTCATCCTCAATTACATTTTTAACTGGAGATAGAACTTGTATGTCTATTTTTTTATTGAGATTTACTTGGGCGGTTTCAACTTCCCTGTCATCAGAAATTCCCACAAGGTATTTTGCAACTTCGTCCATCGGCTCTATCGTGGCGCTTAATCCTATTTTCACAGGCCAAGAAGAAGAAACTTCGTTCAGTCTTTCTAAAGTCAAACTGAGATAGGCGCCTCTTTTATTGTCCATGGAATGAATTTCGTCGACGATGCAGAATTCCACTTCTCTCATGTTATCTATGAAATTCTTGCTCGTAAGAACTATTGCAAGAGTTTCCGGCGTTGTTATCAAAATATGCGGCGGATTTTTCAGCATCTTTGCCCTGTCAGAGGTTGTTGTATCGCCTGTTCTTAGGGAAATTCTTATTTTCTGGAGTTTTATTCCTTTTTTTTCAGCCAAGGCTTCTATTTCATGCAAAGGCTCTATCAGGTTTTTCCATATGTCTGAACTCAATGCCTTTAAGGGGCTTGTATAAACTGCATAAACCTTGTTCTTTAGTTCTTGTTTTTCAGCCAGAATTATCAGGTAATTCAGGATTGAAAGAAAAGCTGTCAGGGTCTTTGTTCCACCTGTTTCTGCAGATATCAGGATGTTTTTTCTTTTCCAGATAGCAAGAACCCCGTATTTCTGCGGCAGGGAAAATTCCGGAAATTTTGAAAAAAACCATTCCGTGACCAAAGGATGGAGTATTTTTTTTATTTCTTCCTCTGTTCCCTGCTTGGCTTTTACTATTTTTGTCATATTTTTATAGGAATATCTTAGTTTTTAAAAGATGATGTTTTAATTAAAGAGGAATTTTATGTGATGTTCTATTAAAAAACTATTATCTTTGTTATCATACATCAGTAAATATAAATCTTTAAATACCCTTTTGTTTTGAATTGCTGGTTGTCTACAACCTATAGGAAACAAAAGATATATAACATACAATATGTTGTAGATAGTCATGAAGTGTCCATACTGCGCCGGAAGAACGAAAGTAACTGACAAAAGAGATTCTCCCGAAGGCATTAGGAGAAGGCGCGAGTGTTTAAAGTGTAAAAAGCGCTTTACAACATATGAAAAACTTGGGAGAAGCGGCCTTTATGTCATAAAAAAAGACGGCCGCAGGGAAAAATTCTCCAGGGAAAAAATGGAGGCAGGGATTGAGAGGGCTTTTGAGAAAAGGCCTGTGCCAAAGGAAAAAATTGAAAAGATGATAAATGAAATCGAGGAACAGCTGATGAGAAGAGGAAAGAAAGAGGTGAAGAGTTCTGCTATAGGTGAGCTGGTCATGAAGAAAATAAAAAAGCTCGACCATGTGGCTTACATAAGATTTGCCTCTGTCTACAGGGATTTCCAGGACATCAAGGATTTCAAGAGTGCGATAAAAGGGATTTAGTTATCCATTAAAAATGAAAAATAAATTTCAGATGAATGTGCTGGAGGAATTGTAAATGCCGATACAGCACTTGGATTATGAGACAGCAAAATCAATAAGACAGGAATTCTCAGAATATGCTCAAGACCATATGAATCTTAGCCCCAACGCACAGATGATTTTTGGGGAGATTTATTTAAGAAATCTTGAAGATGGGAAACCCGAGACTATTGCAGACAGGATGGCGGCGATTTCATTGGATGTTGCAAGTGCGGAAATGAGATACCTTCCTAAAGATATGCCCCTGGAAGAAAAAATTAGGTTAGTAAAGAACCAGGGAAGAAGAAATCTTGAGCTTTATGTTTCCAATAAGTTCAGGGCAAATACGCCGGTAAATCTGAACATGGGAAGGTGGGAGGTAAGATCTGATGAGTCTGGCAACGTTACAGGATATCAGCAAAGAAGCCAATTAGGATCTGCTTGTTTTGTTATTCCTGTCGAAGACACTTTTGGGGACGATGTCGCAGACCTTGAGGACGGAATTCTTGAGGCTTGGGTTATGCAACAGCTGGTTCATAAAGGAGGCGGAGGCACTGGATTTTCTTTTCAAAGGCTGAGGCCAAAAGGCTCTATAATAGAATACAACCCCGCAGTTGACGGAATGAGGTCGATGTCATGGGATGGAAGAAGGGGCGTTTCATCCGGATATGAATCTTTCCTGCATGATTTCTTCAATCAGGCAACAGAAGCTGTAAAACAGGGAAATTCAAGACGGGGGGCAAATATGGGGATACAAAGAATTGACCATATGGATTTCTTGGACCATATGTATGCTAAGTTTGGAAACAGGGACAGGTCTGAATGGAGGATGAAGAATTTCAATTTGAGTCTTGCGGTAACAGACGAATTCATGGAAGCGGCCCTGGCGGGAAGAACGTATACACTTTATAATCCGCATAGAGCAAAACCACCATTTAAAAAAATTCTCCAGGAGAAATGGGGTATTGAAGACCCGGAGATAGTGAGAAGGCCTGATTTGGCAACCAGAGCACAGTTTGAAGCAATACTTGAGAAAAACAGGAAAAATCCCTTTGCGCCATTAACAACGCCAAACATGTACATAGACAGCGACGGCAAAACCGTCATAAACGCCTACACTGGCGAAGCAATAGGGAGCGTTGTTGATGAAATAGTAAGGATAGATGCCGGAAAAGTTCTGGAAACTTTCGTGAGAAATTCCCATACAAATGGTGAGCCGGGAATGTTTTTTATAGACAGGGCAAATGAATACAATCCGATTTTGTATAACGAGGAAAAGGAAGCAACAAACCCCTGCGGAGAGCAGCCCCTTCCTCCCTATGGGGCATGCAATCTTGGCTCTGTGAATGTCGGCGAGTTTGTAAGATACAGGGTATTTGACTCAAGAAGTGCGGTAGATACAAGAATCCTAAATAATGAGTGGATAAAGGTTGATGAAAGACCAGACGGAAAAATCGGTGTTGCATGGGTTGATTGGGATGATCTAAGGGCGACAATAAGGGACGGAACAAGATTCCTTGACAATGTTATTGAAAGAAGCGATTTTCCGGCGCAAAAGATAAGGGATGCTGTTGAAAATGGAAGAAACATCGGATTGGGATACATGGGAATCCATGACGCAATGATGCTCCTTAAGATGAGATATGGTTCTGAAGAGTCCTATAGATTTGCCGAGAGACTCGCAAAAGAGCTTCATGATGAAAGTCTTACTGAATCACGGAAATTAGCCGAAGAAAGAGGGGAATTTCCATTCTGGGAAGGGAGCTTGCACAATCCGAACTCGGCACTTTTCAAATGGTATAATAAAAAACCAAAGACAATTCCCGACAGATTTAGGGGAGAGAGACGACTTAGCGACAGAGTCAATAGGGAGAGGGTAATAAGCTACGGAACAGGGAAGGTAAGGAATGAATGCAGAATGACCCAGGCGCCAACGGGAACCATAAGGAGGGTTGTTGGCTCATCCGATAGTTCTTTGAGTCTTGAAAATTTAGCCATCTCCTCGGGAATAGAGCCTGTGTTTTCTTTAGCTGAAAGGTCCGAGATATTGAACACAGAAGTAGAGGATTGGTCTTATGCAGCAGCAAGGTTATTGCAAAGGGAAGGGCTTCCTGTAAAAGAGATATTAGACGCTGTAAGAAAAAACAAAGGAAGCGTCTTTATTTACTCCCATACTTCTTCAGAAGTTGCCAAAGTCCTTGAAAAAATTCCGGAAGATGTCAGAAGTGTTTTGGTAACTGCTTCAGGAGGGGAGGGAAACATTTATGAAATAAAACCTGAAGAGCACGTAAAGATGCAGACAGTATTCCAAAAGTACAACGACAGCGCAATCAGCAAGACAATAAATCTCCCATTATCTTCAACCCCCAAGGATATAAGGCAGGCATATGTCGATTTATGGCTTCAGGGCGCAAAAGGCGGAACAGTTTACAGAGACAAGAGCCGGGAATTTCAGATACTTAACACTGTGGTTGATAAAGGATTAGAAGGTATTGTAAAGGGTAATGGAAAGAAAATTATAAGGCCTTTATTACAAAGGTCAATAACACTTGAGCTGCCCTATACTACTTCGGGTGTTAAGGAGGGTGTTGGTGATTTGGACTTTGACCCTGAAAGATGCTTCACAACACTCACATTTAATCTAGTTAACGGACATCTTACAGGAGTTTTCCAGAATATTCCGGAAACAGACCCTGAAAGGATTTCTCTTTTAACTTCAGCAAACATTGAATTATCAAGAACTCTAAAAAATGGGCGCTCTTTGGATGATGTTATTGCAGATTTGGAAAAGGTTAAAATGGAAGGAGCAAGGAGAGGTGTTGTGGTTGACGAGGCTGTTATGAATGGTTCTAAAGAAACTTTAAGGTATAGTGTAGAGGGTGCAACCACAAGGGGTGATTTATTAAGTGCATTATACGTTGCAAGATTTCTGACAGAGGGTGGAAAAAATTTTGATTCGGGAAACATTGATGAAAGAATCAGGGCTTATGAGATAGGAGAGATATCACTCAGGTCAATAATAAATACAAAGGGAAAATTAATATTGGAGGACGGCAATGGTTCTACGCCTTCTATTCTGGGAGGCAGGAAAGTGGTGAGGGTCCAAAAAGGCATCTCCGAGAAACTTTGCCCAGAATGTGGATAAAAGGATATATTGAATTTTCATAATCTTTATAATTATCCAATCAAGATAATTACATGAAAGTTTCTGACCAAACAATCCTGGAGCTCATTAGAAGGGGGGAGCTGGTAATAAAGCCATTTGTAAGAAAAAATGTCCAGTCTGCTTCTGTTGATTTGAGGCTCGGAAGAGGTTTTCTTGTTCCGGATTATCACGGCATAAAATACATTTCCCTGGACAGTAAAATTAAATACAGGGAAATTGATGAAGATGAAACAACAATTCTTCCACATCATTTTATTTTGGGAACAACCTTGGAGTATGTTTGTTTGCCAAATTATTTGACGGGAAGCGTGGAGGGAAAAAGTAGTGTCGGACGCAGAGGGCTTTTTGTCCAGAATGCCGGCTGGGTTGATCCTGGATTTGAGGGAAATATAACTCTGGAGTTTTATAATGCTGGTGAAGTGCCTATAAAAATTTTTGCAGGAAGAGAAATTTGCCAGATCGTATTTGATTTTACAGACAAGCCTGTCAAAAAACCATATAGGGGAAGGTACCAAGGACAAAGAGGAGTGACTGGCAGCCTCGCATATGCAAATAAATCTGGAACAAACAGGACTAAGTAACTTTTATAAATCTCTTTATTTCTTAAATGAAAAGATGAAAGGCAAAATGGCAGAGAACATTGTTGAACTGGCAAACGGAAATGAATTTGAGGCTTTTACAAAAAAAGGGCTTGTTCTAATGGATTTCTGGGCAGACTGGTGCATGCCCTGCCTTGTGATGGCTCCTGTTATGGAAGAGCTCGGGAAAAAATTCCAAGGCAAGATTAAATTCGGGAAAATCGATGTCGATGAAAACAGGGAACTATCGGAAAGATTCCATATCCATTCAATACCAAACTTTATCCTTTTCAAAAATGGAGTGATTGCTGAACAATTCATAGGGTCAATGCCAAAAGAGGATTTCGAGGAAAAACTCAGGAAACATCTTTAGAAAGATTTTATTTAAATAAGAAAAATATGAAATATTTAGTATAATCACATTAACAATTTTCTAATAGATTAATCACAAAAGAATAAGCTTTTAAATTATCCATCCTATTTTTAAAAATGGCTCCGTAGCTCAGCCTGGTAGAGCACTGGACTTTTAATCCAGGTGTCGTGGGTTCAAATCCCATCGGGGCCATTTACTTAATGTGCAAACCCTAGCTTACAGAAACATTTAAAAGGCAAATTTTGATATCTTTTATTATTGCATAGTTATCAAAACTCTGCTACATTTAATTTCCGGCCACAATTAAATTCCCCGTCGTAACTAGCCCAAAAATCCTGAAAAAATGCACATTCTACAGCCGAAACACATCAAATTCAAAGAAAAAGAGGCAGAGGAACTGCTCGAAAAACTCAATATTTCTAAGGCACAGCTGCCGAAAATCCTTTCAAACGACCCTGCGCTTCCAGAGGGCTGTGTCGTCGGTGATGTTATCAAGATAGAAAGAAAAGAACCTGAAAGTGAGAAGACCAACGTCTATTACAGGGTCGTAGTATAATAAATGATAAAATTAATGATAAATAAGATAGTCAGAAAACAGGTTATGCTAAAGATAACTCAATAATAAGATGAATGTTAACATAAGTAAAATCAAGTTTAGACAGCTTAACACTAAATAATCGTGCATTAAAAACCCCAATAAAAACCCAAAAATGAAATCAAATCAAAGATTTTCATTCATTCGCCATAGGAATGTCAAATGAAGGCTGAAAAACACCTCATCGTGAAGAAATACCTGGAAGAGCACTCGCTTGTAGAGAGCAATATAATCTCTTTCAACAATTTCATAGAAAAGAGGATGCAGGAGATAGTGAACGAGATAGCCGAGACAATAAACAACGAGGACTTCGAGATAACGCTGGGGAAAATAGGGCTCGGAAAGCCAAAGGTCATAGAGGCTGACGGAAGCTCTTCCCTTATAACGCCGCACGAGGCGAAGCTGAGGAGCCTTACGTATGCAGCTCCCGTGACCATGGAGCTCACTGTGAAAAAAGACGACCAGGTAGACTCTGAGACAGTGGAGATAGGAAAAATCCCTATAATGGTTAGGAGCAAGGTATGCAATACAAACGGAATGTCCAGGGAACAGCTCATAGAAACCTATCACGATCCCCTGGACCCCGGAGGATATTTCATAATCAAGGGCAACGAGAGGGTCATGGTCATGGCAGAAGACTTGGCGGAAAACCAGCCTTTCATAGAGACGAATTCCAAGGACGAGCTAACTTTGAAGCTTTTCTCGTCAAAAGGGACATACAGGATTCCTGTCCTTATTTCAGAGAGCAAGGAAGGAATAATCGAGGTTTCTTTCAGCAAGTTCAAAGACATACCGGCAGTCATCATCCTGAAATCCCTTGGCCTGATAAAAGAGTCTGAAATTGCGAAATACATAGGAAAAGAAACTGATTCGGTGATAGTGAACCTTTACGAATTTGCAAACATAGCAACAAAAGAAGATGCCATGTTGTACATTTCTGAAAAAACAAACCTGCAGGGCACGAAGAAAGAAATCCTCGATCGTGTCAAGCAAAGAATTGATTCCTACCTTTTCCCGCACATAGGCCAGAAAAAAGAGGACAGGCTGAAAAAAGCCATCACCCTTTGCAAGCTGATAAAGCAGTTCTTAATCGCCAAGGAAAATCCGGAATTGCGGACAGACAAGGACCACTACGCGAACAAGCGTGTGCGTTTGTCAGGGGATTTGCTGGCAACGCTGTTCAGGGTCAATCTCGGAATCCTGATAAGAGACGTGCAGTATTCCCTCCAAAAATCTGCAAAAAGGAAGAAATTCTTCTCCATAAAGATAATAGCTAAATCAACGCTTTTTTCCCACAGGATTGAATCTGCTATTGCGACAGGAAGCTGGACAGGGGAGCGCTCTGGAATAACGCAGAACATGGACAAGACGAATTATCTTGCAATCATCTCGCAGCTTCAGCGTGTTTCTTCGATGCTTCCAAGCGACCAGGAAAATTTTGCAGCCAGGACCCTTCATCCGACGCATTACGGAAGATTCTGTCCGATAGAAACTCCTGAAGGAACAGAAATCGGTTTGCGAAAAAATCTCGCAATCTTGAGCCAGGTCTCAACGAGAACAGATCTCGACGAGGAAAAGTTCCTGAAAGACCTTGCTGTCCATGGGCTCGACGCATTGGAAACAGGGGAAAAGGGCACAGAGATTTTCTTCAACGGTATTTTTATCGGAAGTGTAAAAAATCCCGTGGAGTTTACGAGAAGCATAAGGGAGAAAAGAAGGCGCTCAGAGCTTCCAATTCAGATGAACATAAGATACGACGAGCATTTTCAGATAATTATAATTTCTACAGAGCCTGGCCGTGTTCTCAGGCCCTTGATAATATTGGATAACGGTGTTTCAAGGCTGAAAGATGAGCACCTCCTCAGAATTGAGAACAAGGAAATCGGCTGGAGAGATCTCGTAAAAGAAGGAGTCATAGAATACCTCGATGCTGCTGAAGAGGAAGAAGCCCTTGTCGCATTATACGAAGAAGAGTTGACTGCAGAATACACACACCTTGAAGTGGATCCCATAGACCTGTTCGGCGTAGTTACAAGCCTTGTCCCTTACTCAAACCATGATCAGAGCTCGAGGCTGAACCGTGGAAGTAAGACGCAGAAACAGGCCCTTGGCTTGTATGCCGCAAATTATCTGGCAAGGCTGGACACAGATGTTTCTGTTCTTCAGTATCCGCAAAAACCGATAGTAAGGAGCTTCATCTATGACACTCTTCAGGCATATCCTGCAGGGCAGAATCTCGTTGTTGCAATAATGACTTACGAGGGCTATAACATGGAAGATGCCTTGGTTTTCAACAGGGGAAGCCTGGAAAGAGGCGTTGGTCGCAGCTTTTACTTCAGGCCTTACAGCGCCATAGAGATGAATTACGCCGGTGGCTTGAAGGACGAGATCACAATACCAGATAAGGACGCCTCTGGTTACAAAATAGAGGCGAGTTACAGGCATCTGGAATCAGATGGCATAGTTTCCCCTGAAGCAGAAATAGGAGAAGGAGAAGTCATGATAGGAAAAGTCTCTCCGCCAAAATTCCTCTCAGAGGCAAGGGAAATTTCTGTAAGGACAAAGAAAGAATCCTCTGTAAGCATGAAACAGGAAGAGAAAGGAATAGTTGAAGCTGTTCTCATAACAGAAGACGACGACGGCAACAAGATAGTCCAGGTAAAAACTCGTGATCAGAGAATTCCCGAACTGGGAGACAAATTTGCAACTTCCCATGGACAGAAAGGAGTCATAGGGCTCGTAGTGGATGAAGAAGATGTGCCCTTTACATCAAAAGGCATCAGGCCGGATGTTATGTTCAATCCTCACGGGCTTCCGAGCAGAATGACTGTAGGCTATCTTCTGGAACTGCTTGCGGGAAAAGTCGGCTGCCTGAAGGGAGAGGTAATGGACGGAACAGCTTTTTCAGGAGCTGATAAAAAAGAGCTGGAAGAGCAGCTGAAAGAGCTCGGCTTCAGGTACGACGGAAAAGAGACCATGTATTCCGGAGTGACAGGAAATAAAATGCAGGCAAAGATATTTATCGGAAATCTTTACTACCTAAAGTTGAAATATATGGTTGGCAACAAGCTTCACGGAAGAGCATCTGGTAAAATTGCGCTTTTGACAAGGCAGCCTGTTGAAGGCAGGGCGAGAGGAGGAGCTTTAAGGCTTGGGGAAATGGAGCAGCAGGCAATCGTTGCCCACGGAGCCTCGCTTCTCTTGAAAGAAAGATATGACTCCGACAAGGTCCTTCTTCACGTATGCACGAGATGCGGAGCTCTTGCTATAGAAGACAACATAAGGAACAAAACAGTTTGTCCAATATGTAATTCAGAGGAAGTGGAAAGCGTGGAGGTTTCCTATGCCTTCAAGCTTTTGGTTGAGGAGCTCCAGGGACTGCACATTCACACGGCATTCGGATTAAAAAACAAGTATGAGTAAAATGGAAGAAATAATACTTTACCCAAGAATAAGTAAAACAGAAGACAGGTTAGGTTTTGGTTTGTATTGGAGAATACCTAAAGAACATAGAGAATTGGTTAAAAAAATAAGTCTTGAATTTAGAGAAGGTATACAAAAAAGAGTTGACTTAACCCAAAAAAACTTTGGGCTTCCTGCCTCTAACGGCAGTTATCCAAAATTATCTTGGAGTGGGGAAAAAGGATTGACCAGTATTGTGATTGGAGATGGCTGTCCGTGCGTCATATTAGGCTCTATGAATAATTATGATTTTCATAATGTAAATTCCTCAATTCAGGCTTTAGCACTTATTGAAATGTTATCAATTTACTTAAATGGATTACAAACACTGGAGTAAAAAACGAGAAAATGCAAAAACCGATAAGAAAAAAAATCAAGGAGATAAGCTTTTCTTTGCTAAGCCCTGAGAAGATAAAAAAGCTCTCTGTTGCAAAAATCGTGACTCCGGAGCTCTACGACATAGATGGCTATCCTGTCGACGGAGGATTGATGGACCTGAGGCTCGGGGCCATAGACCCTGGAGTAAGATGCCGTACATGCGGTGGAAGACTTAAGGAATGCCTCGGGCATCCTGGAACCATAGACCTTGCGCGCTCGGTAATCCACCTGAAATATGTTCCAATGATTGAACTGGGTTTGCGGTGCTTCTGCAAGGAATGCGGAAAATTGCTGCTCTCTGAAAAAGACACTGAAAAATATCCGCCAAGCATGAGAATCAAGAAAGCAAAGGATGTGAAAAAATGCCCCCACTGCAACTCTGCCCAGGAAAAGATAAAGCTAGACAAGCCGACGACTTTTTACAGGGGAAAGACGAGAATCTTCCCGACAGAGATAAGGGAAAGCCTGGTCGCAATTCCAGACGAGGAACTGAAAAAGATAGGAATAAACCCGCATTATTTCAGGCCAGAGTGGGGAGTGCTTACAATCCTCCTGGTTCCCCCTGTCACGGTGAGGCCTTCTATAATCCTTGAATCAGGAGAGAGAAGCGAAGATGACCTTACCCATAAGCTTTCAGACATAATAAGGGCTAACCAGAGGCTGTGGGAGAACCTGAATGCCGGAGCGCCTGAAGTCATAATAGAAGACCTTTGGGATTTGCTTCAATTTCATATAACTACTTTTTTTGATAACACTGTCACGAGAATTCCTCCTGCAAGGCACAGGAGCGGACAGCCGTTGAAGACAATCACAGAGAGGATAAAGGGCAAAGAGGGAAGGATAAGAAAAAACCTTGCCGGAAAAAGGGTGAATTATTCCGGAAGAACAGTCATTTCTCCTGATCCGGCTATGCAGATAAACGAAGTCGGTGTCCCCTATGAAATCGCAAAGATTGTTACTGTATCGGAAAGCGTAAATGATTTGAACATTGAAAGACTGAAGAAAATCATAGAACGGGGAGAAGAATATCCTGGAGCAAATTATGTGATAAGGCCGGACGGGAAAAGGAAAAAAATAACCCCTGAGCTCAAGGAAGAGATAATCAACGAGCTTGTTCCTGGATACAAAGTTGAAAGACACTTGGAAAACGGGGACATAGTTCTCTTCAACAGGCATCCGAGCCTGCACAGGGGAAGCCTGATGGCGCACTATGTAAAAGTCCTTCCAGGAAGAACCTTCAGGCTGC
>Ga0209641_10002702_pt1 | contig 15089 bp, 27 predicted proteins | sample RifCSP16_1_FD_184022 | JGI IMG/M metagenome (GOLD analysis project Ga0209641, IMG submission 184022) | Soil microbial communities from Rifle, Colorado - Rifle CSP2_sed 16_1 (SPAdes) (version 2) | ecosystem: Environmental > Terrestrial > Deep subsurface > Rock core/Sediment | place: Rifle...
CGACGCGCGCTGATTAAAAAAAAGAAAAACTGCGTAAATAAAAGTTTAAAGGTTAGACTTAGCGCGCGTCCGAATCACATAGCGTAGCCCAATTCTTTCTCAATGCGCTTCAGCAAAGAGAAAAGCTCATATATTAGGCTTTGCCTTTATCCGGTTTCTAATTCATGGTCTTTCCGAACAAAGGATTCGGGTAGTCCATATTGCAACAGATACTTGCATCCTGCACATTCGGTTTCGTATTGTGCGACGCCATATCCACGTACTTCAGTTTTCCAATGCTTTGTCATTTTTGTTGCCCCCAATTCTTTCTCAATGCGCTTCAGCAAAGAGAAAAGCTCATCGCTAGACATTCCGGATTCTGTAAACACAGAAGCCAATTCAACAAAGGCATCAATATTCTTCTGTGTTAGCTCACGGCTTCGCTCATGACCAAGAAGCGCTTCAATGATATATTCGCTCATAATTTCGCGCTTCTTCTTTTCCTCATTTGCTAGTCGTCCCATTTTCGTTTCACCTTAGACACATATACACTTGATAGCTAATAAACTTCTTGTCCATATTGTTAACATAGAAGAAAAAAGAAAAGGGGGGTATGGAGGTTAGACTTAGTGCGCGTCCGAATCAACCGTGGCCCTACGCAGTATCGTCCAGCAAGAACGATACGGTCAGCCTCTTTTCTCGTGTCAAACTTAATCCCACAGGCTAGGCATGTACCGATAAACATGGAATTCCATTCTATATCGTGCTTCATTTTTGTTTCACCTAGAGAGATATACACGGAGTAGCTAATAAACCTTTCGTTATTACTTGTTGCCGGACAAGCAAATCATTCGAGCCAGCAATGCCTTAATCTCGCAATGGGTCAGGTTTCCGATGATTCGTGGGCTACCATTCTTCTTTCCAAAGTAGACATATGCAACGGTCGAACCAATGTCTGCTTCAATCCTAATCTCATTTCGCTTTCTTCCCATTTCTTTTTCACCTTAGAGAGATATAGATGGGGTAGGTAATAAAGGTTTCGTTCTTAATATAGAATAAAAAAAGACAGGGGTAGTTTCCTAGAGGGATTAGGTACTACCCCTGAATCCAATCCGTGAGACTCTCGGCAGAGACTACTTGAGCCACCGGGTAGGATTCCTGAATCCGCCCGGATAGCTTAGTCACGAACGCCAAGTATTGCTTGGCGGATGCTTCATTCCCCCGGACTTGGCGGGAATCCCGGAGGGACGCCAGCTTTTCCAAAAGACGGTTTGCCGTCTTAAAGGTGGATTCCATCTTGCCCCGGAAAACGATTTCCGGTGCGCGAGATGGCCCACGCTTCGCTCCTTTCTTCGCACCCCTATGTCCCGGGGGCGCCGGGGCCGGGACAACACCCGGCTTCAATGTTGCTGATGGCTGCATTTTTGCACCTAAGACCCATATAGCGTATGAGAATATAAACTTTTCTATTCTGGTTTCACGGTTCGAGTTTTGATAATATATCGACTATTTCATTTCTGGTATTACAATTACTTCCCAGAATCTCGGGCGCGGACACGCCACGCATACGGCTAGTAATATTCCATCTTTCGTTATCAATTGGAGTAATCGTTCGTGCGTGCATCCAAGCTGTTTTTTTGCCATATTGGTTCACCTATTACTCAAATGCTTTACTAAGATATAAACCTTATCATCTAAATAACAACCTTTGTAATAATGATTCCCCCCGCGTGCTATCCCATGCTTCTTTGGCGTCTTTGATACACCGTAGATGATAAAGGCCCGGCAATCCGCGAACGTGGACTACAATACCTTCTTTCTCGCAATAGACACAAGACCCTTTCATAGCATTAAGAAATCTCATAGTACCTTCCCCCATTCACGAATAGCTTTATCTGCCGGGTATGTTTTGTGGCCTGTAGTTACTTCATGCATGATAGGGCCACCCATATTAGGACTTGTATTTGACCAAGAACAATCCATACATTTCCAGGCAATATCGTTCATTTAAACCTCTGCTTTGGATATAGGTATTCACCAGAAGGATATACAGATTTCAATGTCGCACGTTTACTATTTTTGAAATCTGAATGATTATGAGATTTGTGCTTGCCGCAATAGTAGAATCCGGATTCGCATCTATACAAAGCGATTTCTTGACAACCGGATACTTGGCATTTAGTCATTTGTAATTCCTTTTCCTTTCCGTACTTGCCCGTCCTATTAATACACCTAATATTGATACTAGAGACCCCACAGCAAAACCTATCAGAAAATACATTTCGCAGATAGTCATAAGGTATTCTCCGGAATAAATGGTTTCTGCGGATTAGCGCATGGCAGTTTTTCCCCGCAATGAAAACAGAAATCCATATATGAATCCATATGTTTCCATTCGTGCGGTCCAGCTTGTAATTCATTCCGGCAATTGTATTGTTGCCACCCACCGCGAGATTCGCTAGGCATCATAGTGGTATAGTCCTAGTAGCTATTAAACCTTTCTGTTTGAAGATTTGTTGTCGCTTTCGCTACTACTTTGAGGGCAATTACAATAACGATAATGTATAGTAGGACTAATACATTTGAATATAAATATATATTTCTCTTTATCCATTATATACCTTCTGTTGTAGATTCTACTTTCTCTTTAGCTTCCTTACGCGCAGCTTTAGGTATAGACTCTTTCATTTCTAAATATTCTGACATAGAATCATAAGGATTTTCTGTACCAGATATATATGAGAACATACCTTCTACATTCAAATCTTTACTATCAAAATATGCAATATCGCGGGTATCATACGGTAATGTTGTTTGCGGAATGTTACGCAGCGTTCTCCTAAATTTATATGGACCTTTCAATTCAATATACATTCTTCCCGGTTCTATAGCATGAAAGGTATTAGTGCTAAATTTCTGTATAGTTTCTGGGCAAGCTTCCGGTATTTGGTCGATATAAAGCATATTTCCATAAAGTTTACCTATGATTCTTGCCACTTCATTCATATATCTTGAATGGATAGTGCTAGAATGTAGTTTGCTATATGATAATCCGCCCTCATCATAAATGAAAATGAATGGTACTTTTCTCGGCATATCGCTAATCATTGTGAATAAATCTCTAGCATTTTTAACATAAATGTATTTATTAGTTTCCTCTTTCTTGTATATATTGCTAAGAGCTATATTACCTTTGCCATTCCAACGTTCAATTAATAGACAAGAATTTGACGTTTTACCCTTTCTTGGATTTCCCGACATTCTACCAAAATTACCTTCTTTAAAACCAATAATCATAATGTCGGGGTTATAATACTGAAATTCATCAATAGACATTTCTGGTTCAAATACCATTGAACCTAATCCAGTTATTCCACCCAATTTTTCCGCTAATCTGATAGATGGCCCAATTGCTGCACGCAACAAATATTCTAATCCCGGTATATCTCCCGGTTTTTTATCTGTTTTTTCGTATCTTCTTATATGATTTGTGATTTCCATAGCCCGAGAAACATCCCAAATACCAACAGTAACAAGATTCTTGATTTTAGGCCAATCTAAAGTATCGAATCTATCCATGAGATTCACAAATTGGCTCATTTTTTCTTCTGCTAACTGAGCCATTTGCTTACCATAAATATCGGGAGAGCTAAAAGATTGAATCATTTTCCTTTCCCTAGCAGTTTTTCTAACCAAGATAAAGCCGGAGATTCGGCTTGTGGCGCGGCACGGGCGATTTCTACAGCCCTTTCCGCGTGTCTCCCATTTATAGAAGGAGCATGCTCTTCAAAGAATTTAGCTGCATCAATATCATGCCAAACTGTTTCCGGTTCTTTTCCGCCATCCATAGAATCCAGTAAAGAAAAGATAACTTTGGCTCTATAAAGAGCTGTAATAGTTGGTGCTTTTCCTCTTGTTGTAGTGATAAGTTTAATTCTTTCCGGTAAATCTTCGGAAGTAGGAAATAATACGCCTAAAGCTTCTTTCTCTTTTTCCGTTTTCTGCTGGAAAACATCATAAGGAATCATAATTTACACCAAAGAATATACTAAGAAACCGATGGCAATAATATTACCCACAACAGAGAGAATAAGCAACATTGTTTGCCAATCTAATTGTTGTTCATTCTGAATAAGCTCTAAACGTTTTATTCTTGAAATACGTTTCAACATAGTTGCAGTAATATCATCTCCAACTTGTTTTTCCGCCGAAAAGAAATCCTTTGGTGTAGGTTCATCTACACGCCATAATTGAACATATAAAGTGTGTTTAATATTTCCTATTCTATTGCGAATATGCCATTTGCGGAATTTTCTAGGGTCTACTACATATATAGCTTTATCTAATTGTATTGTCCCATCTTGTTTAACTGTAGGGCCTTTTCTGCCCCTAGAAAGCCAATCTTTCCACGTACCAAGATTAGTTTCCACTAGCCATAGATAAGAAGATTTTACCATTATTGAAAACACACCGCGTACCTATATGTCGCGCGACTACTTAAATGTTTCGGTTTCTTGATATGTAAAAATGAAATACAAAAGAAATATAAGTACCAAAATCAAACCAATAGCTAATGTTATTCTAGCATCTATTCGTATTAAAAAACATTCGATTATCCACCAAGCTTGACATTGGGTAGCCATTCTTTCACGAATTTTATTTAGAAGTTATAGTAATTACAATACAAACAGCAAAAACAAATAAAAATATAGGCATGAATAATATAGTACCTGTTACTTGCCAAAGCTGGAAACCCAAGAAAAGAGAAACAATACCTGCCATAATCATAATAAATCTATTTATAAAACCTAAAGCGAAAAGGAATATAAAAATGAAAAATAACATAGCTATTGTTATAATATTTTCATCAGAAACAATCATTGGTAGCATTGAAAAATCCATTTTCTATTTCCTCCTCTTATCCGTAATAACAACAATTATAAAAGTAATCGCAAAAATCAAACCAGAAGTAACCAAAATACCAAATAATACCCAAGATTGGAAACTAGCTGGTTCTCCAATACTAGGCGGTATAAAATCACGAATAATTTTTATCATATCCAAATCCCAAGAGCTTTGTTCTGAATCCCCTATTTCGTTTGTTCCAATAACTCGAATATCGGGTGAGCCACCGTCCAATTCATCCGTCGTTAATGTATAAGTTGAATATGTAAAATCTGAATCTGTACTACAAGTATAACGAGTATTCCAAATTGTTTCTGTAGAATCTACTATTTGAATAAAAAGATTCTCCGCGTTCAGTACGCGCTTACATTCTATTGAAAATGTCCATGAAATCCCTGTTGTATTTACTGAAACAAACGAATATCTAACATTTACTTCATAATCAGGATTGAAAGAACGTAAAATTATTTCTTGGTCAGTTGTTACTGTGGATTGAATCTCATCGGAAGATGTTTCTGACGAACCAAGCCACCTAGTTAGAACGTAGCCATCAGTATCTCTTTCAGTAGAAACAAGAGTATATGTATAAAGTGTTTCTGAGCCGGTATTTACGGTGATTCGCGTATTCCAAGATGATGCCATCCAATCCCATATTTGAACAAACATATCTTCATCGCTTCGCAAAGAACGAACACGTAATTCATATGAATCAGCTAAATCAACCGTCATAGTCCAATGGTGTACCTGATTTATTCTGTAAAAATTAAAAGTCCTTTGTATTCTTGTCCTATCCAAGAGTAATGTACTTTGTAATGAATCGGAAGCTTGATTGTTATCGACAATTTGAATATCAGGATTTCCACTATCAAGTTGGTCAGTTGTTAGAATACCACAATCATATTCAGTTTCAGTTATTGATGTTATGGAGCAAACTATTGCACTAAGTCCTATCTCATCAGAATCATAAATCCTTATATCTATTTGCTCGGGGTTAGACCCTTCAAGACCTTCTATAAATAATCTCCATTCTGTACCAGTTGTTGAAATTCCTGACCAAGAGAATTTCACTTCTAATTCATAATCCAAAGGTGGAACACAACTTATTATAGTTAAATCATTCAATAAATCTGTTTGTATAGAATCGCCACTTTCAGTATTGCCAAGAAATCTAAGGTCAGGGTCGCCGGAATCCCATTCATCGGAAGAAAGGTCATATGTTAATGTTGTGCCATCGGAAGTAGCTGTTATAGTCAATCTAGTTGCAGGATTTAATTCGTTTGAATCGTACAATTGAACGAGTATATTCTCACTTGTCGTATGCCAAGCGTTAATAGTAAGCCTTCGCGTATCAACACAAGTTTCCGTTTCCCAACCATATTTAATTTCAATTTCATAATTCGGTTGTGTTGCTATTTCTGAAATTGATGCGTAAGCTACACCAACATCATCAGAGGATTGTGTCCAACCCATTACTTCATCCGTTGTACCTGCCGTAGTTTGATAGGCGGAAGAATCACCAAAAGCGCCCATATCAAATATATGGCTTAAAGTACAGGAAGAAGAACCGGAGCAAGCTGTAGTAGCTGGAGGCGAAATAGCACCAGAATAGAAAATCATAGCTGAAATTGAACGCCTCCCAGAAAATATTAACGTATCGGAAGGATTCGCTTGATTTTCTGAATCAGCACCATTATCTACTATTTCAGTATCACTAGAAGCAGTAAACGACATAGAAACAAAATGAATATCATCCGTAGTTGCAGAATCTAAATCACAAGAAACAGTTTGAGAACCAGAAGGTATAGAAGCACCAACAAACCAAATTTGAGCTACACCCGGTTCAGTATTTGTGTCAATACCTGTAGCAATATTACTAAGAGAAACAACACCATAGGTACAAGAAACAATATGAGATGTTGCAGTAACACCGTGCGATGTTAATACAAAAATAGCTTTGGGGATACCTATAGGCGTATGAGTCCAAGTGTGTGGGTCGGTTGTTCCCGTTCTTTCTGATTCTATACTTTGGTCGAATGCAATCGTTCCGGTAATAGCTTGATTAGCCTCCCTATATGTAATAGTAACTCCATTATCAGTATCAATATCCGACGGAAATGAACCACTAGGTTTCGTTCCTTTAACAAGAGTTTCAGTATCAGCATTCAAATCCGTAGGTGCGGGGGATTGGTCCAATTCTTGCCAAGTACAGCGAATATTATCAGATATATCAACACAAGAAGGGAAAGAACCAGAGATATGGGAACCCTTAACAACAGTTTGGCTACCCGGTGTGTACTGTTGAATTGCAGAATTTGTACCTTCCGTGCCAACCCAATTTAATCCATCATCCGACAACAGATTACCGAATCCAACAGATGTTCCCCAAATCAATTCTTCCGTGTCCGGAGATATATCAGCATTCGGGGAAGCCACGTTTTCCTCCAAAGGAGTCCTATATATATCATTTGAAGTTTGAATAGCTCCCGGGAATGAGCCACCATCTATCGTACCTGTAACTATAGTTTCTGTAGAAGGGAAATAATCATCAATATCTGCCTTCGCATAAAAAGTTAATGGTGCTAGCATTAATCCAGCCATTAACACTAGCACCGTTAGAGAAAATCTTATCCGTCTCATCTTAATACCCCCTCTCGTCTTTTTCTTAGCCAAAACATAAGAGTAAAGAATAAAATTAATACAAAAACGAAACCTAAAATATATAAACTGTTACCTGCTATGCCCGTATAATATAATTGAGGAGCTAAAACTGTAAATACTCTAATATCACTAATAATAATTGAACCAGAACCATCGCCAATTAAATCAATGCCTAGAGACCAATCAACTTTATGCAAAGAATAAAGTACCCATTGCGGAATAGTAATATTTATAAAAAAACCAGAAATAATATTTGTATTATCAGTATACAAAACATTCCCCTCTGCATCTAATAATTTAACAGCATCAATATATCTAACACTTGTTGCGCCGCTATAAGAAATTTCAACATATTTTGCCACTTCATCACTTCCCGTTTGTTGGGGTGAAACCCATGAACCTTCCGTTCTATAACCTGCATTATTCAAAGAACCATTGAGAAATATATAATCATCAGCTTCCGAAGCCCATGTATTCCCATTATTTACACCATTTGAGGCAATAGCAATATGTGGATACCAAGTAGAAGCCGTGAAATTGGTAATATCTTGTGTCTCATCAAGAGTCCACAAAGCTCCATCCGTCGACCGATAGAATGAAAACACGGTTCCAACACGGGTAATTCTCAACCAACACGGACTACATACCACGAATGAAGTACTCCCTATTTCTTCGAACCAATCATCTCCATTTTGTCCGTTAAATTTTATGGCGGTAAACAAATCTGTGGGGTCTTTCCCTTCTCTGAAAAAGACTCCATACGTTCCGGCGTATGCCGTCCCAATGCAATCATCAGGTTGGCTCAACAAACAGAGATACCAATACACATTTCCCCCACCGTCCGTTTCTGGTATTGTCTCCGCGAATTTCACGCGGATATCAATGCTTGAACCAGTAATCCCGAAATTTCCCAATAAAGTACCACCATTTCTACCGCTACTACCCGGATTTGTTACTGTTACATTATAAGAACCACCGACAAATTGTTGAGATACAGAACCAACAACATCATCCCCCGTTTCATAGTTGTACCATTTATAAGATGAAGCATCGTCACTTTGAGTAGAAAATGTATCACCCAATCCATTCGCAAGTTGGAAAGTGCCACCAGAAATACGACCGTTATCTGTAACTGTTTCTACTCCAGGTGTATCAGAAGATTCTTCATCACGCAATACAAATACACCATCACCCCAAGCCCATATTTTAGCTTGTGGTGACAATGAGCTTTTCGGAATCCATGAATCAAATATAATAGAAATTTCAGGATTAAAATTCAATGGTACATGCGGTCGATTAACCGGAAGCCCGGCTTTTTCTTCGGACATAATCGTTTCTGCATAGGACCAAGAAACACCGTTCCATTCCCATCGTTCCAAATCTCCGTTGAAATCATCAGAAGGGTCTACAATTTGCCGAAAACCCGCGGTAACAATAAAAGCATCAATTGATGATGGAGAATTTACGATAAAATCTGTGTATGCTGACGTTCCATCAGTATTTATTATTATTTCTTGTGCTGTCCATGACGCACCATTCCAGCGAACGAATGTAATATTGTAAGTATCATACACGACCCCGGTCCCGTTCGGAAACAGGAGATACGGACGGTTAGACGAATCTAATTTCATATTAGAGAATCCGACTATTCCCGTTTCTGTGTATGCCGCACGACAACTTGTATCAGCTTCGATTAGGCTTACTACAGCACCAAGATTAGTCCCGCTAATTCCATACTGTGTATTTGTTTGCAAATCCCAATAACACACATAGGAGTTATGCCTCAAAATCTCAGTACGATTGTCCCATACGAACGTATAATAGACCCGACGTTGGGCTGTTACAAGAATTGCATCTCCGATATATGCTCCATCCGTTCCGAAATCAAGAATAGTTGTAAATGAGGACCAAGAAGTGCCACCGTTGGTAGAAGTACGGAATCCCCAATCCCCCCCGGCTGCGGTTCCCTGTCTATAAAAGAAATATATAGAGCCACCATATTCAAACAAATGGGGATATGTTCCCTGATTAGATGGCGGGGTTCCAGGTGTTGGAGATGCTAAAGAAGTCCACGCAGAAATAGAATACGGAGAAACTGATTTCCTAAGTTGCATAGCGCTAGCGTGCGCTCCAAAGAAAACATAGATATAACCTGACGAATCAATCCACATTGCCGGAGCGCCGTGCCCATCTCCGGAAACTGGATTTGTAGCATTTACAATAGTTGGTGCTGACCATATCCGTTCTGTATGGTCATAATAAGCAATATACGGAAGGAAATCTCCCCCCCCTTCATAAACCACATACGTTCTTTGCACAGCAGCTACGTATATAGCCGCGGGCTTTGATACAAATGAATACGTAGGTTGGTCTACACCATTAGACACAAAATAATCTTGACCTGGGATAGATTTATTTCCTGCGTCAAAATCTGCCGTGGTAGTCCATGTAATAGAAGAATCAGCTTTCGCATTAGGAACGACAAAAAGAATACCCAAAAGTAAACTTAAAGTGATAATTGTCGTTTGAAACTTTTCAACAGAAGTTTCAATTTTCATTTTCATTTAGCCACCCATAGGTTTTAAAATTTTTAAAGATTCAACACCAAGAATACCTAACCATAATGTAATAACAACATCAACAAAAGCTTGTATTACCTGCGGTAAATTTGGTATTGAATAAAGCCAAACAATAACAGAAATACCGTTTGCTATCCATTGACCCAAGAAAATAACCCACCCACCGAAAAATATAAAAACATTAATAATAGCAAATATAATCTTTGCTATTGTATCTATTACTCTGCCAATTTGACAACCCGTATTTTCGAACCAATTCCCTGAGCATGGAGCCGGAGTAGATGAATATACACTTAATCTAACATATGTAACTTGTATTGTGTCCGTCGGCCCCCAATCTTCATTTTCAAAACCCGAACCTGTAGAAAATTTATTAGAATAAAGACCAATTTGAAAACCCGTTTCAACATTTGGTTGGTCGGGCGGAATCCAAGGCCCACCTAGAGATACAGAACGTTCATCAAAATTTCCTAGTGGGCATGTAACAAACCAATTTGGGTACCACACACTATTATTAGCGAAAATCTCCAAATCCAATGTTCTCGAACCAATAGAACGACATACAATATTTACCACAATATTTGTAACATACATACTTCTTGCTGTGGGTGAAACTTCAAAAGAAGTATAGTTATAATTAGTGCCAATATCAGCCCGAATAGTCATATATGATTCATTGCCGTCATCGCTCCAAACACAAGTCCAATTTCTTCCTAATCCTTCTTCATTGCATCCTGTAGATAATTCAGCAGGAGAATAATGGGAAGTACCATTTGCTATAGGCCAAAGAGTATCAGAAATAATTTCCTGCGGAAAGAAATTATTAAAGCTTGGAACAGAAGGTTGAAAAGGTACAGAAGGACCATTATCAACACCAACAAAAATCATTCCAGAAATAAAGGTAATAATACTTAAAACAAACATTGTTCTGAATAAAATAGATGACATTAGAGTATCCTCTTTCGTTTTGATGAAACTTTTCGGTAAAAGTTTCTATAACCACTTTATCCAATATAAGAAAGCTAAAGTTAAAATAATCATAAAGGGTACATAAAGAGGGAACCAATCTACACCGGGCGCGGAAACAAAACCAACAAAAATAAGCATAACAACTATCCCGGTATTACCCCGGAAAACATCTCGACCAAATGCTAAAAGAAAACCAAACAAAGAAACAATAATTACAGTAATACCTAAGATAGCTCCAGCTGCGTCATTTCCTCCTACGTATGGAGCTATTGCGTTTTCTAAATCATTAAATATTGTCATTGGCATCATCATTTGGATGAAACCTTTCGATAAAGGTTTCAATTAAAGGAAAGTGTCGGAATGGCAGGATTCCGACATAAATGGGCTACTTGTAGCCCATTTTCCGGCCCGTGGGAACGAACGCAAAGACGTATGCCAAGAGGATACCGACTCCAATCAGGAGCGGAACGACGGTTTGGGCGACTGGCCCGAACGTCGTATCATTGGCTGCGTAATCCGCCAATGCGCTATTCAGCGGAGTTAGAAGTGCTACATAAACGAGAATCAACACAATTCCCATTACAAGCTTCTTCACAAACCCGCCAATGTCGAAATCTGCCATGGTATTTTCACCTTCCCGGCTCGGCTCGGCCAATGCTGTATGTAGCACCTGCTACTTATAGTCTCTCATACCGTATTTATATACAACATTGGAAATAAAAAGAGAAAGGAATCAAAAAATGTTCCTTTCCATCGTGGGATTCATTTAAAGGTTCAGACCCCAAAACCCGTTCTCGTCCCTGATGATAGATACAGCCATACCTATTTTGGGTTGGCCATATCTTCGGACGAAAAGCGCGATTTTAGACTTGGCGCTTGGGTGTTTATAGAAGGAAAGAGGGGATTGCCCCTTAACTCCATCATCGGTCGCGAAGAAAATAACTAGGACTTCTTGCGTAGGATTCCTAGCTTTTTCCGCGCCGAAATACTCAAGAGCGTTCGTCATTCCCAAGCGTATAACTTTTGCTGGCAAAGTATCCCCATATTGGGGGATTTCAATGTCAACATCGCCAATATCTACAATCTTGGGTTCGCGCTTTGGCTTTTGTTCCTGCGTTTCTGGCATATTTCACCTCCCTTCCCCGTCAGGTTGAGGGAAATCAACTACTTTTTTGTATTCTCCTTTTGGAAAACGCCCGTTCCTTTCTTCGACATTGAGAGGAATAGGTTCAACATTAAGGGGTTTAGAAGCAAAAAATGTTTTACAACGTTCGCATTGCATCAAATTAGCAGCTTTAAAAATACGAGTTTTTCCGTCACCCCAAACCCTTACATAGAATCTGTAAAGCATACCCTTACATTGCGGACAAATCCCATCGCCTTTCATGGTGATACGTCCGCAGAACCGGGTAATCCCCTTTCTATTTCAATTTCTTCATCTTTAGGGCGTTCACCATAAGTTATAGATTCCACAAGAACGACAAAATTTCCGCCTTTATCATATTGATTAGCCAATTCACTTTGTATTTGGTTGTCGGACATATCAATAGGATAAGACCTTTGTACCTTACGCTTTATTCTTGTATCTCTTATACGCTCGTAAAATACAACAATCTTAGATAACTCTTTCTCTTCAACAATAGGTTTTTCTTCGATTATTTCGGGTTCAATAATTTCTGGTTCGGGGATAGGTGAAATAGGTTCAATAATAGGCGGAGAAATAATAGGTTCTTCTGGAATTTCAGTAGGAATTTCCTCTATAGGTTCTAATTTTTTTTGCCGAAAAATAAGACTAAAAAATGAACGGATTCGTTCTCTAAGTGTCATAATCTTTTCCTCTTAGGGTCAGTACCCATACAAGCAAAATGATATATATCAGTAATTCTTCTGGGTCGCTCATCTGTGGCACCCACAAACGCAATGACCATTATATTTATCCCGGAATTTATAATCTTCTAAACATAGAACGTGATTATTACCCCATTCCTCATCACAAGCCGTAAAAATCCAATAATAATCTAGAGGATAATGAAACTTTTCGGTAAAAGTTTCAATTTCTATATTAACAGAATCTATAAATTTCATATTAGGTATGAATTTCATACCAGATATTCCTCCAACTTATGTATCTTCTTTTCTAAAGCAACCCGCTTTGTGCCGGGTCTCGGTTCAGGATGAAGATTTTTCTCCAACACATATTCCAATGTACCTAATTTTTCTGACCTAAAGGATTCAATACCCCTGTCAGTTAAAATTTTAATATATCTACCAAAAGTATTTTCTGAAACCAAATCGTCAAACATATATTGCCTATGAGAAAATCCAGCCATTCCGCCAGAGATATTTTTCCAAGAGACAACTCGCCAAATAATATTATCATTATCGTATTTCATCTATTATCTCCCTCACCACCGATTTTTCCGTTCAGTTTCCGGGCTTGTAGCTTTTGAATATTATTGTTAGCTACTTGTGCCATGCGAAGGTTCAATTCATCGCAAAGCATAGCGATATACCAAAGAATATCGCCTAATTCTTCTGAAATCTTTATTCTACTTTCTTCGGTAGTTTGACTTTCTGTATCTCGGAGAATCTTCTTTACCTTATTAGCTAATTCTCCACTTTCTCCGCATAATCCTATAGTGGTATAAAGCAAACCACCTAATTTACCCCTTTCTGGGTAAATAGCTGTTTCCCGGGCTTTAAATTGATAAAGGTCGAAATCCAACATTTTTTGTTCCATCCTTTGGCACGTCGAATCTTATAGAACCGATGATAAGATTACATTCTGGGCAAGAAAAACGGGCAATATCAAAATAAGGATAAACAACAACAACAGTATTAATATTAAGAGGATAACCACAAATACATTTCATACTTTCAATCACCGCCCATGATTTTTTCGACACATAAATCACAAACTCGGAAATCGGCGTCAGGGTTATCAAAAGGAATATATAATCCGCATTCATCGCACGGTCTTACAGAACCTTCTATTACTTCATGCCCGATAACTATATGTTTAAGGTCTTTTAACTTTATTTCCTTTCTCCCAATAAGATTATTTTTGTGGTCTTTCTTCATTTAAAATTTCCTCCTGATTCATTTCTAGAATACGAATTTCATAATAAGTTTTAAGCCAAAAAATAAGTTTTCCTTCATATTTTTCAACTAAAGAAGCTATATCTGAAATAGATTTATCGATATTTCTACCCGGCACAGCAACCAATAGACCCAAATGCATAGATAGAACCCCCTTTTTCAACGGGTCTAGGTGAATAGACTTATAAGTATATAAAGGTTTCTATGTCGTCGCGAACGCTACAACATAGCTACAATATAGCTATAAAGTAGCTACTATAGGTACTATATGGACTATGGGTACTATATGGACTATGGGTATTATATGGACTATGGGTACTATATGTTGTAGCGAACGCTACTTATTGCACCTTTATGTACCCCGAGACCCATAGGGGGGGCATGGACCCGGGAGGGCAGCTACAAAGTAGCTATCCTATAGCTACTGCGAAAAGGGCTGCTTTCGAATGTAGGGAAAAAATTATTGAATACGTATCATCGGTTTTTGATGAACCTTTTCGTAAAAGTTTAAAAATCGTCATAGCTGGTTCAATTCTAAGAAAAAAAGAATTCGTGCGTGACATTGATATAGTCATTAATTCTCAAGAAGGAAAAATTAGAAACTTTTGCGCCATTTTAATCGGTACCCCAGTAATGCTATCTAAAATATCCGGAAAATATGAATTCATAGAGATATTCCAAGAAAAAATTTCTATTCCTACTCAAATATGGTTTTGCGTAAATGAAGAATGGGCTCCAATGCTTCTTGAAGTCACAGGACCAAAAAATTTCAATCAATTCCTAAGAAATTGTGCAAAAAGGCAAAATATGTATCTCTCATCAAAAGGTTTATTTTCGCGAAATATTGACCAAACCCCGGGGACGCGAATAGACAATAACACAGAAGGAGATATTATTTGG
>Ga0209641_10002704_pt1 | contig 15083 bp, 7 predicted proteins | sample RifCSP16_1_FD_184022 | JGI IMG/M metagenome (GOLD analysis project Ga0209641, IMG submission 184022) | Soil microbial communities from Rifle, Colorado - Rifle CSP2_sed 16_1 (SPAdes) (version 2) | ecosystem: Environmental > Terrestrial > Deep subsurface > Rock core/Sediment | place: Rifle...
GGTGGATACAACGCCGCCGGATCAAAACCGCCAGTTAAAGTTCTTCCCGAAGGCGGAACCGAAAGGTTGTAGGCACGAGCCAACCTGGTAATCGAATCCAGAAGAATCACCACATCAAGTCCCTGCTCAACAAGCCGTTTGGCCCTCTCCAGGGCGATTTCGGCCACCCTTGTTTGTTCCTCTGCCGGTTCGTCGAAATTGGAAGCGATCACCTCGCCTTTAACCGACCTTGAGATATCGGTTACCTCTTCCGGCCGTTCGCCGATTAAAGATGCCATCAAGTGAATCTTAGGGTAATTTTCGGAAATTCCCCGGGCTATATCCTTAAGAAACGTAGTTTTGCCGGCTTTCGGCGGCGAAACAATCATGCCGCGCTGGCCTTTGCCAATAGGCGCAATTATATCTACAACCCTCATCGAAAGGGGCAGTTTGCCGGTCTCAAGTGTCAGTTTTTCGTCAGGGTAAATAGGCGTCAGATCTTCGAACTTTGTGCGTTTGGTCTGCTTTTCGGCGTCTTCGCCATTTACCTTTTCTACCTTTAAAAGCCCGAAGTAGCGCTCCGTGTCCTTAGGCGGCCTGCCTAAACCTTCAACCTCATCGCCGCCTCTAAGCTGGAATTTTCTGATCTGAGATGCCGAAATATAAACGTCATCGGCGCTTGGTCTGAATTTCGGCCTTAAAAAGCCGTGGCCGTCTGAAGCGATATCCAGAAACCCTCTGACCTTTTGGGTCGGGACATCCCTAGCCTGCGGCATATCATCCATTTCACCGTTGTAGCCTGAAACTCTCGGCCGGTCATATGAAGAAGCAGCCTGAACTTCCTGCGGTTGAGCATCACCACGCAAATCAATTACCGCAGGAGTTTTTTCTTCCGGCATATCCTCGTCGCTCTTATTTCTGACTCGTACTGAAACCTTTGCAGGTGACATAAATAAATAATTTCTAAGTACTAATTGCTCTAATCTCTAATCAATCGTTGGCAGTTCCTTAAATTTTTTAAATTGGGTTTTGGGACTTGTTTAGATCAATTAGATATTAAACCAATTAGAAATTGCAGAACTTTTTAGTCACAAGTCTGGCATTAAACTAATCTTCTGGGAATCATTAACTGAAGTTCGCCCTAAATTCTACTTTACAAAAACACGTCTTGTCAAATGACTGTATCCTATTTCCTACCATCCTACTATCCTATTGACCTATGACCTATGACCTATTTACTTTAAATAGGGCCACAAGCCTGCCCTACTTGTGGCCCAAACTTGCGTCCTGTCGAGTTAGACTCAACGGGACTAGATTAACTTAAATCCTTTCCCCTTCTTTTTTCCGTTAAGTTAAATCCAATTTCTGAAAGACTTTCTTCCTCTTTTTTACCGATTATTCTACCCTTACCGTATCTGGCAAGCAAAAGCCCCAAAGGCCCTGCGCCTGCCATCGATGCCACACCTAAAACACCAACACCGGTTTCTGGCTGTTTTAAGGGAACAGAAGTTACAGCAAAAGACTTAACTTCTGGCGCAGTCACTGTAACGGTCTGGTTGTTTTCCTGTTTCTGTTCGACATTGACATTGACCTCGGTCTTTTGTTTTTGCTCCTGGCTTTGACCCTGATCCTGACCCCCTTGAGGTTGCGGAGTCGGGCTTGGTTCATCTTCTTCCTCACAATCCCAGTCCTCATGGCCGTTGTCTTCTTCTGATTCCTGGTAGGAGTAATCGTGTGAATCACAAGAGGCCAAAACACCTTTGGTGTAAAAAATCAGGGTGAAGGCAGCGATAGCCGAAAAAGCCAAAGCTATGATTCCAACTTTCCAAATATTTCTTAAAGTAATTATTTTATCGTCCATTATCTTTACTCACCGCCTTTCAATTGCTTTTATTTTTATCACTTTTTCTCTTTAGGATTATGCTATTCCCGAATTCATCAGTTTCATCATCATTTAATTGTCCTGTTGCGGCCAATTTTCTTCTCTTCCAAATTGACTCTGCTGTCCATGCTCCTATTCCAACGGCACCAGCGGCCGTCATCAAAGCCCCCAGCCATAATGTTCCGAATCGATCGGCAGCTGATCCCGGTGTACCCCCTGTCGGCGGCATCACTTCCGGAGCCTTTGGTACAACAGGCGTCGGTGTTGGTTGCGCTGTTGGCGATTCAGTCGGTTTCGGCGTCGGCTGCTGCGTTGGAGTCGGAGTAGGTTTTTCCTCTGGAGGACATTCGCGGTTAAACGTAAATCCGCCGGAATCCCCCTCGTAAGTAACTACTAGTTTTCGAACATTCTGCGCGTTCAATTCAATAGTTTGAACGCTGGCATTACCCTCATTGGGAATTTCCGCTTCTGTTATTAGATTGCCGTCTCCGTCCAAAGCTCGCACTATGCCTTTCGGTCCCTGATCTTTATCAACAAAAACCAAAGATTTAATTTTCTGTTCTGCGTCAAATGTAATTGTTACATCACCGCCGGCTGGGCTATCTTCCACTTCCTGAGGATTATTGGGAATCGTGTCACCGTTGGAATCGACATAATCACGTCTCGAAAGAATCAGAATTTTGCCCTCATCAACTTCCAAATCGCCCGCGGCCGTATCATCGCGATTGGTATCGAAAAGCCTTACCTGATTCGGATTACCGTGCCTGCCTGTACCGGAAACATGAATCCCGTTTGCGGCAAGCTGTTCACTAAGAATTTCCCCGTGAGCCAGTCCTTCAAAAAGATCCTCCGGACACGGCAGCGGTGTTGGTTGTGAAGTTGGTGTAGCTGTCGCTGTAGACGTCGCGGTTGGGCCAGGTGTTGGTAACGGGGTAGCCGTTGGTCCTGGTGTTGGAGTCGAAGTCGCCGTTGGCGTAGACGATGGTGTTGGTGAAGGCGTTAATGTCGGTGTTGCGGTTGGTTTTGGCTCACAATCTTCGCCTTCTTCACGGTCTTTATCCTTATCTTTGTCTTTATCCTTGTCTTTGTCTCCTCCATGGCGGTCTTGGTTTTTGCGATCGTCATCTTTTTCTTCTTTATCTTCGTGGTCATTATCGTCTTTGTCTTCGCATTCTTCCCTGTCTTTGTCCTTGTCCTCCTTGTCGCCGTTTTTGTCCTCATGACCGTCCCTGCCTGTCGTCTCCACCTGACCGGTTTCTTCTTGAAAACTTGTACTAGCGTCAACATCTTGGGTCTCTGCAATTGTTCCGACAACCGAATCTTCACCTGCTTGATCCAATCCGCCTGCTGAAACCGCGGCCTCTTCATCAGCTACTCCGCCGCCAGAAATCTCTGTTGACTGAGTCTGTCCAGCCGGCGCTCCGCCGCCGGAAGGAAAACTCAAAGGCTTCAAACCGCCGGTTCCGCCTGATGCATCAACATCTGCTTCCGGTTCGTTTACAACTACAGGCAAATTATCACTTATATAATCGTCAACTTGTCTTTCTGTTATCGGGAATGTGTATTTCTCACCAGTGTGCACCAAACGAAGCTGACTAAAATCTCCTCCTGCCAAATCATATGCTTGCCTGTAAACTGCTGCTGCAAATTCTTGATCATCAAGGTTAAGAATCTCGGCCGTCGATTGAATAAAATTGTTCGGGCTTTTTCCAATTGGGACCTCCAGTTCACCACTGATTTCCCCATCACTACCGTCAATATACTCTCGAACTTGCTCTCGGGATAATTCGGAAGCAGGAGCAATCGCAATGCTGCTGGTTACAGAAGATTCAACTTCTTCTTCCTCTAAGTTTTCAATTCTTTGCTCGAGTGAATCGAGACGCCCCTCGTTAAAAACCGGTTCTGTTGCATTTTTAAAAATATCCTCAACAACCCAAGTTACTCCATCTATCTCAACACTTTTATTAACCAATTCATCAAAGGTCGAATTACCAATCTGTTCATTGTCAATTGGTTCTTGAGGTTTTTCTTGATCAAAGGTGGATCCTATCATTAATCCGCCAACTACCCCACTTCCAAAAATACCTAAACCAGCTGCCGGCCGCCAAGCTGAGCTGAAAAATCTCGAAGGAGAAAACCACCCTGAATGAGACCTCTGATCGGACTCTTCCTTTTTTTCCTCACCTTCAACCGGTCTTCCCTTACCAACTATTCCTAGAGCAACAATTGCACCACTTTTATGAAGATTTTCGTGTGCCCGGCTTAAAGGATCATTTTCATCAACTTGAACAAGCCGAATTCTATTTAGTGCCTCTTCAATATCCTTGAAATTGTCAAATGGATCAACTTCCTCCTTTAACTCTGAAACCAAATCAACAAACTCTTTAACCCTATGTGCATATTCGCGAGGATCTTTGGGCTTTGCGGTCTTTTCATCATAAGCTTGGACGAGAAATGAAGTTGCTTCGTCTGCCGAGGCATCTTTTAAACTGTATAATGCCTCTTCTGCTAACTCTTGGGGAGTTTTACGAGCAAGAACCCAATTTGGAGGAATATTATTAAGCCGCAAGTACCTCTCGAGAGCATCCAGGCCGACTGCACGAATATGTGCAAACATCAATCTACCAGTTTGCTCTTTAACCATCGCCTTAAACTCTCTTTTTCCCTTTTTTCTTGGTCCTTCCAAATCTAATCTCTCTAAAACTCCCCGGACATTTTGGGGCGAGTAAGGATCTTCGCTGCCAAATGGTGATTGCCAATCCGGATTAACTTCTAGTCCGAACACTTTAAGTCTATGTAAAATCTGGATATCTACCTCAAGAACCTTCCTTTCAGCCTCGGCGGGGGCGCCAGCGCCTTCCTGAGTGCCTTTTGCTAAATTTTCGAGGTGTTGACCTCTTATCGATTCAGTTGATGAAGAAATCGGTGGACGAAATGGTCTTCGAGAACTTTTTCCTAAGGCCTCAGTAAGTCTTGTTGCCCCATACCCTGCACCAATACCTAATGCGGCTCCTGCTACAAATTTAATTGCTTCCCTGCTGTTGGACATAGACAGTTTTAAATTTAAATACTATAAGTTCTAAATTCGAGCGCAAAATATAGCACTTTAGATAATACTTGTCAAGTACTACAGGATAGTTTGCAGTTCGTAGTGGATAAAATTTATGTTTTAAGCTACTAACTACTTACTATCTACTATCACCTAAAGTGGGGCAGAAATTGAGGGACAGATATCTTGCTGGGGGAATATACAACATATATATAGGCTTGTCAACAGGGGTGTAAAAAAATTGTTCAAAAACGGTTTTTGGGATCAGAAAACTTACACTTGCCCAAAACAGATAAGCCTTCTGCAGCAACCTAATTAATATAGGCTCTTGACAAGGATAAATAAGTTGTTCTAATGTTAAAAAGGAAAGCAACTTAGCTGCCCTAAGTCGCTTCCCTTACACCTCAAAAGAGCATTGCTATTCGAGTTTCAGTCTGCGGTAGTGATGCTCTTTTTTTATCTTGGAAACTCATTAAAGGATAATAAGTTCCCATTTTGAACTCTTCTTTCGAAAAGCCCGTTTCGCTATAGCGAGTTTCAGCCTGCAATAAAAACTATACTTCCGCTTATAATTTTTGTCAAGTCTCAACTACAACCGATAGTAAAATTACAAGCTTAAAAAAGTAAACCTGTAGTTTTAGGAAAGTGCCACTTTTACTCTTTTAGATTGCCCTATCAACCTAATAACAGTCAGAGCATTCATAAAAATTCTTCCCGTAACGGGAAATCAAAAATCATCAAATCAGAGAGAGGTACCTGGAAATATCAAGGCTGAATGATATAGTAGTATATATATAAGGAAGTAAACTTCCTTGCACCTTACTTTGTAAGGGTTAAAGGAAGTAAAGTAAAATTGACCTAATTAATCTAATTGCCCTAATTGATCTAAAAGAAGTGAAGCTATTCAGAATGAATAGCGTAACTGATCGCCGCTTCCAGCGTCTTAAAGCGCTCGGGCGTCACAAAATCAGAAAAACCAAGCCTTTTTGCCTCTTTCTCCCTGGCTTTTGAGGCGGCTACCGTCCTTAATTCACCCAAAAGCCCTACTTCCCCGAACACACAGACCCGTTCTTTGACAGGTTTGTCCAGAACCGCAGAAACAACCGCCAATGCAGCTGCCAAATCCGCTGCCGGTTCGGTAATTCGCAAGCCGCCCGCTACATTCAGATAAATATCCAAATTGGCAAACGAAAGACCCGCATTTTTGGCAAGTGCCGCAATAACAATCTGCATTCTGGAAAAATCAAGGCCGGTGACCCTACGAGCGGGCACGCCGAAAATTGTCGACGTGGCAAGCGCCTGAACCTCCGAAAGTATCGGCCTGCCTCCTGCAATCGAAGCACAGACCACGCTTCCTGCTCTTTTTTCGATCCTCTGCGAAAGGAAAACCTGCGAAGGATTGGCAATTTCGGCCATGCCCGAATCGGCCATTTCAAAAACTCCGACTTCGAAGGTGGAGCCGAACCTGTTTTTAACGGATCTTAAAATCCGAAATCCGTAAGCTTCATCGCCTTCCAGGTTTAAAACAGCATCAACGATATGTTCCAAAACCTTCGGTCCGGCGATATTGCCCTCTTTGGTTACGTGGCCAACCACAAAGACCGAGGTTTTTGTACCCTTTGCGAGTCTTTGCAAAACCTGCGCACTTTCCCTGATTTGACCGATTGAGCCTGCAGATCCTGCTAGTTTTTCGGAAGTTAGTGTCTGAATTGAATCAACGATCAAAATCGCGGGAGAGAGCTTTTCACAGGCCGAGACTATGGCTTCTGTGGATGTCTGGGGCAGGATGTAGAGGTTTGGCGGAATCTTCCCGACCCTGTCTGCCCTAATTTTCACCTGCTGGGCTGATTCTTCACCCGTAACGTAGAGCACTGTGTGCTCGTTATCAGTTTTCGGTTCACGGTTAACGGTTTTTTTATTTTTTCCTGTCTGTGAACTGTGAACTGTTGACTGTGAACCTGCAATCCGCATGGCTGATTGCAAAAGAAGCGTACTTTTGCCAATTCCCGGATCTCCGGAAATCAAAACTAAAGATCCCGGCACAATCCCCCCTCCCAAAACCCTGTCAAATTCCGAAAATCCCGTTGACATGCGCAAACTATGCTCTTTTTTGACTTCAGCAAGTTTGACTAAGGAGTTCTCAATATTTGGAAATTGGAGTTTGGATTTTGGAGTTTCTGTTGAAACTTCGGTCTCCACCAGACTGTTCCACGATCCGCACTCCGGGCACTTACCCAAATAAGAGGAGGATTTATATCCGCATTGCTGACATATGAACTCGCTTCGCGATTTCATCGAAGGATTCCAATTTTAAATTCTAAATTTATAATTTTAAATGAATATTTAATTTTAAAATATTAAATGATTTGAATTTGATTAAAAATTGAAAATTTTAAATTGAAAATTAACTTCTACCTATAAAATATCGGCTTTTCCAGAACATACGGCACCAGGGTTATTTTTCTTGAAGCAACATCCACAGATTCCACCATGCACTGGACGGTTTTGCCCGCCTCCCAGGATTCGTTTGGCGGAATCTTGGAAGCTGAAACAAAGCCTTCTAAACCATGCTCCAAAGTTACGTAAATACCTCCCCTGACAACTTTGGAAACAGAACCCGTAACCTTCTGGTCTTTGGTATATTTTGCGGAAATTTCCTCAAACGGATCCTTTGCCAGCTGTTTTAGGGAAAGACTCAGTTTCCCCGCCTCTTCGTCTTTTGCCGAAGCCATAACCTCCACTTTTTGGCCTACCTTGAAAAACTTTGTCGGGTCATCGACTTTCTCCCAGGCGATCTCGGAAATATGCACCAAGCCTACAATGCCGTCTTCAATTTGCACAAAAACTCCAAACGGCAGAACCGATTTGACTTCGCCTTCGTATTTTTGGCCTATTTCGATTTTTGAAAGGAGCTTTTTTACATCCTCAAGCTCTTTTGCGTCTTTTTTCTGGGCGAAAATTAACCTGTTGGCGTCGCGGTCTACATCGATAACCTCAACCTGAAGCGTTTTGCCGAAAAAATCACCGGGTGATGAAATTTGGGTGTGCAGATGGATCGCCGGCAAAAAACCGTGAATGCCCGAATATTCACAGATAATTCCGCCGCGGTTTGCCTCGATGGCGACAACCGTAATGGCTTCGGCGGATTCGATTTTTTCCTCAAGTTCCTTCCAGAGTTTATCCCCTGAGTGTTTACGCAAAGAAAGCACAACTTGGCCGGCGTCGTTTTCCGGATAAACTACAGTAGCCTCAACCGAATCACCTGCTGTGAGTTTGGCGGCCAAATCGCGAACCGCATCAAATTCACGGCCAAAAACAATTCCTTCGGATTTTGCACCAATGTCGATTAAAATTTCCGACCTGTCTTTGGAAATTACTTTACCGGTAACTTCCTGCCCGCGCTTTAACGCAGGTATTTTATACCCCGTTGACTCCAAAAGATCAGCCATCGTTAAATGACCTTTTGTCGATACTTGGTCATTTGACCCTGAGCGACCCTGAGCTTGCCTGCCCTGAGCTTGTCGAATGGGTCGAAGGGGAGCCGAAGGGTTTCTTCTTGTTTTTTTAGCAGATGGGGATTGAGAAGATACAGATTTTAAATGTTTATCCCGAGCTCGTCGAGGGACCAACCATAATCACTTCCTTTTTTGGGTATTTAGGCTTTTTGGCGATTGGGAGATTTTATAAATTAAATCATTGACCTGGTGGCCTAATATCCTAATTACCTAACGGCCTATTGGCCGCCAGTATAGCAGGTTTTTGGTGATAAAAAAAGCCTCTATTAATTGTCAATTGCTTGCCCCTCGAAACTCTGCTCTGCAGAACGAAGTGGGGTTAATGGCTTGTCCTGAGCGCAGCGAAGGATTAAATTGTTAAAAGTGGCAGCTAAGTTTTCCTTTAAATTTTCAATCTTGACCATTGCTACCTTTGCTCTTCTTGGCATCTATTTTGCAACCGTCGTCGATACCGGACGTGATACCTATTGGCATTTGGCAATCGGCAGAAGAGTTTTTGAAGAAAAAGCCATTCCCAAAATTGATACTTTTACTTACGGTTCGCCAGAAACCCTCTTTACCTCAACCGAATGGCTTAGCGGCTTGATAATGTACGCGTTTGTCCAAACACTGGGCTTGAATACCGGCCTTCTTTTACTTCGAATCGTAATTGGCCTTACCGCTATTTACTTACTTTATTTAAATTTAAAGCTAATAACATCAAATGAAATAATAACCCTTGCCGGTATTTCTCTCGTCGGTTTCGTGCTTGCCATTCGCCTAAACGACCGGCCGGAAATTTTTAGCTTCGTATTTGTTGCTTTTGTGAATTATGTTTGTTTTAACTTCTTTACAAAACAAAAACTTAGCAGACTAACATATTTCCTGCCAATAGTTTTTTTTGCTTGGCCCAATATTCACGCATTCGCACCTTTCGGCTTGGCAATTTTGGCATTTTGGACGAGTATATTCATTTTTGAAAAAATTTATCACCAAAAAAAAAGAGGCGGATTTGGCATTTTTTTCGGGTTATTTATCATCTCGGTGGTGCTATCCGCACTTCAGAACAAGAAATTCCTTTATCCTTTTCTTGCTCTAAATCTCAAATTTGAAATTCTGGAAATGTCGACTTTGCCTGAAAGACTAATGGCTAATAATGGCTTTGATTTTATTAACCAAGTTCCGATCGAATTTTATTTCTACTTCTTGCTTTTGATAACTTATATTATGACTTTCATTGTTTTCTTAAAAAAGGGCTTCAAAAATTATTCGATCGGCCTAATATGTCTTTTTTACTTGCTTCTATTTCTCACACCCTTCAGATTTTACAGATTGATCCCTATGGCAACTTTAATGGTTCTGCCTGTTGTAATTTTTCAAGCGAAGCAAACCCTGCTGATAAATGTAAAAATATTTGGATATTTAGAGAAGACTGCCTATGCAACCTTAGCGGTAATGATTATCATCTCAATTTTCTCAAAAAATATTATTGACCAGAGAATAGGAGCATTTGTCATAACAGATCTTTCCAACCCCAACCCTAAAAATAATATTGTTGATATTATTAACAGAAGCTGGAATCCATACTTCCCACAGAACGCTCCGAAGATTATTAAAAATCACTTAACTACTCGCAGACTTTTTACAGAAGGCGGTTTAAACGATTATTTTTTATGGCATATTCCCGAAATCAAGATTTTCTCAGATATCATGTTTGAATACCGCACGCAGAAAGATTATAAAAATGAGCAAATTATTGCATCTGGAGCAAGCGGCTGGCGTGAACTTTTAAAAAAATATGACATTGATACGGTGGTTAACCATCAAGACCTTCCATATCTGCTTGCAAAAACTCCTGTTTGGGAACTTTCGAACTGGCAATTAGTATATGTTGATGAAATTGCTACGATTTATGCCAGAGATGACGTTATCAAATCAATACCTGTTGACCTATCTGTAATTCAGCCTGAACTGCCAACGACTCTAAAATTTAAACAAGACAATGAAACAAAGGCTATTGAGCAGCTTGGCAAATTGATGGCCTATGAACCAAAAAACGCTTTTGCCAAATCTCAGTTAGTTGCATATTACATCACAAAAGATCTTAATCGGGCCAAAAAATTGGCGGAAGAATCACGAATGATAATTCCCTATGACCCGATCTTCAGTGTTCAGTTAGCGGAAATTTACGCAAACTTAAATCAATGCGCAAATGCAACTAACTATGCCAAAGAAGCTAAGAGAAAAAGTTTCGACCATATAATCATCAAGGGGATTGCAAATGACGCAATCTCTAGATGCCAAACTACACTCGAGTAATCGACTTCCATCAAAAAAGCCCAACCTGAGTTGGGCTGTATTGATACTGGCATCGACCTCTTTTTCGCGTTAGCGAAAAATATCAGATTTCGAAGAAATGCTGATATCTTCGAGGCAGGTTGCCCCACACTCTTTTTGAATCTTTGATTCAAAAATATCAGATGAGCACAAAGTGCAAGGCTGGTATTATCGGCGATCAAACAAAGATTTTGCGCAGAGTTCCCAGCCCTGACCATTAGATTTACAGAGTAAATCGCAGGACAAGTCAAAAATTATGCTCTCGAGCTCCCGGCCTTGACCTATTTTCGCGGTAGGTTGCCCCACAACTATCGTCGGCGCTGATATGTTTCACTAACCTGTTCGGAATGGGAAGGAGTGGTTCCATATCGCTCAAAAGACCGGAAACTCCAGAGCAAAATCTTTTTTAATGTTCGGAATATCAGCCTTCTCGTCCCTCATCTTATTCGGGACTGCGCTTCCTGATATTTTCTCGCCGGCGCTCGAAAATGGGAAGAAGTGGTTCCAGTTCGCTCAAAACACCAGCTTGAGAATTATATATCAGCCTTGCACTTTGTGCAACCTGATATATGTCGCTCTGAGCGAGCAGAGGGAAACATATCAAAATATATGAAAATTACAACTTAGTGATTGCCGTTGCCGTTAACTTTTGCATCGACTCTTCTCAATACATTTTTTATACCTGTTTTGACATCAAGAACCATATTAGCCAATTCTGGGTCAGGATCCGCATGATCCACAGGATTTAGTCTTAAAGACCCTGAATCCTCTTCAATTATGGTTTCAATCCTTAAAAGTAAACCGTTACCTTCTTGAGCTGCAAACGAAGATAAAACTATTTCCATATCTTCTGGTTTTTCTACTGCCATGCAAGTTGCTGCCTTTAAGGGTTGCTCGGTAAGAATTCTACTTGTTTCCGGATCTTTAAAGAGTGCCCCCTGAATTGAGGTAACAATTTGCTGATCAACAACCTCAATATATTCGGGCCCTTGGGTTTTTGAAGCCACTCGCTCGACGTATTGTTCAAATGTTGGATTTTCTTTAGACATATTCCCCCTAAAAAAACACCCCTGTTTCACAGGAATGTATTAAAATCTAGCTTATATACTAAGCTTATTTGAGGCTACTTGTCAAGCTTCCTAAAAAAGTCACACAGTAACCAAGAGCCAGAGAGACAAAGATTTTAAATACTTTGGCTCCTTACGGCTCTTTGAAACTTTAACTCTTTACTTTTAGCTTTTTCAAAACCGGATGGAATAGTTCGGACGTCGGATGTCAGAATTCAGAAATCAGACTATTGTCCGAAATCCGAGATCCGATATCCGAAATCTGGTAAATGATCTATTAGTACGGCTAAGCTGAAAAATTAGTTAGATAGTCAGTAGTTCGACAGTTCGATAGTAAAAACTACCCAACCATCCACCTACCCGACTACCCAACTGATTTAACCGCAGGTTAAATCCTGCACAAACATTACTGCCTTTACACTCGCCGCCTATCAACCTCGTAGTCTACAAGGGATCTAAGATTTCTAGTCTTGGGGCCTGCTTGGCGCTTAGATGCTTTCAGCGCTTCTCAGTTACCAGCGTAGCTACCCAGCAATGCCACTGATGTGACAACTGGCACACTAGGGGCTGGCTCATCTCGGTCCTCTCGTACTAGAGATGACCCCCCTCAGAAATCAAACGCTCACACCGGATAGAGGCCGACATTATTGTTACTACTCCAATATGGAGAGCTCTGATCATTTCTGTCAGAGTCTGTATATCACTATACAGTTCGGACTATATCTTCCCGCCTAAATTTCAATTTTTGGCGGGTCTGGCGTGTAGTCTCTGAGGATTTCCATCAACCGATGGATCTTTCCTGCTGATTGACTCCACCGACAGATTGTTACCATTTCTGGTACTGTCGGATACTGAGTTATTCCAGCATATAGCCAGATTTATTCTTAGCCTATAAAGCTAAGATCTTCCATTTTCTAACAGACTCCTCCATGATGCAAAACGCTTGGAAGAAGACAGCTCGTTAATAGAACCTCTATATATCCTATAGTTTTACTGTCTCACGACGTTCTGAACCCAGCTCGCGTACCGTTTTAATGGGCGAACAGCCCAACCCTTCCCGCCTACTTCAGCAGGAGGATACGGTGAGCCGACATCGAGGTGCCAAACCTTGCCGTCGATATGGACTCTTGGGCAAGATTAGCCTGTTATCCCCGGGGTAGCTTTTATCCGTTAAGCCTACGCGCTTCCATGCACAACGTAGGGATCACTAAGACCTGCTTTCGCACCAGCTCGTGATGTACCACTTACTGTTAAGCCGACTTATGCCTTTGCACTCTTAAGCTCCGTTTCTGTAGGAGTTGAGTCGACCTTTGCACGCCTCCGTTACCTTTTTGGAGGCGACCGCCCCAGTCAAACTGCCCACCAGACACTGTCCCGTCTCCCGTTTTTTGTTAGGACAAACGGTAAGTTGCAACCATCAAGACGGGTGGTGTTTCATTGGCGTCCGAAGACTCCCACCTACACTACACAATCCTAAAAGCTGAAACAATGTCAAGCTGCAGTAAAGCTCCACGGGGTCTTTTTGTCCTGGTGTGAGTTGGCCGCATCTTCACAGCCATTGCAATTTCGCCGGGTCCTTCCTCAAGACAGTCGCCAAGTCGTTAAACCTTTCGTGCGGGTCGGAACTTACCCGACAAGGAATTTCGCTTGAAACCTTCACCCTGAGCTTTCGCCGAAGGGTTATGAACAATAGTCCTTGTGCTAATTGTTCCTGCATGTCGCCATGCAGTCGCCACCATCTCTTCTCTACCACTCAAAGGTAAAGCTCTACGTATGGTGAGTGAGGATTCTAATTAGAGATTGACGTGATTTTTGTCGATTCATAGTTTCTGCAAGTAATAAGATTTCTCTTAGTCCATCAATAGTTAAATGTGCTCCTTTATAAACTAATTCAACTATTGCAATGAACTTTTCAAAATCTTTTTGCTTCGAAGATTGCAAAGGATAATTTTTGAAAAAGGGAATTATTACTTCTAATAAATCTTTCCTTTTTCTAACAACATAACGATATAAATTCTCTTTATGATTATCATATCGCTTGTTAATATAAATACTACCAATTCCAAAAAAATCGCGGATTTTTTCCAGGGAGCTTAAACTTTTTGCTCCCTGCGTAACTGCAAATTCGTGGAACACTTGATAGCCTAATTTGTATCCTTTTCTTTCTAACTGATCATTCTGTCGAACAATTCCTGTAGAAAAACAACCTTCTCCATCTACAAATCCAACAACCCAACCAATCTCTACTAGTCTTTCCTGCTGATTGTCTGCACTTGAAGCATTGTCAGTTAACATGAATATTTCAGTATTACCCGAAATTAACCCGAATGTCAACTAGCTCAAGATACTCAGAGTTTCCAGCATATAGTAGAGTTACAAACACATCAGAGACTTTCTAAAGCAACGCTGTTTTTACCTTAGAACAGTTATAGTTACTGCTGCCGTTTACCCGGGCTTGCGTCGAAAGCTCACCCCTCACCTTTTCCAGCGAAAAGATCCGGATACTCAAACCATTCAAGACTATATGTCGACATATAGTCTTCATCCGATTCGAACTCCAAACCACATTCACAAGAAAAGGTGAGGGGATCACCTCCAACGTTTGACCTACGAGCACTGGGCAGGCCTCAGCCCCTATACATCGTCTTTCGACTTCGCAGAGACCTGTGTTTTTGATAAACAGTCGCTTGGCGTCGTTAGCTGCGCCCTTCGATCTTGCGATCTCAGGGAGGACATCTACCAAAGGTACGTCCAGCTGTTTTGCCGAGTTCCTTAAGGAAGGTTCTCCCGCTCGCCTTGGTGCACTAACACCTACCCACCTGTGTCGGTTTGCGGTACGGTCTTGACAAAATCTGGTAACGAGAAAATTTCTTGGAAGATGAAAACTTTCCTCTTGTCAGCTTGCGCCAACTAGCTATCAAAGCTTGAATAATCATAAAAAGGGATTTTCCACCTTTTACTTCCTTGCTTTTTAGGGGCCGTATCATTTCGACCCAGGAACCTTCCTTCTCCGTCCTCCCTTTACTTTAAAACGATTTTGCCAAGGTAGCAGAATATTAACTGCTTATCCATCGACTACGCCTTCTGGCCTCGCCTTAGGACCGACTAACCCTACGTCGACGAACGTTGCGTAGGAAACCTTGGGCATTCGGCGGTGGGGATTCACACCCCACTTTCGCTACTCATACCGGCATTCTCACTTCGTACCGCTCCACACTGACCTTACGGAAGTGCTTCACCGCAGGTACGAACGCTCCCCTACCACTTTGCCTTCC
>Ga0209641_10002705_pt1 | contig 15082 bp, 13 predicted proteins | sample RifCSP16_1_FD_184022 | JGI IMG/M metagenome (GOLD analysis project Ga0209641, IMG submission 184022) | Soil microbial communities from Rifle, Colorado - Rifle CSP2_sed 16_1 (SPAdes) (version 2) | ecosystem: Environmental > Terrestrial > Deep subsurface > Rock core/Sediment | place: Rifle...
TCACCCCGGGCACAGAAGGCAGTCTGGCAATGGCATTGGGTGCCCTGGTGGTGGAAAAAGCGGGAAGTGTCTTGCCTGGTTTATACGTCGGAGTGGATGCAAAACCAATCGCGGATACAGCCGGAATTCAATTTGAAAAACTGGATCACCTGGCTGACCTCATTATGCAGTCGGATCATCCCCTCTTCATTCCTGGTGGATTTGCCATGGGACATGCAAATGGTTTGGAGAATGCCCAGGCGATCCTTGCACTTAATGTTCTCCTGAAAAATAATGGTCTTCCTGGTGGTGTTTTCCTTTCGCCGTTTGTGCAGGAAATCGAGAATAACAGCCAGAAGTTGAACACATTCCCGGAAATCTATGATCTGGTTCATCGCATGAAAACTGGAAAGGTGAATACACTTTTTATTCATGGAATTAACCCTCATTTTGAACTCCCCAATAGCCTCGGATTTAAAGAAGCAATAAAGGAAGTTCCCACGGTCATTTCTTTCTCACCTTTCCCGGATGAAACTGCCATGGCTGCTGATTATATCTTCCCGGATCACACACCTTTGGAATCATGGGGTTACCAATCCATCAATTCCGGAAGTGATCAATCTGCTGTTTCCGGCTCCCAACCTGTGGTGGCTCCTTTTTATAAAACCAGGGGAACTTCTGATTTCTTCCTTGCAGCCTGCCTTGAAGCGGGTGGTGAATTGGTAGCCAAGATCCCGTATAAGGATATTGTAGAATTCCTGAAGGTTAAATTGAAAGATCTTGTTTCTGCGGAAGGCTTTTATTCTGCTCCTGAGATCAATACCTTCATGAGTCTGTTTCAACAATTCGGGGGGTGGTGGTCTGCAAATGCCAATCTGATAGACCCTGGTAATCCAACCATTCTTACCAGTTCATTAAAAATCCCGCAGGCTTCAACAAATTCTGATTATGATTTCTTTCTACTTCCTTACCCATCTCCAATTTTGAGCGATGGTTCAGGTGCCAACAAACCCTGGCTGCAGGAAACACCAGACCCAACTACAACAGTTACCTGGAATTCCTGGATAGAGATCAATCCAAAAACAGCAGACGAACTCGGTATTCAGGACGATGACATCATCCGGGTAATCTCAGAATTTGGAATTCTTGAAGCTCCAGTCTATCTTTATCCAGCCATCCGCCCGAATGTGATCGCTATCCCATTCGGGCAGGGACATACAGCTTATGGAAGGTATGCAAAAGGGAGAGGTGTTAACCCCGCTGATTTGTTGGGATTGGGTTTGAATGGTTCTCTCGACCTGGCTTTTGCAGATACAAGGGTACGCCTTGAGAAAACTGGTAGAAAGCAGGTTCTTTCCAGGATGGAAAGCCGAATGGGAGTATACGGAGATAGTACAAATGAATAATTGCTTGGTGAGTTACAAGCTTTGGAACAACAGGAGACTTGCACATGGATGATCATGCAGAAAGTGAAGTCAAACATAAATGGGGAATGGTGATCGACCAGGATATTTGTACCGGCTGCCAGGCATGCGTGGTGGCTTGTGCCATGGAAAACAATATCTCCTTTGTCGGCGAAGAGGATGCTGGATATGGACGCAGCATGCAGTGGATAAGGATCGAGCGTTTCTGGGAGGGTGAATATCCCGAAGTTCGCACAACGGATTTCCAACCGGTGTTATGCCAGCAATGTGGAAAAGCACCTTGTGAACCGGTTTGCCCTGTTTTTGCATCAGTTCATAGCGATAGTCAGCAGATCAATTTACAGGTCTATAACCGCTGTGTCGGTACTCGTTATTGCGCCAACAACTGCCCCTACCAGGTTCGGGAATTCAATTGGCGTGATTATGAACGACCGACTCCACTTGAGAATCAACTTAACCCTTCTGTTACCGTAAGGCGCAAGGGAGTCATGGAGAAATGCAATTTCTGTCTCCAAAGGATAGTCAGTGGAGAAGATAAGGCAGCTTCAGAGGGAAGGTCCATCCTGGATGGCGAGGTTAAAACTGCCTGTATGCAGGTCTGCCCGACCAATGCCATCACTTTCGGCAGACTGGATGATCCAGAGAGTGAAGTCAGCAAACTTTCTCGGAATGCCCGCGGATTTATCCTCCTGGAAGAACTCGGTACCGAACCAGCAGTTACATATTTGAAAGGTGGTTCAACGCATGGCTGAAATGGAAGGGCTATACGCTTCAGAGAATGAGCATTCAGAACATTTGATGCTCGATCCACTCCCGCGTGGCCAGATGAATGCCATGGTGATGGAATCCATGCATACAACAACCTGGAAATTCTGGCTGGTCGCGGCGATATTGGGTGCAGTTGTCCTTGTCTGCCTGTTCGGAAGTTGGGGTTACCTGATCAGTGAAGGTATGGGAGTAGCAGGTGTGAATCGTCCCGTTTACTGGGGCATTTTCCTGGTCAATACGGTATTCTGGATCGGGATCAGCCATGCGGGTACATTTGTTTCTGCATTGCTCAGGGTTTTTAAAGCGGAATTCCGCCGGCCATTTACCCGGGCTGCAGAGCTTATGACGACATTCGGTCTTGCTCAGGCGGGATTGAGCATCTTCATGCATATGGGTCGGGTTTGGCTGTTCTACTGGCTGGCTCCTTATCCGAATGCAAGAGGGCTGTGGCCGAATTTTCACTCGCCATTATCCTGGGATTTCCTCGCCATCAATACCTATCTTTTAGCCAGCACCATGTATCTTTTCCTGCCATTGATCCCAGACCTGGCCATGGCTCGGGACCGATCCAACGGTTGGCGCAAGAAGCTATATCGTATTCTTGCCATGGGATTCCGCGGCACCGAAGGAGAGTGGACACACCTGCGGACTGCCATGAATATCTTTGCCTTTGCTATCCTTCTGGTCATGTTTTCGGTGCATACAATCGTTTCATGGGATTTCGCAGCAGCAATGAGACCTGGATGGTCTTCCACCATATTCGGACCTTATTTCGTAATCGGTGCCCTGCAATCCGGCATCGCAGCTGTGGCAATGGTGCTTGTCGTGGTCAGGGGAACAATGAAGAATATGAAATATTTCATTCGGGCGGAAGTCTTCGATTCATTGGGAAAATTGATGTTGATCATATCCATGGGCTGGGCATATTTCTTCTTTAATGATTATCTTGTTCAATGGTACAACGGAGACAAATTCACGGATATTCTCTTTCATTTTCATGAGAGTGGACCTTTGGGATGGATGTGGTTGCTGATGCTGGTTTTCAACGTTCTTGTCCCATGGTTAACATTATGGAACAGGAAGATTCGCCGAAACCCTGTCCTGATCTTCACAATCGGTTTGTTGATCAATATCGCCATGTATATTGAGCGTTATGTGATCATACCGATCTCACTGACCATTAACCGCATGCCGTTCACCTGGAAGTCATACATACCTGGTGTTGAGATCTGGCTAACTCTTGGTACTTTCGCATTCTTTATTCTTTTGTATATGATGGCATCCAAGATCATTCCGCTGGTTCCAGTCTGGGAAGTTCAGGAAGGGCAAATGGCTCACAGCCTGGTGAAGGTTGGCAAGGCGACCGTCAAGTCTGTTAGTGAGTTGGAATGAGGAGGCAGGTATGAATGATACGAAAACCCTGCTTGCGTTGTTCGGCGATATCGATCCTGCTGCCGATGCAGTAGAAGCACTGCACGGATTCGGGATAGAAGATGGTGATATTAATGTAATTTCCGGTATTCCGGTAACAGAACCCATGCTCGGCAGACCACATCAATGGACCAATGTCCCACGGTTGGCATTAGGCGGTGCCCTGGCAGGGTTCTTTATTGGGCTGTTCTTATCCGTGGGTACTCCCTTACTTTACCCGATCCATGTTGGTGGACAGCCGATCGTACCGATACCTCCATCGATCATCGTGATTTTTGAAATGACCATGTTGGGAATGCTTGTAACGACATTTCTGGGTGTTTTCCTCGACAGCCAGTTTCCATCCTATAAGCCGAAGGAATATGTCCCTGAGATAAGCGATGGTAAGATCGCGGTTCTATTTTCGTGTACAAAAGAAAATGAAAAAAAACTTATGGATATGATGGTAAAACTTGGCGCTGAATCTGTTGTTCCAGCTGAGGCACAATCACTATGATCAGGAAGTTAATGCTGATTCTTGCCGTTGTCATTATCGCCGGTGGTGGATTGATGGTATTCACCTATGACTTGATCAAGATCGATTGGGTTTCTTTCATGGAAATCCAACCATCCTTTAAGCCAATGGATGATCCATTGCCGGTTGCTGTTAAATCAATTCCTGTAGAAGGGGCTGCTTATGTACCAGGTATGGGAGCTCCAGCCAACCCGGTCCCGGCAGATGATGTGTCGCTTGCCCGGGGGGCTCAGTTATTCAACATCAATTGTGTCATCTGTCATGGAGATTTGGGGAAGGGTGATGGTGTTATTGCTGCCTTCTTCCAATTTAAACCTGCGGATCTAACGGCGAGTGCGGTCCAGGATCTCAGTGATGGAGCCATATTCCTGACCATATCCAATGGTGTGTCTGGAAGAATGCCACCATTAAATGAAAATCTCAATGTGAGGGATCGATGGGATGTCGTAAATTATATGCGTACCTTGAGATGATTTAGGAGAATGGGTTATGACCAGGAATTTTAAAGGATGGCTCATGGCTGTCATTTTTGGACTTCCGATCTTCCTGTTGGCATTTATCGGGTTCCTCTATTTTGGAAATTGTGGATTTAATAATGACTGTTCACAGGCAGGTTTGGCTCCAATTCTACACACACCAATCCCGACAATTTATCCTGCCACTTTGCCGGTTCAATCTCGAATCAATGCAGAAAGCGGGCAGGGAAAATGTGTTGTCAGTGCGCAAGTGCTTCTGTCTGCCTGGGTCAATGACGGGTATCCAGAGACGGATCAATTCTCATTTACTGATAACAGGGGAGCATCCTGCCAGGCAACCTTTAAAGAGTTGAAAATTGTTTTTAGCGAGGCAAATCTATGGTACCAGGGAGCCCTGGCGTGTGTATCCTGTCATAATGCTGATGTTGCCAATGCGTCTGCCAATTTGGACCTTAGCAGTTACCCTGGGATCATCGCTGGTTCAAGACGAACTGCAGACAGTTCCACCGGGAATGATATTCTCGGAGGTGGAGATTGGGAAGCATCCTTGTTGAATGATATGTTGTTCATAAAACAGGAAATGCCCCTCGGCAGGACTCAAGGCAGCGTGGATGAAGGCGGTCCAGTTGTCCTGGTGGGTCAACAGAAATAAGTACCTGCTGCAGAAGTGTAAAAGAAATTAAAAATAGAACATGGGTAACCATGTTCTATTTTTAATCATATTTTCTTTAATGCCTTAATAGTGTAGACCTTTGCTGTCTACTGAAATCCTCTTCCTGAAAACCCAGTAAGACCATATCTGGTACGCAAGCACAATGGGAACAAATATCAGCGCAACGATGCTCATCACGTTCAGTGTATATGCAGTGGAGGAAGCATTCGTAATGGTCAGACTGAAATCAGGGTTCGTGCTTGAGACCATAACCCTGGGGAACATGATATGGAAATAGGTGACTGGTACCAGGATGACCGCCAGTCCGGTTAATATGAATGCCCAGCCTTCCCTTTTGGCACGATTCAGATAACCTGCAGTCAGCAATGCTGCCAGGGCAGCGAATGGAGCCACGAAGATCAATGCACCTTTTTGCGTATAGCCGTCGGTTATTAACAGGGTCGGTATGACCAGGCTTGCCAGGAATACAAACGCAATCAACCAGATAATGGGGGTGATCCTGCGCGATCGCTCAAGAACTTCACCAGATAATTTCATATTCAGGAAATTGATCCCATGTAAAAGGAACAATGCCACCAGCGCCAGCCCTCCGATCAACCCATATGGATTCAGGAGGGTGATCAGGTTTCCGGTGTACGTCATGGTTCCATCAATGGGTATTCCTTTAGCCATGTTGGCGAAAGCAACTCCAAGCAGGAGCGCAGGTAAGAAACTTCCTGTAAAAATGCACCAATCCCACAGGGATCTCCATTTTATGTTCTTATCTTTGGACCGGAATTCGAATCCGACTCCTCGAATGATCAATCCAACCAGGAGTAGAAACAGCGCTGGATAGAAACCACTGAAAAGTGTTGCATACCAGTGGGGGAATGCCGCGAAAGTGGCACCTCCAGCTACCAGCAGCCAGACTTCGTTCCCATCCCAATGCGGTCCGATTGTATTGATAATGGCTCTTTTTTCAGCATCCGTCTTCCCTAGGAAGGGGAGCAGCATTCCAACTCCAAAATCAAACCCTTCCAGGAAGAAGAAACCGATCCATAAGATGGCAATCAGAATAAACCAGATTACTTGCAGGAATTCATATGACATGGCTGTTACCTCCTGTTATTTGCCTGATCCGCTGATGGAAGGGATCATATTTTCGGCTTCAATATCTTCAGTTTCCGGGTCCACCCTGGCAAATTTTGACAGCAAGTAAATATCTGCTGCCATGAGTGCACCATACAATAAAAGGAACCCGAGAAGTGAGAAAAGTACCATCCCCCCGCTCACGTTTGGTGAGGAGGCATCTTCCACTTTAAGTAAACCTTGAACGATCCATGGTTGTCGACCCGATTCTGTCAGGATCCAACCGGTGGAATTTGCCAGCAAAGGTAATCCTATTCCAAGTGGTATCCATTTCAACCACCTCGTCCATTTTTCTGGCCAATTTTTCCATTTCAGGTAAAGACCGTAAAAACCAATCAACAGCATTACCAAGCCAGCCCCTACCATCAGGCGGAAACTCCAGTATGTTATTACCATCAGGGGGATGTAACTACCCGGTCCATATTCAGCTTCGTACTGTGCTTCCAGGTCGTTAACTCCCTGTAATCCGCAACTGAAATTATTGCAAGCCAGAAAGCTCATCATGTAGGGTAATCTAAGGGACCATACTTCGTTCCTTCCTGTCAGGTCACCGATTGTCAACAATGAAAAAGAGACAGGTTGTTCGGAAACCCACATGGCTTCCAGTGCTGCCAGCTTCATGGGTTGAAACTTGCGCATCTCCTGTCCCTGTTGATGTCCCGCCAATCCAACACTGATCACTGCAACTGTTCCCACGATGGCTGCCATCTCGAATGATTTTTTGAAGAATTTTTCTGATTTCTTACGCAGGATATGCCAGGCACTGATACCCAGGATGAAGAAGGAAGCTGTGGCGAATCCCGAAGAGATGGTGTGCCAGATGAACAACCATCCTTTAAAATTGCCCAGAAGGGCAAAGAAATCAACCAATTCTGCCCGGTTTGACAGTTCATTGATCACATATCCCACTGGACGCTGCATGAATGCATTCGCCAATAGAATGAATATGGCTGAAAGGTTGGATCCAATTGCTACCATCCAGATGGAGGCAGCATGTAGTTTCTTTGGTATTTTTCCTTCGCCGAACATCCAAATTCCCAGGAAAGTGGATTCCATAAAAAATGCAAGTAATCCTTCTATCGCCAGGGGTGCACCGAAGATATCACCCACAAAACGGGAATACTCCGACCAGTTCATCCCAAATTGGAACTCCTGCACAATTCCGGTCACAACGCCCATAGCAAAATTGATCAGGAACAATCTCCCCCAGAACTTGGTCATCTTCCTGTATTGCTCATCTCCAGTTCGATAATACTTGGTCTGCATGTATGCAACAAACCAGCCCAACCCTAATGTAAGAGGTACAAAAAAGAAGTGATAGATGGTGGTCGTGGTGAATTGCCACCGCGAAAGTAACACTGGATCCATAAAAACGCCTCCTGTATTCTCAAGGGTTATGTGAATTACTTTGTGAATTATTTCATTTTAACTTAATTTTTGGATTATATGAAGAATATCGTTAATTTTTAATTGCTTTTTCCCATTGAAGGTTTTCATCACCGTCATAATTAATCATATCTGGCCATTTTTTTGCAATCCACCAGACTGCCAGGATGACACCGACACCTCCAGATACGATCGCTGCTGGTACGCTGAACAATGAACCGACGATTCCTGCTTCCAATTCTCCCAACTGGGGACCGCCGCGGAAGAAGATCTGGTTGATGCTTACCATTCGACCCCGAAGGTGATCCGGTGTTTGGATCTGTCGGATTGTGTTTCGGATGATGGTCGATACCGAATCAGCAGCGCCAATCAAAACCAGGGAGAAAAATGCCAGCAATAGTGTTTGTGAAATTCCAAAAACGATCGTAGCCAAACCAAACAGAATGACAGCTGTCAGAAAAACCTTGCCCTGCTTTTTGATGCTGCTTAATTGTGAGATCACCAATCCAGCTGCAAGGGAGCCGATAGATTCTCCAGCTGAAAGGATTCCATATCCAACCTCTCCAACATGGAGAATGTCTCTTGCTACGATCGGGAGCATGGTTTTTGCGGACGCAAAGAAGGTGGCAACAAAATCGATAAGCATTGTAGACAGGATGATGGGCTTGGAGATTATGAATTGAATGCCTTCTTTAACTGCAGAAAGATGGATCCCTGCTGAATGTTTGAAATCTTGTGGAACAATCCCAATCAGAAAGAGCGCAATGATCACTGCCAGGAACGAGATTGCATTAAAGAAGTAGGTGAATCCCTGTCCAAGCGTGGCAATCACGATACCTCCCAGCAATGGACCGAAGATGGCACCACTATTTCTTGCGATGGATAACAGGCTGTACGCGTTGGGAAGGTCTTTTTCCGGGACGATGTTCGGGATCATAGCCTGGCGTGCAGGTGAATCGAATGCCATAGCTCCCGCCTGGATAGCCGTTATTATATAGATCAAAGGGATATTGATCTGTTTTGAAAAAGTAAGGATGGCAAGCAGAATTGCAGTCCCCGCCTGCAGGGTTTGCGTGATCACCAGGATTGTTTTACGATTGTATGTATCCGCAACTGGTCCACTGACCAGGGAGAAGAGAATGATGGGGAGGATGCGCGCCAGTCCGATGGCTCCGAGAGCCAGGGGATCAGGTTTATCCGATAGATCCCTGATATGCCAGTGGATGGCGGAGACCTGCATTTGGGACCCGGCGATTGAGATGATCAAACCGGTCCAAAGTAATAAGAAATTTCGGTGTTTAAGCGATGGGGGAATGTGTAATGCCATGAAGTTTTGCTAACAATTCTAAGAATTCATTCCTTCCATTGTGCCAAAATGAAATTGTCGGCTGATATGAAATGCTCTGGAATATATGTACTGTTATGTACCCCAATCTCGGAAATAAAGGAAATCAGAACCAATGGTGCGGCTGCTGATCTTGGCAATTGGAGGCAGGCTTCTCTTGAATTGGAATCTTTGGATCCGGCTGGTGACTTTCTTGACAAATGATTCTTCAAAACCCTCAGCTACACATTCAGAAGGCGAATATCTCTGATCAACAAGCAGATATAGCAGTTGATCGACTTTTTCATAAGTGAAACCCAATTCGCCTTCATCAGTTTGACCTTCCCACAGATCCGCTGAAGGGGGTTTGTCGATGATCACACTGGGGATGTCCAATTCTCCAGCAAGTTGCCGAACCTGTGTTTTATATAGGTCACCGATTGGGTTTAATGCGCAGGCTGAATCCCCATAAATGGTTGTATATCCCAACAGGATCTCGGTTTTATTTCCGGTACCGATGACCAGGCCATGGAAATCTTCCGATTGGTCATAACCTACGATCATGCGCATGCGCGCCATGATATTGCCCCGTCTTGTGTTGGACATGTTCGGAAATGCCTCGATCAGGGGATCGACCATGTCGCTGATCGAAATGGTTTTTGAGGATATCTTCAGCTGATCGATCAGCAATTGGGCATGTTCAAGTGAATCTGGTGAAGAGGTTTTGTAAGGAAGGCGAAGGGCTAGAACATTTTCCGATCCAAGTGCTTCAACTGCCAGAACACATGCTACGGCTGAATCAACCCCTCCGGAGAGATTGATGACTGCCCGTGAATATCCGCTGCGCTTTATTTCCGTATTAATGAAACCTGTCAGAATATCACGAACCAGCTTGGTATTTATGGTCAGATCAGCCATGTTTCCTCATCCTCTCAAGTTCACGCAGAGTGATATCCGGACGCTCATCGCGCAGCAAGGGAAGGCGAATGCGCGTCCGCCGCAGCTTGGCTGGCTCGATCTGCGCATAAGTCAGGGCTTCTTCGTAATATGGACCTTTCGTGATCAATTTTCCGTCCGGGTCATAAAGCGTGGCACCTCCCCAGAAGGTAAGCCCATCTTCAAAACCAACCCGGTTGGCATGGGCAAAAAAAGATGTAAATAAACCGGCATAAGACCTGTTGATGTTCTCCACCCAATCAGCAGATCCGATCTGTTTATCAGTCACACCTCTCCCGGGGGATGACGATTGAAGCAGGAAATAATCGGCTCCATCCAGCCACAGCAGGTAAGGTGAGGAGATGTGCCAGAAATCTTCACAGATCAGCATACCGAATCGTCCAAATTTTGTGTCAAATGCTCGGAATGAATCTCCCGCTGCCAGGAATCTCTTCTCATCAAATATTCCATAAGAAGCCAGGTACACCTTCCGGTGAATGTGAACGATTTCTCCCCCAGACAGGTATCCCGCGGAAATGAAATAACGGTGACGGGCATCCTTTTCTACAAATCCAATCATCAGGTCGATACCCTTGCTTGCTTGAAGCAATTTGGCAAATAGCGGGTCATCTATTGATGGTTTGATCGCTACATCAGGCACAATATCTTGCAGGGAATAACCTGTTAAAGACAACTCGGGAAATACAACGATACCAGCCTTATTACTTTCAGCTTCTGCTGCAAGTTCTAGGTGACGTGTCAGGTTTTTTTGGAGATCACCCAATACTGTATTGATTTGGGCAAGAGCGATTTTTATGGACATAATCTCAGCATTTAATAAAATGATCGTTGAAAAGATATGGGATGATTATAATCTTAAAGGGAAACCGGAACCTTCTTTGAATAACTTCCTGGTATTACTCATTCCAGCCGGACACCTTCACAGTCGGTATCGAGATGCAGCACTTGAGTTTCCACTTTTTCCAAAGCTTCTTCTATAGTCTCTCTCTGATGGTCATTGCAGATGGCAAACAGGCAGTCGCCTCCTCCTGCCCCTGAAAGTTTGACACCGTACGCACCAGCCAGTCTTGCAGCCTTGACGCCCTTATTTATCTCTGCTGAACTCACTCCCAGTTGTTCCAGGAAATCCTGGTTCCTGTCTGCCAGCTGTCCCACTGTCTCCCAATCCTGTTTGAGCATTGCAGTTTGTGCTGATTCTGTGATCGTTCCAATGGATTGAAAAATCTCTCTCTGGAAATTTGGGTTTCTTTTTTCTGAATCGATAACTTTATTTACCAGTTCGACAGTACTTACTTTCTTTCCGGTGAATGCGATGATCACTGGTATATTTTCAACCGGTAACTTTTCAATTGGTTTTCCAATTTGGTATCGTAATGTTCCTCCAAAGGTTGCCGCGGCTGTATCAAACCCTGAACCGGTCTTCTGTACTTCCAACACGGCAGAAAATGCCTCTTGAAATATCTCATCCAATGACAGATCAATGGAAGATAATGCAGAGAGGGCTCGTACGGTCGCTACACTAATCGCTGATGAGCTTCCCAAGCCGTAGCTTGCGATCGGACCATCGCTATGTATTCTGAATCCATTCCTGTATCCAACCTTGGGAATCATTCCTTGCAGAACTGCCAGGATGAATTTCGTATCATTCTGTTTGAGCGGATCATTTTGCAGATCTTCAACTCTGATCGAAAAAACTTCATTCCTTTCCTCAAGTACAGGTGTCTGGATGGAAATAACAGGGTCATCGATCAATTCAATCGAAACCATGTAACGCAGGTCGACAGAAGTTACCAGGCAGGGATATCCATGCAGAACTGCATGCTCTCCGAACAACATCAGTTTTCCGGGAGCGGATGCTGTCACTCTCATGAGTTTCCCATGACCCCCGTGTTATTTTCAGGTACCAGCCTGGCACCAACCGCTGGTGAGTTTTCGATACTCTCCCATTTTCGACCATCGATCTTTGATTCAATTTCCAGTAACAAGCCTTTCACAACTTCCATGTCCTTGCGCTGGCAGATCAAATGGACGGTTGGTCCGGCATCCATGGTGAAATAAACTTCGATCCCTTCCATTCGCCATGATTGCACTGCCAGGACCAATTCGATACTTTCTGGCAGCCAGTAATAAATACCGGATGCCCATCCCCCGTGCGAATTTTGGTAAGGTGAGGTCATGGCGATGCTGTGGAAGGATAAGGCTTCCAATTCTGTTTCTCTTCCAAATGAATTAAAATCTTTTTCCAATATCGCTGAACGAATAATATTAAGCCGATTATCAAGTGTTGCCAACCGGGTACTGAAGAAAGGTGAAGCTGCTGCCAGTTTGTGCCCTCTTGTGGAAGATATGTTTTTTGCTTTTTGAGAAAAGACCACGGACAGGATTTGGATGTCCCAATGTTCAGGTGGCGCCAATTGGATGGCATATGAGGAATCGTGTTCATCGAGGGCGATCCACTCCACGAACCCATCCGGGATGGATCGACAGGCTGACCCGGAACCCATTCTTGATAATTCTGAAAGTTCTTTCTGATCCAGTGTCAATCCAGCAGCTGCACTGGTTGCCAGGGTGAGAGCAGCAAATCCGGAAGCGGATGAGGCGATCCCGATAGACTCTGGAAAAGAATTTTCAGTGACCACCGAAGCTTTTTCGTAAACACCTGACATATCCCGGATGCGATCGACTTGTTCAAAAACCCTGTGGAAGAAAACCGAGTCATCAGAAACCGGGTTTCCTGCCACCTGGAGTTGATCAATTTCCAGAGCTGGATCAAATGACACGCAGGTTTTAGTTGTCGCATTGCTCAAGTTCATGGATATGGAGTTGTTCGTGGGAATACGAAGTTTCTCATCCCTTTTCCCCCAGTATTTTACAAATGCCAGGTTGGATGGTGCAATGGCTGTTTTTTTCCTTCCCATTGTTTCATTCTCCAATTTGCATGATTGGGTCCCAGACCATCGTCTAATTTTATTTCAATTATGATGATCTAACATGGTATTTCTTACTTGATTCTATCATCCAAAGTCTGGGCTTTACTCTAAGCTACCTTGGTGAAAAGAATGAATTCCATACAGTTTATATTATTTATTGAGGGCTTTTTGGGATTGTAACAGGCAGTTGATTTATATCCTGGTCAGGAACCTATGCAACATCATCCATCATCTTTCACTTTGTGTCCATCAATAACAGGGTTGTTCTGGTTATCACAAAATTCCAATTGCCATTTGAAATTTTATAACGATCAACCACTTATTAAAATATGATCCAGGGATCATTTATTCCCTGGATTAATCTTGAATAGTGGGAGGATCCAAATTTCAGAGTGTTACCTTATGGAAGAATTCGCCAGGTGCCTGGTGAAGATACATAAGTCATCTCCAATATCATAAAAATCCCTGATCCTCCCTTCCAGCCCAAATCCCCTCCTGATATAAAACTTCCGGGTACTTTCAAAAGCTTCTTTCCCGGAAGTCTCCGCGATTAAAAGATGCCCGCCTGAGTCAGAAACTATCGATTCTACCTGGTTCACTAAAAAAGTTCCGATGCCAATATTGTGTTTTTTATATTGAACAGCGATCCAATAAAGATCGAATGTACCCCGTGTCAGGGGACGTTTGCCAAAGCATGCAAAACCAACAACCTCCCCGGATACCTCTGCTGCGATGAAATGATACCAGCTGTCGATATCACCTTTTGTGATGAATTCATCCCACAACTCCTTGATGGTATCGATATCGCCCGAGTCGAAAATATCGATAGTATTGGCTATTTCAAAAATTGCTTGTTCATTGATTTTCGTCGGGATTTTAAGTCTAAGCTCATTTGAGATTTCGGCCATTTTTCCCTCTCGATGGCGAGATTTAATATATGTTCAACCATGGAAATGTAAGAATAACCTCCCTGGTTGGCAGCAATTGGGAATCCAGAATCAGATCCAAGGTCAGGTATTTCATTCACATCAATGACGTATGGGGTTTCCTGGAAATACCTGATATCCACTCTACCGAAATCACGAAGTCCAAGAACCCGGTAGGCTCTAATTGCTACTTCTTTTATTTGTTTTTCATCGAATGCATTGAGTTGTGCCGGGCAATGGGAGTGGATATTCTTGTAGAAAAATGATTCAGGTTCCCATTTGGACTCATAGCTTAAGATATGCTTCAATGGATCAGTAATATCAGAATAATCCATTTCAGTTATTGGTAATACTTCGATTTTTTGATTTCCCCACAGGGATACAGAAAACTCACGCCCTGGTATGAATTTTTCGACCAACACAGGTTGATGATAACGTTCGAGTATGAGCGCAACACGATCCATTAAAGCATCATTTGAATTGACGACAGATTCTGAATCAATTCCCATGCTGCCATCATCACAGGACGGTTTGACAATGGCAGGGAAATCATAGCGGTAAGGTATTCCAGTTATTGTAAATAATTGAGAATCAGGAGTTGGAATATTATTATTCTTTAAAACAGTTTTCGTGAGTTGTTTGTTTATACAGACAGAAATTGTTTTTGCAGAGGATCCTGTATGAGAAAAACCAAGATGCTCAATTAACCTTATAACCAGGAATGCATCCTTGTTACTTCCATTAAATCCGTCACAAAGATTAAAAATGAAAGCAGTTTCTGGCTGATATGGTCTTAACAATTGTTCAAGATCATCGAGCGAAGATTCAACGGGAATTAAAAAAACAGACCAACCGCGCGCTTTCAGGTTGGCAAATATCTGTTCAGCAACTTTTGCTGTATCTTGTAGGGCTATGAAATCTCTTGGGTTGGTAACAATAGCATTAGTCTCAACATTAAAGAGAAGTAATATTAGAGGGGGATCGTCATTATCCATGTTTATTTGATTTCCAATTTCATTATTTTATGATCATCAATAATATACTATATTACTACGATTCTAATAATTTTCAATGACAATATAGTCTGAACATAGATATTTCTGTAAACATGGTGGAATAGGGTTCTGAAGGGTATGGGTTGCACGCAGTTTAAAAATCTTTTTCGC
>Ga0209641_10002706_pt1 | contig 15076 bp, 10 predicted proteins | sample RifCSP16_1_FD_184022 | JGI IMG/M metagenome (GOLD analysis project Ga0209641, IMG submission 184022) | Soil microbial communities from Rifle, Colorado - Rifle CSP2_sed 16_1 (SPAdes) (version 2) | ecosystem: Environmental > Terrestrial > Deep subsurface > Rock core/Sediment | place: Rifle...
TACCCCGGAACATTGCATCAAACAGTGCGTTATTTTTTCTCCAGTTGCCGCTGCATCTCTTCCAAAGCCTTTTGGGCTTCCTCTGCGTTCTTCTGCATCTCCTGTGTCGATTGTTCCAGCTGTTTCCGGTACTTTGACGCTTCCTCCATCATGGCCCGTTGGGCAATAATGTAGCCAAAGCTCATGACGACAAGGACCGCGCCGATAATTCCGAACACAAGCCATGCGCGCCGCGAGGAGATCTTGTGCGTCTCGATGCTCGCTATTGCATAATAATACACCCAGATGGCGATAACGATCAGCATGCCGATGTACGGGACAACATTGATGGCCGTTGTTATCGGCCACAGGGCGGCAAGGTATGCCATGCACCGGTATGCCGTCTCATACGATTCCCGGGAGCCCATGAGCTTCCATATCACAAAAACGATCGCCGCTCCGATAAATCCGAGCACCGCGCCCACAAGAGGATAAATGATGAGCGATGCCAGGGCCATTCCGATGCCCACGCCGATATGCAATCCGATGAAGCTCAACACGGCGTTTACGATCCCGGCGACAAGCCCCATAACCATCATGAACACGAGCGGTTCGCCGAATCCTCCTGTCTTCGGCATCTGCTTAAAAAAAACCGCAGGGGATGTCACCACCTTGATTGCCGTCTGCGGCATTGCCGCAAAATCGATACTCTTGTTGTCCATTTTTATCTCCTTTCGCGTCTTTGCTTCTTTTCAATGCGGAACGTTTTTTCCGCTAAACCGACGTTTCTGAGGCAGGTATCGCCTTTTTTCTCAATATAACCTTTGTTGCCTCAATGATGGCAAACACAACCAGGCCAAAGACCGCGATCATGGCCAGGTCGGAAAGAGAAGGCTTTGTGATTCCAAAGGCATCCTGGACAGCAGGTATCTGGATCAGCACGACGATCAGCGCAATCTCCCAGACAAGGGCGATAACCAGCCACTTATGGGGCGGCGCCTTGAATATGCTGTGCACCAGGGAACGGCAGTTCAGGGCGATCACGAGCTCCACGATGATAAAAAGAAAGAACACCTCGGTTCGGGCGTGCGTGATATCGTGGAGGTCGTGGAAAAAAACGAAAAGAAAGAGCGGGCTTTCTATCAACACTGCCCGGAGGATGAAGGACTTTACGTCCCAGGAAAAGACGCTCTCCTTGGGATCCCTCGGCGGTCGCTTCATTATGTCGGGCTCCGGCGGCGCCACTCCCAGGGCGAGCGCCGGCAGACCGTCGGTTGCCAGATTCATGTAAAGGATCGCGGCGGGCAGGAGCGGCAGGTATTCCGGCCCCAGCGCAAGGACGATCCCGCCGATCACCACCACCTCTGTAATGTTGCATTGCAGGAGATACGCGAGGTATTTTTTTATGTTGTCGTATATCCACCGGCCCCTCTCAATGGCCTTCACGATAGAGGCAAAGTTGTCGTCGGTCAGGACCATGTCCGCCGCCTCTTTCGCCACCTCGGTGCCGGTTATTCCCATGGCTATCCCGATATCAGCGTGCTTCAGCGCCGGCGCGTCGTTCACGCCGTCGCCGGTCATTGCAACAACGTCGCCCCTCTTCTTCCATGCCTTCACGATCTTGAGTTTATCCATGGGCGATACCCTGGCATAAACCGTGACCCTGTTCACGATTTTTTCAAAATCACCGTCACCCATTTTTTCCAGCTCTTCGCCCGTCAATACCAGGTCGCCTTCGTTGTAAATGCCGATCTCCCTGGCCACAGCCACTGCCGTGAGCCTGTGGTCTCCCGTAATCATAACGGGCCTGATGCCGACCTGCTTGCAGACCCTGGTGGCCTCTATTGCCTCTTCTCTCGGGGGGTCCATCATGCCGGCAAGGCCGAGGAACACCAGGTCTGTCTCGATGCACTCCTCCGTGCAGGCAATGCCGTCGGGGAGTTCCCGGTGCGCAATGCCGAGAACCCGGAGCGCTGCCCCGGCCATCTCTTCGTTCATTTTTAAGATGCGTACTTTTTCCTCCGCCCCCAGTTCACGTATTCCGGCCTCATCCATTACGCGGGAGCACCTCTCCAAAATCACCTCAGGCGCGCCCTTTACATATGCCACCCTCTTCCCGCCCGCGGACTGGTGGATTGTGGACATGCGTTTTCTTTCAGAGCTGAAGGGCACCTCTTCCAGCCTCGGGTTTTCGAGCCGCGCCTCGTGGATATGCACGCCTGCCTTTGCCGCCGCCACGACGAGCGCGCCTTCCGTGGGATCGCCCTTTATGCGCCACTTTCCGTCTCTCTCATGCAGGTCCGAGTCATTGCACAAAAGTCCCGCCTGAAGCAGCGTGCGGAGGGCGGGGGTATTCTCGATACTGACCGCTCCGGAGCCCCTGAACTCTCCCTCCGGAAGGTATCCCGCGCCTGTCACCTCGATCATCTTCCCTGCCGTGAATATTCCGCGTATGGTCATCTCGCCCTTGGTAAGCGTGCCGGTCTTGTCTGAACAGATCACCGTGGTACACCCCAGGGTCTCAACAGCCGGCATCTTCCTCACCAGCGCGTTGTTCTTTGCCATCTGTCGCATGCCGATGGCGAGCGCGCCCGTGACGATCGCGGCGAGCGCCTCGGGAACTGCCGCAACCGCAAGGGCAATGGCAAACATCACGATCCTGATCACAAACTGCGCATTGATTGTCCCGGCCGCGGCCTCCCGCGCGATGCTGACGCCGGCAACAAGGCAACATATGGCGAGCGCCGTGAAACCGAGCCACTTGCCGATCTCTTCCGTCCTTTTTTCGAGCGGCGTTTTTTCCACCTCCACTGCCATTACTTCCTTTGCGATGGCGCCGAATTCGGTGTTCATGCCGGTTGAGGTAACAACAGCCCTGCCCCTCCCGTAGGTAACGGTCGTTCCGGTGAATACCATGTTCTTCCGGTCGCTCACGCGCGCATTTTCCGGGAGGGGGTGTATGTCCTTGCCCACGGGGAGGGACTCTCCGGTGAGCGGGGCTTCATCGCACCTGAGGGAATGGCTCTCGATCAGCCGCGCGTCGGCGGGTATCTTGTCTCCCGCCTCGAGGAGAAGAACGTCTCCCGGAACAAGGTCCTTTGATAAGATTTCCTCTTCCCTGCCTCCCCGGAGAACGGTGATGGTGGGAGAAAGCATCTTTTTGAGCGCATCAAGCGCCCTCTCGGCCCGGTACTCCTGAATAAAGCCGAGCACTGCGCAAAAGACAACTATGACAAGAATAATGGCAGCGTCCACCAGCTCGCCCACGAGAGCCGAAAGAACTATGGCCGCAAGAAGAATGATAATGAGAGTGTTCTTGAACTGGTTTATGAAGAGAGTGAGAGAAGAAATTCCCTCTTCTTTGGTGAGTTCATTGTAACCGTATTTTTCGAGCCGCTTCCCGGCTTCTTCCTCGGTCAGGCCGCGGTGAAAATCGGCGCCCAATGCTCTCAGTGTCTGTGCTGCCTCCATCGAATGCCAGAGAGACTGCGCCATGCGATTGCCTCCGGGTTTTCATTAATAAAAAGATGGGAAGGCAGATGCCTTCCCATCGACGGCACATTGTAACGATTACTTGATGGCAGGAACCTCGAAAATGACCCCGCCGAAAATAAGGTAGGCGAGGAGCAGCGTCCAGATGATGTTGAACCCCTGGCCGATCAGGAACGCCCCGGCCGGCCGGCCGCCTTCCATCTTCGCAAGGTCGCCGAACTTCGTCTCAAGGCCGATGCTCGTAAAGGCAAGGGCAAACCACCACGTTCGTAAGCTGCCCAGCATCCCTTTCGTGGCGTCCACGGTCTTGGGATCAACAAGGAAGGAGAACACAACCGAGGCGATCATGAACCCGAGCACGAATTTCGGGAACCGGTGCCATATCTCCATGGCGCTCGGCGTCTCTTTCTTGGTATTGCCTATTTTGCATGCCCTGAGCGTCCAGACCACGGCCAGGATGAACGCGGCCACGCCGATCAGTACGTTCTGGGACATTTTTACGATGACGCCGGTCTTCATCGCGGCCTCGCTGATGAGCGCGCCTGCCGCCACCACGGAGCCGCTCGTATCGAGGGTGCCGCCAAGCCACGCACCGGCTACGATATCGGACATCCCGACCCACTTGGCGATGATCGGCTGGAGGACCATCATGGGGATGGCGCAGATGAGCACAATGGACGTGGCGTAGCTGATCTTCTTCGGGTCCGCCTTGATCGCGCCGCCGGTTGCGATGGCCGCCGACACGCCGCATATCGAGACCGCGCTCGAGAGCACAACGGCGAACTCTTCGTCAACCTTGAGCTTCCTGGCAACCCAGAAGGTGAGGTACCATATCACGCCTACCACGAGGACCGCCTGGCCTATGCCGTAGTAGCCGATCTGCATGATCTCGCCGAAGAGGATGTTGGCGCCGAGGATCACGAGGCCGGACTTGATGTAGAACTCCGTCCTCACCGCCGGCTTGAGCCACTTTGGCGTGCCGATGACGTTGCTCACAAAGAGGCCGATAAAGAGGCACCAGAGGACGAACTCAAGGCCGTACGTGTTGAGTACGGTATAGTTGCCCGCGATGAGCTGGGAAACCCACGCGATAATAAATACCACGGGAAATCCGGCGATGATCTTGCCGGCTTTTTCTCCCATGAGCGCCAGGGCAAGGATGCTCAGGATCAGATAGGCAAGGCCGATGTAGATCGCAAACATGATGTTCTCGCCCCCGAAGACCTTCGGCAGAAGATTGCCGGCCTCGGCCTTGACGTCCTTGCCCAGCTTGCCGGCCTTTTTCTTAACGTCTTCGTCTTTGACGGCCTTTGCCGTCTCCTCAACTTTCTTTGCAGCGTCGCCGATGGCCTTTCTGTCCATCGCGTCCATCGCGGTCTTCAGGGCCGTGATATCCGCTGCAAGCGCCTTTTCTTTCAGTTCCGCAGCTTTGCCTGCGAGCTTGTCCACCGCCCCTGATTCCTTCACCTTGGCGATATAAGATGAAAACTCACCGTCAGTGGTCCATTTGAACTTCGGTGTTTTTACGGTGAGGCCGGCCAGGATGAATACGATGACAAGAAAACCTACCCACACAGCAAGCCAGTCTTCTGTTTTCCACAGCAGAGATATGCCTTTCGGTTCTTTTTTTGCCATAGTGGACCCCCTTATCTCCTTCCGTTATTTGATGACTGCTTTACACCTTACGCAGGGCAAAACACTTCAGGCAAACGGCGAATCCGGCACCCTTCATCACCTCCTCCTGAAACCGGCAGTGTGAATCAGTTTGTCAAATAATGTTTCTAATTATACTATATTTTTTACGGAATGGCGCAATTGTGCCTTCTTCCTGACATTTTTTTACCACCTCAGCTTACATGATATTCTTAAATTTCAAGGGATTACGGCAGGGGGACCGCTTGTTTGTTGCGGATTTCTCGTGCCGCCCTCTTTCTCTTGAAAAACTTTTCGATCTCCACGGCAATAAAGATTATCGTGGAAAGCGCAAGAACGGCGAGAAGCCCGGAGAGAATCAGGGGCTCAGTCTTAAATATCGGGTTTAAGATCGGCACGTACACCGTGGCCATCTGAAGAACAAAAGTCAGCGCAATTGCGCCAAGGAGATATTTAGCGGATGATGCCGGTGCTTGTCGCTTCAGGTTTCCATTTTCCATAAACCGCTCTTTATTTATAATCAGGATAAACCGACCTCTCAAGGGACGCGATCCTGTCATCAAGATCGGGATGTGTCGCAAAGAGCGCTTTCAGCCCGCTTCGTTTAGCGCCGGAGATCCCAAAGGCGGCAAGCTTGTCAGGCAAATGGGGCTGGCGCACGGATGACTTCAAAGCTTCGAGCGCTCCAATCATCGGTTTTTTACCCACTAAAGTTGCAGCGCCGGTGTCAGCCCTGTATTCACGCTTTCTTGAGAAATAAAAGACGATTATCGAGGCCAAAACGGCAAGGACTATTTCGGCAATAATCGTCGTGATCCAGAAGGCGGGGCCGTGTCCCCGTTCATTCTTAAATACAACCCGGTCAATGGTGTGTCCTATGACACGCGACAGGAAAAGTACAAAGGTGTTCACTACCCCCTGAATCAGCGCCAGGGTAATCATATCACCGTTGGCGGCATGGGCCGCCTCGTGCGCAAGAACGGCCTTCACCTTTTCACGGTCCATCTTCCTGAGTAGTCCTGATGATACGGCAATCAGGGACTTGTTCCTGCTCATACCGGTTGCAAAGGCATTCATGTCATCCGAGGGGAAAATGGCGACCTCCGGCATTCCGATATTTGCCTTTACCGCCAGTTCGGACACGGTCCTTACAAGCCACCTTTCCGTCTCATTTGCAGGCTCTGCTATAACCTGCGCTCCGGACATCCTCTTTGCCGTCCATTTGGATAAGGCAAGACTTATAAACGAGCCGCCCATACCGAACACGAGAGCAAATATGAGCAGCGACTGGTAGTTAAGACCGTATGCTGTAAGATACGGCTCTACACCAAACACCCTCATTGCCGTACTTAAGACCAGCAGAATAGCGACGTTGGTAAGCAAGAAGTAAATGACTCTGCGCATTTTTTTGCCTCCTTTCCATTATGAATCTTTCATCATGTCCCGTCTTTTTATGCTTATGTCCACTCTCACCTCTTTATAGTATACCCCGACACAGATGGCGAGGAATTCTGGTGATTAACTATCATCCGGAATCCTATTCCCCGCACCGTCTTTCTTCTTAAGCCTCAACGGCATTCTGTGCGCTCTGCCGCCGCTTCATGAGTTTTTCGATCTCCACAGCGATGAATACCGCCGATGACAACGCAAGCGTGAAAAGCAGCTCATTCAGCGTCAGCGGCTCTGTCTTGAATATCGGGTTTAACACAGGCACATAGATGGTCGCCATCTGAAGCGCGAACGTTAACAGAAAAGCGCCCACCAGGGGCTTATTGGAGAAAAAGCCCTGGGTGAAGAGCGATTCCTTTTCAGACCGTATGGCAAGGACGTGCCCCATCTGGCTCAGGCACAACACGGTAAACACCATGGTCTGCCAATGGGCATGCCCCGTCTTCAGGGACCATGCCTGGGTGAACAGGGATACGGCGCCCATCAGAAGTCCGACCCAGACAATATGGACGCCGAGACCTTTGGCGAAGATGCTCTCCTGGGGATGACGCGGCGGTCTTTCCATGATGCCTTTTTCCGAGGGCTCAGCCGCGAGCGCAAGACCAGGCAGACCGTCGGTCACGAGATTGATCCAGAGGATATGGATAGGCAATAGGGGAATGGGAAGCCCTAAAAAAGGCGCAAGAAAGATCGTCCATATCTCGCCCGAGTTGCTCGTCATGGTGTACTTGATGAACTTGCGGATATTGTCGAAGATCCGCCTGCCCTCCTTCACAGCCTTGACGATCGTGGCGAAGTTATCGTCCAGCAGGACCATGTGGGACGCTTCTTTTGAAACGTCCGTTCCGGTTATGCCCATGGCAACGCCGATATCGGCCCGCTTGAGCGAGGGGGCGTCATTCACGCCGTCGCCGGTCATGGCGACGAACTGGCCCTTGTCCTGAAGCGCTTTGACGATCTTTAACTTCTGTTCAGGCGCGACCCTCGCGTATACGCGTATATGCTCGACCCGCTCCTCAAACTCCTCCATCGATAGTTGATCGAGCTCTCTCCCGGTGAGCACCGCCCGGGAGTCCTGTTCAAGGATCCCCAGTCTTTTGGCAATGGTCGTTGCGGTAAGGGGATGGTCGCCGGTTATCATCACCGGCTTGATCCCCGCGGTCTTGCATAAGCGTACGGCCTCTTTGGCCTCTTCCCGCGGGGGGTCCATCATGCCCACCAGTCCAAGGATGATGAGGCCGGCTTCAACATGCTCCGGCGACATATCGTCGGGCAGCGCATCCCAGGTCCGCATGGCAATGCCGAGGACCCTGAGTCCGTCGGCGGACATCCTATCGTTGACCCTCTGAAGCTCCCCGGCGTCAACGGTCTTCAATCCTTCAGCGGTCAATATGCCCGTCGACTTGTCCAAAAGAACATCGATCGCGCCCTTGGTAAACGAAACGTAGTTGCCGTCCCCCCCTGACCCCGGCATTTTGTGGAACGTTGTCATGCATTTTCTGTCGGAATCAAAGGGGATTTCGGCCGTTCGCGGGAGATCCTGCTCAAGGGCTTTTTTGTCGAAGCCCTTGTTTTTCGCTATGACATACAAGGCGATTTCCGTGGGGTCGCCGATCATTTTATCCGACGCGTCCGCCTCCGCGTCATTGCTTACGGCAAGGGCGGTCATGAACATCGAGTGCGGAGTGTCGAATGCGGAATGCGGAATAAAAGATCCTCCCTCTCCACTTGGGGGAGAGGGTTGGGGTGAGGGACCACTCCGCACTCCGAACTCCGAACTCCGAACTACTTTGCCGTCAACATACACCTCTTCCACGGTCATTCTGTTCAGGGTCAGGGTGCCGGTCTTGTCTGAGCAGATGTAGGTGACGGAGCCGAGTGTTTCGACGGCCGGTAGTTTCCGTATCAGGGCGTTCTGCCTGACCATCTTCGTCGCGCCCAGGGCGAGTGAAATGGTGATCACCGCGGGGAGCGCCTCGGGGATCGCGGCGACGGCAAGCGAGATCGCCGTAAGAAGCATGAGCAGGGGCTCCTCTCCTCTCAGCAGGCCGACGCCGAATACAATGGCGCAGATGGCAAGCACGGCAAGGGCGAGTTTCCGGCCGAAGGCCGCAAGCCTCTTCTGGAGCGGCGTCTTTACCTCCTCTTCCTCCTGCAGCATGGTGGCGATCTTTCCGAGCTCCGTCGCCATGCCCGTGGCCGTGACCAATCCCCTGCCGCGTCCGTAGCTCACGATCGTGCCTTTATAGGCCATGTTCTTCCGGTCGCCGATGGACAGGTGTTCGTCGTGCAGCGGCTTGATGTGTTTTTCAACAGGCAGGGATTCGCCGGTCAGGGCGGCCTCCTCGGCCTTCAACTGGGCCGTCTCGATCAATCTCATGTCGGCGGGAACGATCTTCCCCGCCTCCAGAATGACGACGTCGCCGGGAACAAGCTGCGACGCCGGGATGTTGACGGGGTTTCCGTCCCGTATCACGAGCGCGAACTGCGCGGCCATTTTTCTGAGCAAGGCCATCGCTTTTTCCGCCCGGTATTCCTGCACAAAGCCGATGACGGCGTTCAGGGCCACGATCACAACAATGGCGATGGTGTCGGTGGCGTCTCCGATAATGCCGGATATGATCGCGGCGGCAATGAGCACGAGGATCATGAAGTCCTTGAACTGGTCAAGGAACATCATGAACAGGGTCCTCTTCTTTTTCTCCGTTAATTCGTTGGGGCCGTGCTCCAGGAGCAGCTCTTGCGCCTTTGCCGCGGAAAGGCCCTGGAGAGACGACCCAAGCTCCTCAATGACTTCTTCGATGTTCTTCTGATGCCAGCGCATGGTTTTTCTTATCCTTTCACAAGCAATGGTTGATGGTTAGAGTCTGTGTTTTAATTGTCGTTTTACTTAAGATCGTCATTCCCGCGAAAGCGGGAATCCAGTCTTTTCAAGAACCTCTGGATGCCGGATCAAGTCCGGCAAGACGGAAAGGTACATTGAAATACAGACCATAGTTAAAAGCGGACGGAGAAGCTGTTCTCCCCGTTAGACCTCTCGTCGTCTCAGTGATTATCGCTCTATCTGGCATCATGCCGCTTTCATCAGGAGGTCTAACGGGGTTCACCGCATACTATACAGCAGCGCGAGATTGATCATATACACCACCACGATCCCCACGGAATCCCATGCCAGAAGCATCTGTTTTTTTTCCGCGCGATAGGTCAATCCGATTATCGCGATGGCCGTCATCATAATGGCGGAGAGGGCGGAGATTGCATGATTTTGATTGGTAAAGGAAAGCAGGGGGCCTTTTACAAATAAAATATCGTCAACAGCGAGGATAAGGATATTAAAGATATTGCTGCCGAACAGATTGCCGATCGCGAGGTCCACGGCGCCCATTTTCACCGCGGCCAGTGAGACCACCACCTCGGGCAGGGATGTGGAGATCGCAATAAAGATATTGCCTACAAAGCTCTGACCAAGACCGGTTGTTTCCGCAATCCCCTCGCCGATCTTCGGCAGGAACATGGCGGCAACAATGACGATTACGGCATTGATCGCGTAATTGACAACAGCGGTTCTCGTCGGGATGTGTCCATATTGGAGTTCAAGCGCCGCCTCCTTGATAAACAGGGCGATCCGCTTTTTTTCATAAGAATAGACCGTTCTCATGGCGAAAAAATAAATAACGATGAACATCAGGCTGTACGCGCCTATCCAACCCAGCGGGAACACATGGCTTGCGAGGAAAATGCTCAAAGCGACGGCGCCCAGGAGGAGTATCCCGAACCCGGCGGAGAGGATATGTCCCTGGTGGGCCTTTGCGGATATCGGCATCGGCCTGTACACAGCGTCGAGGAGGGCGAGGATCAGCATATTAAAGACGCAGCTTCCCAGCACGTCGCCCACCGCAATATCCGGGACCCCCGCATAGGTGACCGAGCTTATCCCGGTCACCAGCTCCGGCAGCGAGGTGACGGACGCCATAAGCACGACGCCGATCCACGTCCTTCCCAGCCCGGTCTTTTCAGCGATGATGTCGCCGTACCGGGAAAGCCGTGTGCCGGCATAGACGATCGCCGAGGTGCAGATGATGAATGCAAGCCAGAGAAGCATGATTATCTTCCTTTAAACACCGTCATTCATTTCGCGGAGCCCCGCGAGTTACTTTTTGAAAACGCTGAATAGCTTGTCAATGCCGATCTTATCCATCTTCGAGACGAGCTCCATCTCTCCGGCGTCGAGCCAGACCCCGTCGCACTCGGAACATTTGTCGATCTTTATTTCCTTGTAGTCTATCTCGATCAACTCCATCCCGCACTTGGGGCACATCATAAAGTGGAGTTCTTTCCGCTTTTTCTTTTCTTCCCCAGCAAGCCTCTTGTGTTTTTCCTCCTCGATCTTCTTCTTATTCTCGAACTCCACCCGCGCGAAATATTCCGCTTCCCGTTCACTTGGTCTCATGCGAAGGACCCCCTTCTTGTGTCTTTTGGAATTTACGTTTAATCGTTTTTAACAACCCTGCCGCCCGGACAAATTCAGCGGCAGGGATTCCCAAGCCCAAAGCCCTACTTCTCTTTCTCGATCTGGATGAACGGAACGGCGCCGCCGGTCACGTTCGGGAGTTTGCCGTCCCACTTCTCGATGGCCTTTATCTGGGCATCGATCTGGCGCAGCTTGATGAGGTCCGGCGAGATCACCTGGCGCTGGAGCCGGAGCGCCTCGGCATCGGCCTGGGCTGTGGCGATCTTCTGCTGCGCCTCCACCTTGATCCGGTCCAGGTCCCTCTTCGCCCTGAGCGCGTGCTGCTCGGCGGTCTGCTTCGACTCAATGGCCTTATTGAACTCGGACGAGAACTGGAAGTCCGTGATGGAAAGCTCCACCACCATGATGCCGAAAGGCGCCAAACGCTCACGGAGATAGTTCCGCACCTGGGTCTTGAGCGCCTCGCGTTTCGAGATCAGCTCCTCGGCGGTGTACCGGGCGGCAGCGGCCTTGAAGCTCTCTTCAATGCCGGGATTGATGATCTTCTCCGACACATCCCGGTTCAGGCCGAGGGTCTTGTACGTCTCACCGACCTTGTCCGGCTGGAGGCTGTAGTTCAGGACCATGGTGGTCTGGACTATCTGCATGTCCTGGCTTGCGGCTTCGGTCTTGGTGGTGGTCTTCTGAACGCGCACGGTCATGCGCACGATGTCCTCCATGAAGGGGACCTTGAAATGAAGCCCTTCTGGCACCACGCGGTTCACCGCGCCGAATCGGAGTATGACCCCGCGTTCGCCCGCATCGACCACAAAGTACGAGGACATGAGAAGCATAAAGCCGAGAAACCCCAGAATGCCGACAACAACCATTTTCGGAACTTTTTGCTGATCCATTGCTATACCTCCGGTGGATAGAGTGTCCCGCCTGCGGCGGGGCTGATGAGAACAGATTAAACAACGGCAAAAGAATGGAACGGAGTAAATGTCCTTGAGCCTCAGAGGCTTCTTCCAAAAATAAAAAAACCTTTACCGCGGCAAAATATATTGCGCGATAAAGGTCTTGCTTGTTAGTTAGTGTTAACTAACTTGTGGTACCGGGCTCTTGTCGAGCCGTGCTGACGATAGCCACAATTCAGCTACTCCCCTTTACAGTGGCTCAATAATAACCAAAACGCGGACACATGTCAATACAATAAAATTCAGAAAAACCGTTCGTCCCGTTACCCAGGCTCCGGCGCTGAACCGCGCCGGAACCCTGTTTGGATGCGCCCGCGTTCCTCGATGCGGAAGCTACTGCCTCTCGATCACAAACAGAAGCTGCCCTTCCTGGACCGTATCATTGAGCTTCACGCAGACCTCGGTGATCTGGCCGTCAAAAGGAGCAAGGATCGCGTTTTCCATCTTCATCGCCTCGAGGTTTGCGATCTCCTCTCCCTTATGGACAATGTCCCCGACCTTGATGGGCCCGCGATCGGGATTGCCGATCCTCCAGATATTGCCGCTGATCTGCGCGCCTACATCGTTCGGAGCCTTGGCCATCCGTATCTCGACCTTCTTGGCCCGCGGCGTCGCCACCGTATACACCCGCGTCTTGTTGTTCACCCGCATCACCACATGGACAAAACCCTCATGTTCGGCGCCGATCGATACCAGCTCGATAGAGTAGGGCTTGCCCCAGAGGTCGAAGTTTACCCGGGCGCCCGGTTTTTTTAGACCCTCGCGCCAGACGTCCGTTGGAAGGGCCAGCGGCGCATCCCCGAATTTTTCCCTGAACCCGATGAACTCCAGGGCGTCCTTCGGATGCATGAGATACAAAATGAACTCTTCTTCGGTCGCCTCTCTTCCGAGGCCGTCGGACAGCTCCCTTCGTATCTTTTCAAGGTCATCGTCCGGCACCGAATCAAGGGGGGACAGTTCTTTTCGCTCCCTGATCTTTGTCTCCCCTTCTTCGCCGAAGGTGCTTTTGTATACCCATTCGGCGGGCCATCCGACCGGCAGTCTTCCGTAGTTGCCGAGCAGCAGATTCTTGAAATCACCCGGCGCGTTCCTGAAGAGCATGAGCAGCTCTTCCCGCTCTTCGTTCGTCATGGCGCTCAGGTCCTGCGCCTTTTCCTCGACGAACTTGACCATGAGCGCGATGATGTGCCTGACCCCTGCGTCGCCGCGCTCCTTGGCGTAGCGGTTGATGATCCCGCTGCAGGTGACCCAGGTGATCTGGGAGCCGGGCGTCACATCGAAATATTTCACGATCCGGTTGTACAGGGACATGAGCTTCAGGACCGCGGGCATCAGATGGAGAAACTCCCCTTTCTGCGCCTGTTCAAAGGAACTGGGGAATGCGCCGCCCGGCATCTTGTGGAGCGTGACCGTGTGGTCCAATCCCTTAAAGGGCGATTCGGCCCACTCGTAGTGGCCGATCCACTCGCGCACCTTTTGGACCGCGGCCTCGGCTTCGGGCCTGTTGAGGCGCACCGGTATCCCTGATTCTTCAAAGATCGCCTGAACAGCGAGGATGGGAGAGTGCCCGTAGAACCGGACCAGCGAGTCCTCTTCCACGTCGAAGATCTGCGCCCCCGCCTTTGCCGCCGACAGCAGGGCGGGTATGGCAAGCCCGTCGGTAATATGCCGGTGATAGTTGATCACCAGCGTGGGGTATTTCTGTTTTATCGCGCTGATCAGATTGCCGATCCGGGAGACATCGCCGACGCCGGCCATGTCCTTCACGCACAGGACGATCTCCTCGACGCCCGAGCACAGATCGACGATGTCTTTTATTACCTTGAGATAGTAGTCGTTCGTGGCCCAGTCGGCCGTGGTGAACGATATGGTCGGTTCGAAGATCCGCCCCCGCTTCATGACGACTTCCGCGACCGTGCGCATGTTCCGCACATCGTTCAGGAAGGAGAAGCACCGCCAGACATCGATGTCCACCTGTCCGACCGCGTGCTCGATCACGTTCTTCGGATACGGCCGGTAGCCCCAGAGGTTGGTCTCCCGGATAAGGGTCTGGAGAAGCACGTTCGGCATGAGCTCGCGGAGCAGGGCGGTCTCTTCGAACGGACTTTCCCTCCGGTTCATGACGCCCACATGCCATCGCGCGCCGCCGTGGCACTCGGCGCTGAAGAGCCCCATTTTTTCGTAATAGGGCGCCAGGGTCTTGAGGTCGTAGATACGGTGGCGGTTCTTAAAATCCGATTGCCCGGCGTCCCGCATTCCCACCGAGGTAAGACAGACCCCTTTGCGGTCGCGGACCGCCTTGATGATCTCCTTCGGCGACATCCCCGGCCTGGCAAAGACCTCCGTCGGCGCCGTCTTTTCCGTCTTCTGACTTCTGACTTCCGACTTCTGACTACTGTCTACGGTCTTCTGTCTTCTGTTGTCTGTCATCTTCTTTTCCCGTCCATCGTCCATCGTCCATCGTCCTTCATCTTCTTTCCCATCTGTCTCTCCCTCACATCCATTTCTGGGGCCCGAGCGCCGATATCTCCGCCACGTATCGCGCGATCTTGAGCACCTCGTCTTCGCTGTTCTGCTCGCTGAACATCGAAATAAGCTCATCCATGTGCTCTTCGATGAACCGCGTCGAGAACTCACCGGACATGAACGACGGATGCCTGATGATGCTGAGCAGCAGCGGCTGAAGTGTCTTTACGCCTTCGACCCTGAGGTTCCCGCCGAGCGAGCGGTCCATGACTCTGATGGCGTCTTTTCTGTCCGCGCCCGCGGTCATGAGCAGCATGAACAGCGAATCATAGTAGGCGGGGATGTCGCCGCCCTCGTACACGCCCGTGGCCACGCGCACATTCGGGCCCATGGGGACCTGCAGCCGGGTGATCGTTCCGAAGGAGGGGCTGAAGCTCTTGGGGTCCTCGGCATTGAGACGGACCTCCAGCGCCCACCGGTTCGGACGGATATCGGCCTGTTTGAACGGCAGCTTCTTGCCCAATGCCACGTCGATCATGATGCCGACGATGTCCAGACCGGTGATCAGCTCGGTGATGCCGTGCTCGACCTGCAGCCGCGTATTGACCTC
>Ga0209641_10002709_pt1 | contig 15066 bp, 8 predicted proteins | sample RifCSP16_1_FD_184022 | JGI IMG/M metagenome (GOLD analysis project Ga0209641, IMG submission 184022) | Soil microbial communities from Rifle, Colorado - Rifle CSP2_sed 16_1 (SPAdes) (version 2) | ecosystem: Environmental > Terrestrial > Deep subsurface > Rock core/Sediment | place: Rifle...
CTCCACATATAAGTGTATCCAGGAGTTCCTCCGTTTGGTAATCCTGATAATGGTGTGGTTACTCCTGTACAAATGGCCACTGCCTGTGATGCAGTTACAGTTAACAGTGTCGGCTGGCTGATAGTTATTGATGCTATGGAAACACATCCGTTGGCATCGGTAACGTAACACGAATAAGTTCCTGCACAAAGATTATTTGCATTAGCAGTATTTTGTGAAGGCACTGTTGTCCACGAATAAACATAAGGTGTTGTTCCGCTGACTGCAACACAGTTTGCAGTTCCATCGCACAATCCGAAACAACTAACATCGGTTTGCGTAGGAATACCGGCAGTTACAGGTGCGGGATTAGCCACAACAACTGTTGCTGTTGCCGAACATCCGTTGGCATCGGTTACAATTACGGTGTATGGTCCGCCATTTAAACCAGTTGCTGTTGCTGATGTTCCTCCGATTGGTGCCCAAGCGTAAGTATAACCCGGTGTTCCGCCTGTGGCAACAACTGTTGCGCTTCCGTTAGCTTGTCCGCAAAGCGCAGGTGTGCTGCTACTTGTTAATGTTAAACCCGGAGGTGATGATACAATTGCCGTATCTTGAATTGTACATCCGTTAGCATCTGTTACTGTAATAGTATAGGTTCCTGAACAAACTGGTAAACAACCAGGGGTGGTGCATCCGCTACTCCACAAATATGAATACGGTGCAGTTCCTCCGGCAGGAATACAAACTACTTGCCCATCGCATGCACCAGTGCAAGTTTCTGCAAAACCTGTTGCCTGTACTGTTAGCGCTGGTGGTTGTGTTAATACTACTGTTACAGTTCCGGTACATCCGTTAGCATCGGTAATGGTGCAGGTATATGTTATTCCGGCACTTAAGCCTGTTCCGGTTTGTCCTGTTCCTCCAACTGGGGTCCAGTTATAAGTGTATCCGGGAGTTCCGCCAGCACCTTGCGCAGTTGCAGTTCCGTTAGCTCCTCCAAAACAACTTGGCTGTGTGGTTCCTGTTATGCTTCCCGTAACAGCAGTGGGCTGTGTAATCGTGACTGAGGTGACGACTGTACATCCGTTCGCATCCGTGACGAGAACGGAATATGTTCCGGCACAAAGTCCGGTTGCGGTTGCGGTATTTTGCGATGGCACTGTGTACCAAGAATAAGTGTAAGGAGCAGTTCCTCCTGATGGTACTGAAGTTCCCGTTCCCGTACAACTTCCGAAACATAATGCCGGAGTGGTAGAATTTGTTGAAGTAATGACTGCGTTTACGGAGTTTAAGGTGATAGTTATTGATGCCTGATTACATCCTGCATCGAACACATAAACAGTGTATGTGCCTGCGCAAAGATTGCTTACTGATGAGGTGGTGTTATTACCAGGCACCCATGAATAAGTGTAAGGAGCAGTTCCTCCTGTTACTGTAACACCTACTACTCCATTGCAAAGATTACAGGTTGGCTGAGTGCTGTTTGGGGTAAGAGTTAAATTAGATGATGACGAAGGGCAAGTGGTACAAGTTGTGGTTCTGTAATACAATCCCATCATCATGAAATTAAAACAATCGCTTGGACCGAAGTGTGAATAGGTTGCGGTGTTTTGTCCTGCGGTAACGACACAAGCTACTTGCTCCCAGTCGAACATTCCCATTGTAAAACCGGGATTTGGTGTGTTGGCAAGAGTTTGACTTCCGCCTGTACTGAAAGCCGGCTGTAAATCGCCAAAAATTGCAAATGCTCTTCCGAAAGTAGAATTGGCACAAGCGGCAATTCCGCTCATGGTTTGAGTGTTTGTTCCTCCTATCTGAATACAGCATCCGTCATTAATAACCATGTGCCCTTCGTAAGCGGCAGTGGGGTCGGAATAAATGATGAAAAGCGATGCTCCGTCAGTATCTTTTTGAGGAGTTGGAGGGTTAGTTGGCCATCCGCTGATGAGATAATTTCCGTTTCCGCTGATTGCGCTTGTAACATCTACACGGAAAGAAGTTGTTCCGCCATAGCCCCAGCATTTATCGGCACCGGTGCCAATGGTTACTGCGGGAAATGTGTTCGAAACTAAAGCAGGGTTTACAATAGTAATGTTAAGGGGTAATGAAGTTCCGCTCATGCTGGCATAGATATATGCTCTTTCTACAACATAGCAAGTTGGCAAACCTGTAATGGTAAAAGTTGCGGGTTGGTTTGCTCCTACGATGGGTGGATTGGTGGTGCCTCGTTTCCATAAAACACGCTCAGCATGAACATAGTTTAATCCGCATTTGTTCACATTGTAAATCTGTCCGAGACTTCCGTTTCCGTTCAGAGGATTAGGGGTTGTTTTGTTTGTAGCAGTGTTTGTGTAACACGCACCGCCTACAAGGGGACAATCCTGAGTTTCGGAACTTGTTTGTGCATTTCCTGTAAAAGCAAAAACGCTGAGGGCGATTGTGATTACTGTTTTTTGGATGTTTTTCATGGGCAATGAAAAGTTTAGTATAAAGATAGGGAACTTCTCTGTTGTTCAAGACACGCGTAATACCTCAATAGTTGCACGACCAATTGCTTGTTTTTCACGATAAGTGAATGATGAAAATTGCGACAGAAAGGGTGCTGCGGCTGATAAACCGAGTGGTAATTGCCATAATTGCAGGTGGCGGTGCAATAATCGGGTCGGACTGTTCAATAATCGGGTCGGCACCTCTCATAATTGATGCGGTCTGCTTCATAATCGGGTCGGCACCTCTCATAATTGGGTCGGACTGCTTCATAATCGATGTGTGACCTGTCATAATTGCAGGTGAAGTTGTTATAAAGGGGTGGGACTGTGTAATAATGGGGTGGTACGGATAACGAAAGGTTGCGAATTTACGAAAAGGGGGAATCTGTGAAAGGATGTGAAAAAATGCCTCTAATCAGCTCAGTTTTGCCATCTGTAAGTCAATCAGAACCAACTGACGGTCAATCAGAGTCATCTGACCGCTCGGAAAAGTCATCTGACCGTTCAGAAAAGTCATCTGTCAGCTCGGAAAAGTCGTCTGACCAGTCGGAAAAGTCATCTGACCGCTCGGAATTGTCGTCTGTCACCTCAGAAAAGTCGTCTGACCAGTCGGAAAAGTCATCTGTCTGCTCGGAATTATCATCTTTCAGCTAGGTATTATCGTCTGAAACTGAACAAATCTCCGCTATCCCTCAAATTTACTCTATTATCACCTTTTGGGTGTAAATCTGAGTGCCGCTTTGCAGTTTTAGGAAATAGATGCCTTTGGGTTTATCGGAGAGATTGATATTAGATGTTGGAGATTGGATGTTGGATTGAAAAACTTTTTCTCCGAGGGTGTTGTAGATTTCGATTGCTGAAATTTTTTCTGAGGATGAAATGGTGAAGATGCCGGTGCGGTGTTTGCTTACGCGAGCGATATTGAGGATTTGACTTTGCAGGGTAAAGTTGATTTCAGCCCGAGTGAGTTGAAACAGGTGCGTGATTCGATTACGCTGCAACGCTGCCAACTGATACATGATGAGGCGAACGGTGTGATTGGTTCGTTGGGAAGTTACGGGGTTGTTGCGGGTGATTTGACGGATTTGCAGGCGAAGATTGATGCGTATGCAGGAGCGGTGGCTGCTCCGCGTACTGCGACTGCGGAGCATAAGGGCGCTACCGATGAGATTGCGAAGTTTATAAAGAAGTGTGACAGTATTCTGAAAAATAAAATGGATACGCTGATGAAAAATTTTAAGGTGAGCAATCCAAGATTTTATAAGTTGTATTTTGATGCTCGGATTATTGTTGACATCGGGATTCGGCATGAGGATGAAACGCCTCCGACTACCTGAGGTACTCACCCCCGGCCCCTCTCTCGTCTTTGCACAAGCTGGCTCAAACAGCCACTGGCTGTTTGCCCTGCATAGAGAGGGGGAAAGGAATAAAACGAAGCCCTGACGATTTTGTCAGGGCTTTTTTATTGAAAGGAAAATAACGTGTTAAAATTTGCACAATTTGTTTTTTTTTAATACGTTTGGGTGAAAATTCATTCCTTAAGACTGCCTAAAATTTTGCCATGAAAAAAGGACTACAATTAATTTTAGCTTGTATCTTTTTTCATTTTTGTTTTCTTTCTCACGCACAAAATGTTTGGAATCAAAAAGCCAATTTCTCTGGTTCCGGTCGACATTTTGCAGTCGGATTTTCTATTGGAAATTTCGGATTTATTGGAACTGGTCAAGATTCGACTGGTTTAAGAAAAGATTTTTGGAAATGGGATCAAACATTAAACGCATGGACGCAGATTGCCGATTTTGGCGGTTCAGCGAGATATAAGGCTGTTTCATTCTCTATAGGCAACAAAGGCTATCTTGGCACTGGAACTGATAGCAATGGTTTTACGCAAGATTTTTGGGAATATGACTTGGGTGGAAATAACTGGACAGTTAAATCAAATTTCGGTGGTGGTGTGAGAGATTGGGCTGTAGGATTTTCGATTAACGGAAAAGGATATTTTGGAACCGGGCAAAACGGTAGCGGTTATACTCAGGATTTTTGGGAATATGATCCAATTGGGGATTCTTGGACTCAAAAAACAAATTTTCAGGGCGGAGTTAGATATGGTGCAACTGGCCTTTCTATCGGAAATAAAGGATACATAGGATTAGGAAGTGATTCATTTACTCCCAATAAGCAATTTTGGGAATACGACCCGTTATTAGACACATGGACACAGAAAACGGATTTTGGCGGTATTGAAAGGGCTTATGCTGTCGGCTTTTCAATAAATGGAAAAGGATATGTGGGAACGGGTTTAGATGCAAGCATGCCTCCGCCTTATGCAAATGATCTTTGGGAATATAATCCTGCAAATGATTCATGGCTTCAAGTGGCGAACTTTGGAGATTCGGCCGTTTCAGATGCTATGTCATTCTCAATAGGAAGTAAAGGATATGTCGGGACAGGTAGAACGGTATACGGATACGAGAACTTTTTTTGGGAATATTCTCCACCCGTTGGCATTATGGAATATGTTCAAGTGGCCGATGTAAATGTCTATCCCAATCCTACTAATTCAATTCTGACGGTTGAATTTTTAAACCCCAATTTTTTCACAACTGTTAAAATTTCGGTTATTAATATTTTTGGAGAAATCATAAATGAACAAGACTCTTTGCCCTCATCAAGTACATCACTCGATTTTTCAAATCTAAATTCTGGTATTTATTTTTTGTCCATCGAATCAAAACATTTAACTTTCATAAAAAAAATAATTAAAAACTAATACTATGAAATTCAAATTTATTTTACCATTCTTATTTGCAATTTTACTTTGTAATGTTTCATTATCGCAGCCACCCCCCGTTCCTGACCCAGATCCCGGAGTTTGCTATACCCCGCAACCCGGCTCAAATATTACTCCTTTGGCAATACCGCCATGCAATAGTTTCAGCGAATTGGTAAATTATATACCCGATTGCAATATTACGCCTGTCATTACCTTTAAAATCAATATTCACATATTCCGAAGGTCTAACGGAACGGGAGTTTTCCAACCCTCTGACATTCCAGCATTTATTCAGCAAATAAGCTATGTAAATCAACATTATACAAATATCGGATTACCCACACTTCCTGTAAATCCACCCGCCCCCTATATATGTGATTCAAGAATACGTTTTGATTTAGGTACTGTAGGTCAGGAAAGAATATATTTTCATGATAATGACGTGCATTATCAATATGATTTAACAGGAGATATGAATAATCCATGTCAAAGCACACTTAAAAATATTTATGGAATAAATACAAGTAGTGAACTAAATATTTTCTACTACCAAGACGCAACGACTGGTGGCGGTTGTGGCCCTTATGGCTCACATGTGAATATGATTGTTGGAGGGTTAAATTGGGCAACAAGTCAATTATTAGCTCATGAACTTGGACACGCTTTGGGTTACTGGGGTCATCCATGGTGGCCAGATGCTTTTGATGATACATATTTTCCAGATGGTAATCTTGCTTGGTTGCCATGTGATAATATTAGCATTTCAAATAATATTATGGGATATAATATTTGTCGAAACTATCTCTCTCCAAAACAAATGGGATATTGCCATATGTTAGCAAATTCAGGAACAACTACAAAATTTTTGACCTTTTGTGATTACGATGCGTTGAATTCTCTTACTGTCAATTCAAATCAAACGTGGATTACCTCAAAAGTAATAGGTGGTGATTTAATCATAAAATCTGGTAATACTCTAATTGTTAATTGCACAGTTTCATTACCTCAAGGAGGAAGGGTTATTGTAGAGCGCGGTGCGAAATTAATTGTTGATGGTGGAGTGTTTACAAACCTTTGTGGTGGAAATTGGTATGGGATAGAAGTTTGGGGGAATCCCGGTTTGGCGCAATCACTAGTTGTTGGAGTAGGAAATCCGACAGGCATTGTTGAATTAAAAAACGGAGCTATTATCGAAAACTCCATAGAGGGAATTATTACCAATCGAGCGAATACAACAAATTACATGGGTGGTGTGTTACGCGCAACAAACAGCACATTCAGAAATAATGTTCGCGCGATACAGTTTTTAAATTATGGGTTCAATAATTTAAGTTATTTCAGAAATTGCGATTTCCAAACTAATTCTGCTTATCTGCAATCAAATCCGGCTCCGGATGCTTTTGTAAAAATGTACGGTGTCAAAAATATTTCGTTGCAGGGATGCCGGTTTGTAAATTCAAGCATTCTTTCTGATCCTTACTATGGTGTTGGCAGCGGAATTGTAAGTATTGATGCGAAATATTTTGTGGGTGTTTACTGTGCTTCATTAAATTGCCCTTCACCTGTTCGAAGTAAATTTGAAAATCTTTTTTACGGAGTGAATTCGAGCGCATCAAATCCTCTCCTTACTTTGAGTATTGACCGAACGGACTTTGTTAATTGCGAAAGAGGAGCATTGCTCACGGGCATGGATTACGCGACAGTAACACGAAATAACTTTACGCTACGTGGTGGGTTAAATAGTTACGGATTATATTTAGATGCATGTTCTGGATTTATGGTTGAAGAAAATAATTTTAGTTCCCCTGCCGATGGTACGGGACTTTTTGTAAGAAACTCTAACAGCATTTTTAATCTAAATGCTTACGGTAACTCAAATATTATTTACAACAATACATTTACAAATTGTTTTACCGGTTCAACAGCCCTTGATGATAACAACGGACCGTATTCCTTGTATGATGGATTACGGTTTAACTGCAACGATTACACAAATGGGAATTTTGATATTTATGTTACAGGGGCAGCAAGCATTAATACCGATATAGGGACTTATCAAAGCACGAATGTCAGCGCTACTACTTTGGCAAGAAACAGGTTCTTGACAAACAATTGTATTCCCGGACCAAACCCTACACCGAACCAGGAAAATCAATTCGGGATGCAAAAGATCAGTCCGATTCAAATTAAATATTATAGCAATTCAGATTTGAATACTATTCCCCAATGTTATGATGGTTTACTTTCTCGTTTCCCTCAGAACATTGTATTTAACAAACCCGCTCATTGCCCTTCAAGTTTCAGTAATTGTTACGCGAATTTATTATGCCTGACGGCACTAATAAGCAGTACTCAAAATCAAATTGCAGTTAAACAAGGCGACATCAATAATGGAAACAGGCAATATTTATTCGACCAGATTAACGGTAATACTTCTCCGGGGAATTTAAAAAATATTTTACTGGAATCTTCACCTTACTTGTCAGATGCCGTGCTTATTGCATATTTGCAAAGAGCAGAAACACCGCCACTCGGCCATATTAAGGAAATTATTATTGCTAATTCGCCTGTTACGGTCGAAGTAAAAGCAATCATAGATGCTATGAATCTTCCGAATGGAATCAAGAATGAAATTAATGATGTGCAGATAGGGGTTTCTGAAAGAGAGCAGCTTGAAACAGAAATCGGGCAATTGCAGTTTGACAGGGAAATGGCGGTAAATCAGAAAATCAGAATTTTCTTGAACGATACCACAATTTCCTATGGACTGGACAGTGTCATTGCGATAATAAAAAATGAGGGTGGAATTGGTCCGAAATGTAGGTTAGCATCTGCATACATCGCTAATGGCGATCTTGTTAATGCACAAACTGTGCTTGATTCTTTAGAGCAGCAAAATATTACTGAACTGGATAATTTTTGTGCACTTCAATCCTTATTGATAGAACTTAATCAAGCAGTTGAGGGATGTATGAGATTACAAACAGATACTTCACTTACCAGAAGAGTAACTGCAATTGCAGTTGATACACTCTGCTCATATTGCGTTAAATCCTGCGAAAACGCGCAGTCATTACTGCGCTTTGCGTTCAGCCTTACGTTTCCCGAGTGGATTGTAATTCCTGAACCCGAAAATAATTTACGGGTGATTGATGAAACGACAGTTGACCTCGTCTCACATTCTGAATTTTTCATATACCCGAATCCGACATCTGGAGATTTGTATTGTACATATAAATTACCGGATAATACTCCGTATACAATCTTTTCGATATATGATCTAACCGGAAGATTGATACTGTCAAGAAAAATCAATAATAGCGAAAGCGAATTCATCATAAATACATCTTCGCTTAATTCGGGAATGTATTATTATTCCGTTAATACAGAAAGTATCCTGTTACAGCAAGGAAAGTTTGGAGTTATAAGATGAAGCCGTTAAAATATTTTTCTTTTTTTATTTTCTCTACTTTTTTTTATTCAACGGGGTTTTGTCAAAATTGGTTTCCTGTTGGTGGCGGAATGTCTTTTTTTACCCCCGATACCTGTGTGATGTCTCTTCACACAGATACAGCAAGCGGTTTTCTATATGCCGGAGGGCAATTTTCAATGGCAGGAGCGACTTCTGCAAAAAATATTGCACGGTGGAATGGAACAACATGGGCTGCTCTCGGATTGGGAATTGACAGTGCGGAGCAATTTGCCGTACCTACCGTTTACGCAATCACAAAGTACAATGGTGATATTTATGCTGCGGGATATTTTTACAAAGCAGGAAGTACCCCTGCAAACTACATCGCAAGATGGGATGGAACAAACTGGTACCCTCTTGGTTCCGGTCTGTCAGGTGGAGTTTTGGGGTTAGAAGGCGCAAGGTGTTTATCCGTTTATAATGGGGAACTATATGTGGGTGGAAATTTTACGACAGCTGGTGGTAACTCTGTTGGTGGTTGTATTGCAAAATGGAATGGAACAGGCTGGTCGCAAGTTGGTGCGGGAATTGGGTTTAACGGCTTTTATGTAAATGCGCTTGCTGTATATAATGGAGAACTTTACGCTGGTGGAATGTTTACGACCGTTGATGGAATGCCCGCAAAATACATCGCTAAATGGAATGGTTCTAATTGGTCTGCTGCCGATTCTATAAGTAGTGTTGTGAATGCACTTTGTGTTTACAATGGAGAATTATATGCAGGAGGTGATTTTGGTTCTCCCGGAATCCGCATTTGTAAATGGAATGGAACAGATTGGTTTCCGGTAGGTACGGGAATGGATGACAGAGTTTCCTCACTTTGTGTTTACAATAATGAATTATATTCCGGGGGTATTTTTACCAATGCTGGCGGCAATTCTGCCAATTACATTGCTAAGTGGAATGGCTCCGCTTGGTCTGCCGTTGGATTGGGGATGTGTTGCCCTATTACTGCATTTCCTTCTGTTGATGCCTTAGCAGTTTATAGCAATCAAATTTATGCAGGTGGTTGGTTTTTTCAGGCAGGCACTAATACCTGTTATAAAATTGCTACATGGCCTTCGCCTGTTGGGATTGAAGATTACAACAATGAACTGGACAATTTGATTATATTTCCGAATCCTTCCAACGGTGTTTTTGACATTGAGTCGAGCTTAGAAATAATTTATTTAAATATTTTTAATGTTTTAGGAGAAAATATATTTGAATATAAACAACCATCAAGGACTATTTCCATTGATATTTCTGATAGCCCCATTGGAGTTTATCTTGTGAATTTTGAAACTGAGCAAGGTGTCATTAGGAAGACAATCATTATTTCCAAATAATTTTTTCGGGTTGGGTTTGCTCTTTGCCGCGCACAGCATCCTTAAAAATTAATAAAAAGATGCGAGCACGGCAATGTGCAAACAGAAGGATAGAGAATCTTTTTTGTTTTACTGAAAACTTGCTTTTCAGGCGTTTTTCGGCTTGTAGAAAACCACAAACACCAGCCAGGCAAGAAAAACCAGGCACGAAGCTGTGATGGTGGGCAAATTAATGTTGATGTTGGTAAGATAAGCGGCAACAATTGGCGGAATGCTCATGGCAAACGATGTAACACTTTGGTTGATTCCCAAAATTTCGCCTTGCCTGTCGGGCGAAACACTGTTTGAAACAATGGTGTTACTGTTTGGCAAAGTTAATCCATGCGAAAGCGAAACAAATGGAATGATAAAAAATAAATAAATAGATTTATCGGGAACTGTTATGAAGAAAAGCGCGATTGCCAAACTGAGTGTTGTAAATTTTAATATTTGATGCGCTTTAAATCTTTTGCTAAGCGGACGAATTAATCCGGCTTGTGCAACTACAATCCAAATTCCTACGTAAGCAAAAATATCGGCAATGTTCGAAATAGTGTATTCAAATTTGTGATAAAGAAACACCTGAAAAAATTGGGTGAAGAAAGTAAATCCTAAAGCAATTAAAAAAACAACAATAAAAACAGTTCGCGTTTCGCGATTAGCAAAAGCGTTTGCTACATTTTTAATTCCGGTACTGAAACTTATTTTTGTTTGCTGCGGATTTTTTAAAGTTTCGGGCAAACGGAATAAAACCAAAAGAATATTTATAAAAGTTAAAACTGCGGCAAACAAAAGCGGAGTTCCGGCATAGAACCACGAAACAATAGTGCTATCAGCCAATTTTCCTCCTATATAAGGACCGAGTACAAAACCCATTCCGAAAGCGGCACCCACCATTCCAAAATTTTTTGCTTTATTTTCTTTTGTGCTCACATCCGAAATTGCGCTCATAGCAGTAGCAATGTTTCCGCCTGTGAAACCATCGAGTGCACGACTGATAAATAACAGTTCTATGGATTTAATATATATCGCATAAGCGAAAAGTAAATAGCCAATAAAAGTTCCGACTAAAGAAATGCCCAAAATCTTTTTCCGTCCGTGCTTATCGCTTAACGCACCAAGCACAGGTGCACCAAAAAATTGCATGATTGGATAAATGGAAATTAAAAAACCGATTGCAATGTTTCGGGTTGCTTCGGTAGTAGCAAACGGAAGCATTCCGTAAGCGGGATCAAGCATGATGGGAGCAAGAATGGGAATGATTATTCCAACACCAAGCATATCAATAAATACAGTCAGAAATATTGACGGCATTATTTTTTTCGAAAGTTCGGCTTGGGTGTTCATTTTGTTTCTTGTTTCTCGCAAAGACGCTAAGACGCAAAGGTTTTTTTTATTATTTTCTTTTTTTGCGTCTCTGCGTCTTTGCGAGACAATTTTTATTTTCACGAAAGTAAAAACAATTTGTAAGTTTGAAGTGTAATAAAAATTCTTCTCAATATGGATTCAGAATCGCAAACACAAATTATAGCCATAATAGCGGTTTTTCTTTTCCTCGCGCTTTTTATTTTTTTAATAATAAAGCTAATGCGTTGGCAAAAGAAAAAAGTTTGGACACATACCGGAGTAATTGCCGATACGCTCAACATTATTCTTGACGGGCGCGATGACCCGAAGTTTTACAAACGCTTTCCGGTGCTATCGGGCAAATATAAAAACAGGCAACTAAACATTTATACTGAAATGCGTGGCTCAGGCAAACACCGGCATTATGTTACAGTTTTACAGATTGCCTGCGCATCCCACACCGATAATACTTTGACAATTTGGAAAGAAGGTTCCTTCTCGAAGATTGGAAAAGCATTCGGCATGCAGGATATTGTAACAGGCTTTGATGATTTTGATAAGCGATTTGTTTTGCGTTCGAAGAATCCCGATTTCGCTCAAAAAGTTTTTAATCAGAAAGTTAGCGATAAATTTCTCGATTCGGCTAAACTAATTGGCACAAGTTTGTATTTCGAAAACGGATACTTCAGTTACACCGAGCAGCTTTTAATTGCGAACGATATAACACGCCAACGTTACATGAATGTAATTGATTTATTTACTCTGCTTGCTGAAAGAGTTGAAACTTTGCCGAGAAATTAATATCTAGAAAAAACAATATTTAATTCACCAACCATGTACGACCTCAGTTTCGACCAGAATGATTTCACCGTTTGCCTCACACTCGGTATTTCGTTACTTGGCTTTATTGTTTTCTGGTTTGTAAGCAAAAGCAAAAAGCTGGAACAGGAATATATTCAGAAATATTCTGCTGAAATTGCATCCGAAAAATTTATTCTGTTTACAAAATACTGGGGCTTTGTGTGGATGGGAATAATTCCTGCTTTGGTTTGTTTTGTTTTTCTTAAAGATTATTCATTGGGCGATTACGGAATTAAATGGGATGGCGATACTGCTTTAACTTCTTTGTATTGGACTTTGGGATTATGTGCACTTGTTACAGTTATTAATTTCTTCAACGCACGTAAACGAAAATCGCAAAGCATGTATCCGCAAATAAGAACCAAAGTGTGGAACAAAAAACTATTAATGAACTATTTTACCGGCTGGTTTTTTTATCTGCTCGGTTACGAATTTATGTTTCGCGGAATACTTTTGTTTCCTTTAGTTGATACACTTGGTTTCTGGCCTGCCATTGCAATAAACACTGCTTTGTATTCTGCCACTCACATCCCCAAAGGATTGGACGAAACAATTGGTGCAGCTTTTTTAGGAATTGTTTTGTGTTTTCTCACCCTGCAAACTCACACGATATGGATTGCATTGTTTGTGCACGTAGCTTTAGCGTGGACTAACAGTTACTTTGCGCTTTATCATAATAAAGAAGTGAAATGGGAGCGGTAAAAGCTTTCTTTTAATTCAGCAAAAAGCTATTTTAATTCACCTTCGTTGCGTTCTTGTTCACCTTTTGGTAGCTTTCATTCAACTTCGTTGCGTTCTCATTCATCTTTTTGTTATTATCAAAATGCATTAATCTGTTAACAGCCAATGTTTTTTAAACCTTTTATGGTTTTTTTGCGTAGAATGGTGAAATTTGAAGAATGATGAAGAAAATAGTTTTCAGCTTTGTGTTTATTGTTTGCGGTTTTGTTTGCAAAGGTCAAGAAAAACCAAATTGGGATAATCGTTTATATGGGTTTTCTCCACGTCCGCACGAATTCAATATCTACTTTGAGGTTTATCCTCCCTCTTCAATCATTGGTGCCTATTACTATGATTTATTAACTCCGGAGGTAGCTAAAAAGTGGAAAGTAAAAAGCGTTGCAGAGAAGGGGTTTGGTTATAATATTGATACATCTTTTGTTTCTAATTTTTTTTACAACGCGAATGGATATTTATCTCGTGTTAATTCGGGCAGACTTCGCTCTTACTTTTATTACGATGACAATAAAATAGTTTCTCGGTTAGATTCTTTTCAAGCAGATGTTTGGATGGTAACAAAAGTATTTTATAAATACTCTTCCGATGAAATAAGTTTCTATCCCACTTATAATAATGACACACTTACCATTAAGTTTTATAAAAACGGAAGTATTCAGTTTATTAAAGATTCGTATGGAAGCATTTATTATGGCAAGAATAAAAAGCCAATTAAATATTCTCCATTTCCATGTGATGTTTGTTATAAATACTTCTATGACAAACATGAAAATTTAATTGGAGCGAAAGAAGAAAACTTTTCCTATAAATGCATTAATAAATACGATTCATTAAATCGAATTGTAGAAACGAAAAATTTAACAACAGGAGAAAAAAGAACTTTTGAGTACGATAATTTAAACCGACTTATTAAAACTACTATATATAACCTTAATAAAGATGGAGGTTATTTTGAATTTGATTGCCTTTTGATAAAATATGATTCTAAAACAGGCTTGATTGCTGTCCTGCAATGGAGACAAGCAGATAATAAGATTTACAAGCAACAAAATTTTGTATACGAATATTATTGAATTATTTCCGCCTTTAATCTTTCCTTGTAAACTTAAATTCGGTTCTGCGGTTTACCTTGTGTTCAGTTTCGTTGCAATCAATTCCGTTGAGGCACTTGTTTAATATTTTTGTTTCGCCAAGTCCTTTTCCGTTTATGTGTTTGGGATTAATTCCTTTCGAAACAAGATAATCAACTGCAACTTTCGCTCGCTTTTCCGAAAGTTTTAAATTGTAATTGTCATCGCCACGCGAATCGGTGTGTGAAGAAAGTTCGAGATACAATGTCGTATCACTCTTCATCATTTCCACCACTTCATCAAGTATTGTTTTTGCATCGGGTAACAGTTCTGAAGCATCAGAACCATAATAAATATTTGCTTTAACAGTGGTTTCTTTTTTATCGGAGTTTGTAAATTTTTTCATGTTCAACACTGCATCGCTTTCTTCGTTCAACACAGCTATTTTATAAAGTTCGGAAGGTAAAATTGCATAGACAAAAAATTCGTTGTTTTTGTTTTTTGCAAGTTTCTGCATTGTTTTTCCGCCATTAGTTGAAATTGAAACCACTGCATCGGGCGAAAGTTTGGGATTTTTCTGCAAAACAATTTCATATTTTTCGTTTATGCCAATTTTTTCAAATGTAAAATCACCGCTCTCATTTGTTTTTACGGTTTGTATTACAGCATTTTTATCATCAATCAGTGATACACCTTGGCTTTGCAAAGGAACATTCGCATCATTTTTCTGCACCAGAAGCTTAGCAGTGTAATCAATGGTTATATTATTTTTTTTGTATTCAAATTTTTCTTTCTCTGTATTAAATTCAATCTTTCCTGCATCGTTAAAATAACCAATAGTTATAGCTCCCTCTTCGTTTTCTGTTGTTTGGGTCTGGGTTTCGCTTATAGGATGCAAATAAATCATAATGGTATCGGCAAGGATGTAATCTTTCAGATATTTTTTCTGAATTTTTGTTTTTACGATTGCGGATTGAGTGATAAAACC
>Ga0209641_10002713_pt1 | contig 15057 bp, 10 predicted proteins | sample RifCSP16_1_FD_184022 | JGI IMG/M metagenome (GOLD analysis project Ga0209641, IMG submission 184022) | Soil microbial communities from Rifle, Colorado - Rifle CSP2_sed 16_1 (SPAdes) (version 2) | ecosystem: Environmental > Terrestrial > Deep subsurface > Rock core/Sediment | place: Rifle...
CCGTGGCCATCGTCGAGGGCATGTAGAAGAGCGCCTCCTCGTCGAGCGGGGGCATGAACTCCGAGCCGAGACGGTTGAATACCGGGACGGTGGCCACGGTCGCCGCCACGGCGACCGCGATCACCCCCCACTTCCACCGCAACGCCCACGAGACGACCGGGTTGTAGAGCTTGATGAGGAACCGGCTGACCGGGTGGTTCTCCTCCGGGTGGATCCTCCCTTTGAGCAGGTGGCTGGCGGCCCGGGCGAGCCACTTCGGCCGGAAGTCGAAATGCCCCAGGTGGGTGAACATGAGCCGCAGCGCCGGGTCCAGGGTGATCGTCAGGACCGCGGCGACGAACATGGAAAGGTTCTTCGTGTACGCGAGCGGCTTGAAAAGCCGCCCCTCCTGCGCCTCGAGGGTCAGGACGGGGATGAAGGAGACGGCGATCACGAGAAGGGCGTAGAAGCTGGGCCCCGCGACCTCCTTGACCGCCCCGATGACGACGTCCCGGTAGTCCCCCTTCCTCCCCTCCCGCTCCCAGCCTTCGAGCTTCTTGTGGGTCTGCTCGACGACCACGATCGACGCGTCGATGAGCTCCCCCATGGCGATGGCGAGGCCGCCCAGCGACATGATGTTGGCGGTCAATCCCAGGGCCTTGAACGGGATGAAGGAGATCAGAAGGGCGAAGGGGATCGTGATGACCGGGATGAAGGCCGACGGGATGTGCCACAGGAACAGGAGGATGACGAAGACGACGGTGAGGATGATCTCGATAAGCGTCTCCCGCGTGGCGTCGATCGACCGCAGGATCAGCTCCGACCGGTCGTACACGGGGACGATCTTCACCCCCGCCGGCAGCCCCGGCTCGATCTCCCGGATCTTCTCCTTGACGCGCCGGATGACGTCGAGGGCGTTCTCCCCATGGCGCATGACCACGATCCCCGAAACGACGTCCCCGGTCCCGTCGAGGTCCGCCACCCCCCGCCGGATCTCCGGCCCCGTCGTCACGTTGCCGATGTCGCGGACCCGGATCGGCGTCCCGTCCTCGCTCGCCGTGAGGACGACGTCCTCGATGTCCTTCAGGGACCGGATGTAGCCGCGCCCCCGGACCATGTACTCGGCGCCGGCGATCTCGATGAGCCGGCCGCCCACGTCGGCGTTCCCCGCGCGGATCGCTTCCGCCACGCGGGCGATCGGGATCCCGTACGCCTTCAGCCGGTTGGGGTCCGCCTGGACCTGGTACTGCCGCACGTACCCGCCGATCGGCGCCACTTCCGCCACGCCGGGGACCGACTTCAGGTAGAAGCGCAGGTACCAGTCCTGGTACGACCGCAGGTCCGCCAGGCTGTGCCGCCCCGTGTTGTCCACGAGGGCGTACTGGAAGACCCACCCCAGCCCCGTGGCGTCGGGGCCGAGCTCGGTGCGCGCCCCCGCGGGGAGGCGCGGCAGGACGGAGGAGAGGTATTCGAGGGTGCGGGATCTCGCCCAGTAGATGTCGGTGCCGTCCTCGAAGACGACGTAGACGTAGGAGTAGCCGAAGTCGGAGAAACCCCGGACCGCGCGGACCTTTGACGCCCCCGTCATGGCGGAGACGATCGGGTAGGTGACCTGGTCCTCGACGACGTCGGGGCTCTGGTCCCAGCGGGTGAAGATGATGACCTGGGTGTCGCTTAAGTCGGGAATCGCGTCGATGGGGACGTGGAGCATCGACCAGAGGCCCCACGCGCCGAGGAAGACGGCGACAGTGAGAACGAGGAACCGGTTCCTCGCGGAGAACTCGATGACCCGGTCGATCATTTCCCGTGGCCGCCGTGCGCGTCCTTCCCGTGCCCCCCGTGCCCCTCCTGCCCATCCCCCATGCCGCCCTGACCGGGCTTCGCGAGGAACGCGGCGGGGTTCGCGTCGAACCGCTTCTTGCACATGTCGGCGCAGAAGAAGTACGACTTTCCCTTGTGCTCGCCCACACGACCGGCGGCCGCAGCCTCCGCCGGATTCACCAACATCCCGCAGACGGGGTCGATCGGGAGGTCGTCGGACTCTGCGGCGGCCTCCTTCGGGTCGCCTGCCACAGCGGGCGCGGCGGGCTTTTCATGCCCTCCGTGCGCCATCGGGGCCGGTTTCGGCGTTTCCTTCTTTGCTGTCGTTCCGACTCCTTTCAGGTACTTCGCGGGCTCCTTCCGGAACTTGGCCACACATTCGTCGCTGCAGAAGTAGTACGTCTTTCCGCCGTGGTCGACCGTCTTCCCGGCGGCCTTCGCCTTCCCCTCGTCCACGTGCATCGCGCAGACCGGGTCCACGTGCCACGCCCCGTAGATCCCCGCGGCGGCGAGCTTCATCCGGCTCTCGGAGTCGACGAGGAAGTTCCCGGAGACGACGATGCTCTCCCCGGGCATCAGCCCCCGGATGATCTCGACACGGTCCCCCATCTGCAACCCGGTTTCAACCGGGCGCGGCTCGAGGCGCCCCTCCCCGCGGTCGACGAAGACGGTCTTCCGGGTCCCGGCGTCGATGACCGCCTCGACGGGGACGGTGACCGCCGGCGGCATCAGGACCGGGATCTCGAGGTCGACGAACATGTCAGGCCGAAGCGAATAGCCGGGGTTGCCCGCCTCGAGACGCACCTTCATCGTGCGGGTCTGCGGGTCGAATTGGGGGAGGATTTCGGTCACCTTCGCGCGGTAGGTGCGCTTCGTCTGCGGGTGGGTGGCCTTCACCTCCATCCCGGGGGCGAGATGTTTCCCTTCGCTCTCGTACGTCTCGGCGAGGATCCACACCTTGCCCAGGTCCGCGATCCGATACAGTTCGCTCCCCACGGATACGAACTGTCCCTGGGTGACAGCCCTCGCCAGGATGAATCCGTCGGCGGGCGACCGGATCTCGACCAGTTCGCTCGCCTTCCCGGTCATCTCCATCTCCCGGATCTGCGACTCGGAGACGCCCATGTTGATCAGGGTCCCGACCGCCGTGCGCATCTGGAAATCCATGTTCTGCACCTGGGCCTGGGACACGTCGCCGCTCTGCTGGTGGCGCTGCCGGGTATTCAGGGCGAACAGGTAGGCGTTGGCGGCGGCGAGGTACCCGCCCGTGAAATACGCCGCGAGCGGCTCGTCTTTCTTCACGAAACTGCCGGTGGTGGGGGGGAACACCTTGCGCAGCCAGATTTCGGACGCCGCGTTGACCCGGTACGTTCGGCCCTCGTCGGGGGTCACCCTGCCGAGGAGCCGCAGGGTGCCGGTCCATGGGGCCTTCTCCGCCTTCCCCAACGCCACTCCGACGGCCTGCCGCTTCTCCTGCGGGAGGATCACCGTTCCCGGTGTGCCGGGGGATGACCCGCCGCCCGTCGAGCCGTCGGCGTAGACCGGTTCCAGCTGCATCCCGCAGTCCGGGGCGATCCCCGGCTTGTCCGACTTGTACGCCGGGTGCATCGGGTCGACGTAATAGAGGATCTTCCGCCCCCCGGAGTCGCCGCCTTTTACGGCGCCCCGGTGCGACACCCAGGCCCCCGCGAGGAACGCGGCGGCGACGGCGAACAGCAGAACCAGCGAGAGCGGTCCCTTCCTCATCCCGGAATCCTCCCTGATGCCTTTCTCACCGCAAACCCGCTCCACGTTCCATTATCGGCAACGGACGGCAATACATGAAAGAAAAAGAAAGCCCCGGCGCCGGAGCGCCGGGGCGTATGGGCCGTCAGGCCGGTTGGTTTCTCACTGCCCTCTACACGATCCCTCAGGTCGCGACCAGTGGCCGCATCATGTCGTGCTCCTCGTGCTCGAGGATGTGGCAGTGCCAGACGTACTCGTCGCCGGTGACTGAGGGGTTCAGCAAGGCAAGCCTCGGGCTGAAGGGCAACGTGCTGTTGACGGTCACACTCCCTACGGTGACAGGCACCTGCGGACGGTTCGTCCCGGCCTCCCGCGGGTAGGTCGGGGCCGGAAGCGGATCCTCCACGAGCGCCGCCACGATCGTGACCTGGCCCGGGTACACCGTCACCGTTTCCTTGAGGCCCATCTCGTTCGGGAGCGGTGGAACGGCCCGGCCCACCACACCGAAGTTCCTGTTGGCATTCTGGCGGGCGAGGATCTGGACATTGAAGAGGTGAAAGTGCATCGGGTGCGCGTCCGCCGTGAAGTTGAAGATACGCCAGATGCGGAGCGTGTTGTACTGAACGAACTCCGTCGGCGGCTCGAAGTAGTAGGTCCCGCCCGCGCCGAACGGAAGGAGCGTGGGATTCGCCCGGTTCCCGATCAGCGTAAGGAGCCGGCCGGTGTTGCCGGCCGTGGTGAAGGTGGCCGGTTCGACGACCTCGTTCAGGCTCAGGTCCACGGGGGTAGGATCGTAAGTAAATCCGATGAACTGCCCCGCGAAAGCCACTGCATCCACCTGGAGTCCGCCGTTCGGAGCGGGCATCGTCGGGACCGTAACGGCCGGGAGGGTCGGCGGCACGATGATGGAGTGGGGCGATGTGCCGGCTACCCGGAACTGCATGATCGTCCGGGTGTTCGGGCCGAAGCCGGGCGTGGTTGCCACCGCTGCATTCTTGTTCCCGACGAACCAGTCGAAGATCGGAGCGCCGCCGGGGAACGGCGCCCCTGCGACGTTGTAAAGGATGACATTTCCTGCCGTCTTGAAATCGATGATGAGGTCGGCGCGCTCCGCCGGCCCGAGGAGGAACGGTTGTACCGGCACACCTCCCGTGATCAACTTCGCGGGAATCGGTAGTAACCCTCCCTCCGTCCCGATCTGCCAGACGTCCACGTTCGCCGCCACCGGCACGCCTTTCTTCGTGAGGAGCGGCTCGCCCGGCACGAAGGGATCCTCCTGCACGAAGCTCAGGTCGAGCCAGCGCGCGTTGCAGGCGTTGAGGAACCGGAAGCGATGTCTGCCCTGGCCCACCTCGTGGTACGGATAGACGTGGCCGTTGGCGAGCATGGTGTCGCCGAAGAACTCCGGGATAGCCGACGGGGTCGGAGGTATCCCGCCCTTCGCGATCGGCCAGATGGCCGGGTCGTAGAACCACGGGTACCAGAGGTCGCCAATCTGGAGGCCGGAAACGAAACTCGGGTAGAGCGGATCGTTCACGTCGTTCCAGAAAACCTTGTCCTGGAAGACGATCGGGTGGCCGAGGAACGGGATGCCGTAGGTGTTCTGGAGGACACCCCCCGCGAGGCTGTCGTTGGAGTCCTGCATGATGTAACCGGTGGCCACTCCCGCGTATGCGTTGAGCCGGGTCTGCCCGATGGCGTGGTCGTGATACCACATCATGCGGGCGCTCTGGTTGTTCGGATAGAAGTAGTCCCAAACGTTTTGTGTGCCGTTCCAGAGCCATGGGATCACCGAGGCTCCGACGACATTCGGGGCAGGGCACTGCCAGTGGAACGGCCCGCCGTCGCTGGTCCAGGGGACCAGGCCCCCGTGGAGGTGGACCGCCGCTCGGTCCTGCCGGCTTCCGCCGTTCCCAGGGCTCGGGATGGACGTGTCGTACGGGAGGATGTGGGACGCCGGGAGGTCCGATGCGAAGGTGAAGCGGACCGGCGTGCCCTTCGTGGCGAGGACGGCGCCACCCAGGTGCTTGTGAAAACTAACCCCGGTGTGGTCCCGGTATCCGTAGAGCCGGGTACCGGATACCGGAAGTTGCGAGTGGAGCTGCTGCCGGAACACGCCGGCGGTCAGCTGGTAGTAATCCACTCCCGTGTACGGTTGTGTCGTAAACTTACTCGCCAACGGGATGTTGAAGACAAACAGCGGCATGGGGTCTATGAACTTCCTTAGCGGCGGGCTGATTGCGTACGCGTGGGCGTCGCGCAGGAACGGAGGAATTCCCGGCATCATCATCGCGCCGCCCGCGATCGCCGCCCCCTTGATGAACTGCCTCCTGGTGATCTTTCTACGGAAACCCATCGATTCGTCCCTCCTTTCTCGTCTTCTTCCAAGTCGGAAACGCCAAGCAACCAGTGAGCAGGAACTTCCAGAGACGGAGTCCCGTCGATTCCCTCCCGCTCGTCATCCGCGATTTCAGGGAAGCCGGATCACCTCCTTCTCAACTCGTCTTCCCCACCTTGTACTCCCGGTCGGACAGGGTCTCGTGCGGCTTGCCGGCATCGGATTTCATCTCGAAGGCGAGCTTCTCGGCAAGGGAGGAGCTTACGTACCGGCCCCCGCTTAGCACCTTCCGGATCGCCCCCACCAACTCCTCCGCCGCGCTGTCCTTGGTCAGGTATCCCGAGGCGCCTGCACGAAGGGCCCGCACCACGTACTCCTCCTCCGAGTGCATGCTGATCACCAGTACGGGCAGCCCGGGACGGCGGCTCCTGATCTCCTTGAGCACCTCCAGCCCGCCCCGGCCGGGCATGGAAATGTCCATCAGGACCAGTTCATAACTTGCCTGGAGAACCCGGGCGAGAGCCTCCTGCCCGTTCCCCGCCTCGTCCACGGAGATCGAGGCATCCGAATCCTTAAGGATCTTCAACAACGCCTTCCGGACGATCGCATGGTCATCCACCACAAGAAGTTTCGGCATCGGATAACCTTTCCCGGGTATACCGTTCCCACAGGTCAAGGGCGGACTTCCCACCCCCCGTGCGATAAGGGACATGCCGGTGTGAATCTGCCCCCAGTAGAACAGCCTTTCCGGGGCCTTCCTATCAGCGGGAATATGAATTTCCTGTAAGATTCTGGATCAGTGCGGTATCGGGGTCTGTCCTACAGTGGCAAGGGGAGGAGGAACGGAAAGGGCATCAGATCAACAGGCGGTTCTCGAAAACGTAGCGGGTCAGTTCCGCATTGTTCTTTGCCCGCATCTTCTCCAGGATCCGGGAACGGTACGTGCTGATCGTCTTGATGCTCAAGGAAAGCTCCTGGGCGATCTCCGACACCGTCTTCCCGGAGGCGATCATCCGCAGCACCTGGTATTCCCGGTCGGACAGAGTCTCGTGCGGCGGCTTGCCGGCATCGACGTCCATCTCGATGGCGAGCTTCTCGGCAAGGGAGGCGCTCACGTACCGACCCCCTGCCAGCACCTTGCCGATCGCCCCGACCAGCTCCTTCGCCGCGCTATCCTTGGTCAGGTATCCGGAGGCCCCCGCGCGAAAGGCCCGCACCGCGTACTCCTCCTCCGGGTGCATGCTGAGCATCAGCACGGGAAGCCGGGGGTGGGCGCTCTTGATCTCCTTGAGCACCTCCAGCCCGCCCCGGCCGGGCATGGAAATGTCCATCAGGACCAGTGCATAGCTTTCCTGGAGAACCCGGGCGAGCGCCTCCTGCCCGCTCCCCGCCTCGTCCACTGAGATCCCGGGATCCGCTTCCATGAGGATATTCATCAATCCTTTGCGGACGACGGGATGATCATCAGCGATGAGTATTTTCGGCATCGAGACTCCCCCCTTCCCTTGACGGGATGGTCCCGATCGTCTCCATGGAGGAAACGAATACCCTTGACCTCGCAACCGGGATGGTCACCCGGATCACGGTCCCCGCACCCGGAGAACCGTGGATCAGGACTTCCCCATCCCACCGCCGGACCCGTTCCCGGATTCCGATGAGCCCAAGCGATTTCGACCCGGAAATCTGTTCCTCCGTGATTCCCTTGCCGTTGTCCCTGACCTCCAGGCTCAACATGCCGGCCCTTTCTTCCAGGATAACATCCACCTTCGTCGCGCGGGAATGTCGGGCAACATTCGTAAGTCCCTCCTGAAATATGCGGAAGATCGTGGTCGACCGTTCCGGATCCACGGTCCCATTCTCGGGAGAGATGACGGCTTCGCATGGTATCCCCGTCCGTTTCCGGAACTCTTTGGCCTGCCATGCGATCGCCGCCGCAAGACCAAGGTCGTCCAACAGCCCGGGCCTCAGTTCCCGGGAGATCTTCTGTACCGCCTTGATGGTGGAGTCGACGAGGTCCATCATCGACTTCATTTTCTCGACCAGCGGCGTCTGCCCCGGGGCGATCCTGCTGCCCACCGAGGACAAGTCGAATTTCAGGGCCGTCAGGGACTGCCCCAACTCGTCGTGGATCTCCCGGGAGATCCGCGTCCTTTCCTCTTCCAGCACCGATTCCAGCTTCGCGGAGAGGTTGCGCAGCTGCTCCCGTGAACGATTCAGCTCTTCCTCCGCCTGTCTCAGTTCCCTGTTCGCCCTCACCAGTTCGGCGGTCCGTTCCTCCACGCGATGCTCCATCTGCTCGCGGCCCTTTATGTGAAAAAGAAACGGGCGCTTCACAAGGAAAATCAGCCAGGGATAGAGGACCAGGATCAGCAGCGACGAATCCATGATGCTTTCCATCCATTTCGGAAGACCCGGAAACCGATGGAGGAGGCTCATGATCGCCGCTTCGGCGAGGAATATCGTCAAAACCAGCGCGCATAGCACCGCCACCGGCGACTGGAAAAGGCGACCTTTCAAATTTCCCCGACGACCGCCGAGAACTTTTCCCCTTACCCCTGCATCTTCTATCAACCGAATCGTCCCCTTCTCCTCTTCATCATTTCTACGTATTGGCCACAGCACGCTTCGCGCCGACATGGGTGGTGCCTCGGAAACAAGATGTTACGCCTTATCTCCATCGATCGTAGTCACCTGATAACGATTATGATTATAAAATAACACCAAACCCATTAATACGCAAAAAACATGCTCGAGACACCCGCACTATAATTTCATATTAAATTAACCTGGTTATGTCTTCCGTTCTCCTTGATGGAGCCGCTAAGGGGTGCAACAAATGTTGCTGTTGTTTATTCCATTGTCCAATAATATCAGTAAATCCGAATGTTATCCCTTGCCATGGGGATCGCTCCCGAAAAAATGGTTGCACCCCTTCCCGTCGCAGTCCCAAGCACGGATATATATTTTTTTGCATTTGTATCCTGTGGCAGCATAAGAACAACTATGAAATTGCAACTTAATACCACGCTTTCCGTCCGAACGGCGCACGGTAATACATTGATATATATGATTTTTATGATTTATGAACGGGAATCGGAATTCCCTCGGGGAAAAAGATTCCCCAATAAGGGGAGCGTTTTACCAGTAATGATACTCATGCGGCCTTTCCCGCTCCATGCGGATGGTTCCGTACCGCATATTCTTCCCTCAGCCGCCAGAGGACCGCGCCGAAAACCCCCGTCCCGAACCCCGCCATGGTCCCCGGCAGAGAGAGGGGCGCGGGATTGATCCAATCCACGAGCGGCCCGGGGCCGATGAGAAAGGCGGCCGCCACCCAGGCGCAGGCGAACAGATATGTCGGGACGGTTGCCACTTTTCCCATCCCGTACATCTCGATGGGAACGTCGGGAAAGAAGACGAGATAGGCGCCAAGCACCCCCGCCACCGCGCCCGCCGACCCGAGGGCCGCATATCCCCCCGGCTTCCCCCAGAGAACGTGGGCCGCCCCCGCAAGGACGCCGCACAGGAGATAGAAGAGGAGAAACGGCAGCCATCCCATTCGGTCCTCGACGTTGTCGCCCAGGACGAAAAGGAAGAGGGAGCCGGCGGCAAGCGGCACGATTCCCGCGTGCAGGAACAGCGAGACGAGCGACGCGGGAAGGGATACCCCGGAGAACCCCGCCCCCGAAGGCAGTCCGGGAAGGCCTCCCGGCAGCGCGGGGGGCCCTCCCCCGATTTGGGCGAATATGTAGACCCCGATCGAAAGCCCGATCAGCAGGTACGTCACGACGGGGAACGACCGGACTTCGGGGCCGGCGTCCGCCAGCGGAACCACGACGGGAAGGGGGATCGGCATACCCGAAGAGCGCATGACGGGGCCTTGCGCAAGCTCCACCCTGCGCCTCATCTCGCCCGCCAGCGTTTCCCCCAGCCGGGCGTAGACCTCCGCGTTTTCCCGGAATGATCGGAACCGGGCGGAGATGCCGGCCGCGGACTTCCGTGGAGCGAGATACCCGTTGCAGTCCCGGCAATGGAACACGGGAATCCCCGTCATCTGGAAGTCGATCGCCCCGACCCGCCCCCTGCACCGCGGGCAGGAAATCGACGCCGCCTGCAGGTGCATCCGCCCCAGCTCCCCTCCGGGCGGGTCGTGGGGCGTCTCCTCCCCGGCGTCCGCCGCCAGCCGACCTTCCGTAAGTTCGCGTATCTCGCCGTAGTCGAACCACAGGGCGCCGCAGGCGAGGCAGCGATCGATCTCCCTGTCCCCCGCCATCACCATGCGCATCGAGAAAATCTTGCAGAAGGGGCACTCCATCCGCACCAGTATAACCGTCCCTTGCGGCGATAAGGACAGGGAATCCGGGGATCCGCAGGAAAAGCGCCCAAGTGGTATAGTCCGGAGAGGAGGCGCCGATGGACGTCTGGCGGATCATCCTCGGCTGGGCCGCATTCGCGGTCTTCCACAGCCTGACCGTTTCGGAGGGGTACGAGCGGCTCGCGCGCCGCGCGTTGGGGGAGCGGGCGTTCGAGGCGTATCACCGTCTGATCTTCACCGCCTACTCCGCCGCCGCCTTCCTCCTTCTCGTCCTCTATCTGCGGACGGTGCCGGATGCGCCGCTGTACCGCCTCGAGGGATCCTTTCGCATCCTGTTCCACTTCGTCCAGGCGTGCGGGGCCGCGTTCCTTCTCTGGACCCCGTGGGACTTCCTGGAATTCGCCGGGATCCGCCAGTGGGAGCGCCGCCGCCGGGGGGAGCCCGCCGGCCCGGAGGGAGCCGGGCGGCTCTTCTCGGGGAAGGCGTACGGCGTCGTCCGCCACCCGCTCTATCTCGGCATCTCCGTGATCCTGGCGTTCCACCCCGTCCAGACTCGGAACTCCCTCCTCTCGACCGCGATGATCGTCCTCTACTTCTACCTGGGGACGTTCCACGAGGAGCGCCGATTGGAGCGCGCGTTCGGGGAGGAGTACCGGAGCTATCGGAGGCGCGTCCCCCGGTTCCTCCCGCTGCCCCGGCCGCCGAATCCCGCCGGCATCCCCGGGTATCGAATACCGGAAGGGAAAAACCGAAAGAACGAGGGGAGCCGGGATGGGAAAACCGGAACTTGAGGTGGTCGTCTTCTCCGATTACATCTGCCCGTTCTGCTACATCGGAGACCGGCGCCTGGCCAGGCTCACGGAGCGCTTCGATCTGAAGGTCGATCATCGGTACCTCGAGATCCACCCGGACACCCCCTCGGAGGGGATGCCGTTGTCCGAACTCGGGTACGCACCGGATCAATGGAGCAGGATGATGGCCCATCTTTCCCTGATGGCTGAGGAAGAGAATATCCCTCTCGCGGAGAGGGAGTTCACGACCAACTCCCACCGGGCGCTGCTGCTCGCGGAGGCGGCGAAGGAGGAGGGGGAAGAGGCCTTCGGCGCCCTCAACGAGCGTCTTTTCGCGGCGTTCTTCTCCGAGGGGCGTAACATCGGGGACGAAGCCGTGCTCCGCACCCTGGCGGACGAGGCGGGAGTCTCCCCCGATACCGTCGAGCGGGCGTGGAGCGAGCCGGCTTACGAAAAGTCGCTGGGCGCCAACCGGGCGATCGCCGCGCAGCTCGGGATCACGGGCGTCCCCACCTACCTCATCGGGAACCGGATCCTCGTGGGCGCCGTCCCCAAGGAGTTGCTCCTGGACGCGGCGCTGGAAGCCTCCCCTTCGACCTCTTGACGACCGGCGCGCACGGCGGGTCGTGCATTGCCCGAGACCTGAACGTTCGTGCGGTCACCTTCCCGCTGGTCCACCGCAGCTGCGATTGCCGCGAAGGACGAGTCGGCGGAGCCCGATCCGTGCGCCCTCCCAACGGGGCGCGCCCGCTACGCTCACGCCACGGCGACGAAAAGTTTAGGAACGTCCCTTTGCTTTACTTTGCTTTACATCAGCATGGAGAGGACGGAGCGCTCGGCGATCTCGAGTACGGAGCGGGGGACCACCCCCAGGACGAGCACGACGGCGGCGGAGGCGCACAGGGCCATCGAGAAGGCGAAGCGCGGGGGACGCGGGACGGGAACCTCTCCTTCCGCGGGCACCATGTACATGAACACGACCAGGCGCAGGTAGTAGTAGATGGAGGCGGCGCTGTTCAAGACCCCGATCACCGCCAGCCAGATGTAGCCGTTCTTCACCGCGGCGCTGAAGAGGTAGAACTTCCCGACGAACCCGGCCGTTGGCGGGATCCCCCCGAGCGACACGAGGAAGAGGGTGAGCAGGGCCCCCAGCGCCGGGTACTTGAAGCCGATCCCTCTCAGGTTCCGGATGTCGTACCCCTCGTCCTCCTTCTGCGCGATGAGGATCACCACGCCGAAGGCTCCCATGTTCATGAAGGCGTACACGAGCAGGTAGAACAGGGAGGCCTGCCCGCCGAGGACGTCGCCTGAGACGAGCCCGACGAGGATGTATCCGGCGTGGGCGATCGAGGAGTAGGCCAGAAGCCTTTTCACGTTGTCCTGCACGAGCGCCGACAGGTTCCCCACGGTCATCGTCAGGACCGCCAATCCCCAGAGGACCTTCCACAGGACGGGCTGCACGCCGGGCAGCGCCACCAGGAGCACCCGGATGAGCGCGGCGAAGGCGGCCGCCTTGACGGCGGCCGACATGAAGGCGGTCACCACCGTCGGGGCGCCCTCGTAGGCGTCCGGCGTCCACATGTGGAAGGGGACCAGCGACACCTTGAAGGCGAGCCCCACGAGAAGCAGGCCGGTCCCGACGAGGAAGAGCGGGCTTCCCACGATCCGCGGGTCGTAGAGCATCGTCGCCAGGGCGGGGATCTTCGTCGTGCCGGTCGCCGCGTACATCAGGGCGATGCCGTAGAGGAGGAACCCCGAGGCGAAGGCACCGAGGAGGAAATATTTCAGGGCCCCCTCGATCGAGGACATCCGCCTGCGGTGGAACCCGACGAGGACGTAGATCGGGATCGACAGCGTCTCCAGCCCGAGGAAGACCGTCATCAGGTCGGTCCCCTTGGCCATGAACATCATCCCCGAGGTGGAGAGCAGGAGGAGGGAGTAGAATTCCCCTTTTTGCGTCCCCTCCCACTCGGAGTAGCCGGTCGCCATCAACAGGGTCAAGGCGCAGGCGGAGAGGATGACGGCGTCCGCGAAGGCGCCCACCCCGTCGTGGACGATCATCCCGGAGAACCCCTCGATCTTTTCCTGCCCGAGGAGGTACACGGAGAACAGGGCGATGCCGATGCCGACGAGGCTCGCACCGCAGAGGACACGCTTGTTCTCCTCGGGGATCACCACGTCCAGGAAGAGGATGAAGAGCGCCGTCGCCACCACGATGATCTCGGGGACGATGCTGGTGACGCTCGTCAGAAGCGTCGCTGCATCCAGGGGAAACGGTCCCATCGTTGCCTCACTTCCTAGCGTCTCGGTTCATAAATACGGTCTGCATCGAGAGCGTCGATGCGCCGCGCCGGCAAGGCGCGCGACTGAGGCGTACCCACAGCGGTACGGCGCAAGGAGCGCAACGAAGCCGGAGCGGATGCAGCGGCGCTTGAATGCGACCGGATTTGTGAATCGAGGCGCTGGGTAACGTCGAAGTAGCGGGCGACCAGTGTCTCGCCGGGGGGAGAGTCGACCAGCGCCGCCTGGCGTTTCGTCTCGATCCGCGCCACGAGGGCCGCAACCGAGGCGTCCATCTTCCGCAGGAACGTCTGGGGGTAGACGCCGATCCAGAAGACGAACACGAGGAGGGGGAGCATGTAGGCCACCTCCCGCGCATTCATGTCCGGCAGGCGCCGGTTCTTCTCGTTCGTGATCGTGCCGAACATCACCCGCTGGAACATCCAGAGCATGTAGACCGCCGCGAAGATGACCCCGCTGGCCGCCACGATCGTGAGCGCCCGCATCGGCTGGAACGCCCCCACCATGATGAGGAACTCCCCGACGAAGCCGTTCATCCCGGGCAGCCCGATCGAGGAGAGGGTGATGATCATGAAGCAGGCGGCGTAGAGGGGAAGCACCTTCGACAGCCCGCCGTATTCCGAGATGAGGCGGGTGTGGCGACGCTCGTAGAGGATCCCGACGAGGAGGAAGAGGGCCCCCGTCGAGATCCCGTGGTTGACCATCTGGAGGATCCCGCCCTCGATCCCCTGGATGTTGAACGCGAACAGCCCGAGCATCACGAATCCCAGGTGGGCCACGGAGGAGTAGGCCACGAGCTTCTTGATGTCCTTCTGGACCATCGCCACCAGGGCGCCGTAAATGATCCCGATCACCGCGAGCGTCGCGATGAGCGGCGTCAGGTCCACGGCGGCCACGGGGAAAAGGGGCATCGCGAACCGCAGGAACCCGTACGTCCCCATCTTGAGCAGGACCGCCGCCAGGATGACCGACCCCGCGGTGGGGGCGTCGACGTGGGCGTCGGGGAGCCACGTGTGGAACGGGAACATCGGCACCTTGAAGGCGAACGCCAGCGCGAAGGCGGCGAACATCCAGAACTGGAGCTTCACGGGGATGACCAGGGCGTGCATGGCCAGCAGGTCGGTGGAGTAGACCCCGGTCACCTCGTAGTGGTGGAAATAGAGCGCGATGATGGCGACGAGCATCAGCACCGAGCCCGCGAACGTGTACAGGAAGAACTTGATCGCCGAGTAGATGCGCCGGTCGCTGCCCCACACCCCGATCAGGAAGTACATCGGGATGAGGACGGTCTCCCAGAAGACGTAGAACAGGAAGAGGTCGATGGCCAGGAACACCCCCACCATCCCGACCTCCAGGACCAGCATGAAGATCATGAACTCCTTCACGTGCTTCTCGACGGACGTGTAGGTGGACAGGATGGTGATCGGCATCAGGAACGTGGTGAGCAAAAGGAGCCACAGGGAGATGCCGTCCACCCCCACGTGGTAGCTGATCCCGTACTGGGGGATCCAGGGGACCTTCTGGACGAACTGCATTGCGGCGGTCGACCCGTCGAACAGGATCGCCACCGGCAGCGACAGGAGGAACTCCACGAGCGTGACGGCGAAGGTCACGTTGCGCAGGAGACGGTGGTTTTCCCTCGGCAGGAAGACGAGCAGCAAGGCCCCGGCGAGCGGGAGGAAGATCACCGCGGTAAGCAGGTTCGTCATCACGGGCTGGAAAACGGATGTCATCGGCACATGCTCCTAGGGATCTCCCTTCCCCGTTCTCACGGCCAGATCAGGAAC
>Ga0209641_10002716_pt1 | contig 15049 bp, 19 predicted proteins | sample RifCSP16_1_FD_184022 | JGI IMG/M metagenome (GOLD analysis project Ga0209641, IMG submission 184022) | Soil microbial communities from Rifle, Colorado - Rifle CSP2_sed 16_1 (SPAdes) (version 2) | ecosystem: Environmental > Terrestrial > Deep subsurface > Rock core/Sediment | place: Rifle...
TTATGAGTAATGACTTAGCCCCTTTCATTCGTTTTTTTACAATAAATCATAGCTTCTAACTAGAAAATCCCCAAAAGCCTGTTAAGGTTAAACGGTATTGCGACAAAATAAGAAGGGGTGCCTTTTGGAAAGGCGCGTTGAAGAACGTCAGGTCGTGTCGCTTTCCGTTGAAATACTCGATCCACCGCATCTCGGCAAGGTCAATCTGCTCACGCGCGACATCAGCAAGACCGGCGCCTTCATCCTGCTGGAGCGGGCGAACTGCCTGCTCGTGGGGAGGGTGGTGTCGTTGCGCATGCCCGGCGTCCTGTGGGGTGAGGTGCAGTCCACGGTCTCGGCCCGGGTCGTGCGCGTGACCGATCAGGGCATGGCCTTGCAGTTCCTCGACTTCGATTTCTAGAAGCTATCTCAAAAACTGCTGCGCGTCCGTGATCCGGGATCGGGCGGTGCTCGGAATCCTCATGGACTGCCGTGTCCACTCCGGTTCCTGCGCTCCGTTCTCACCCGGCTGACGGCCGCTCGCAACGTTTTTGAGATAGCTTCTGGTCACCCGCTGCCCGGCGCGGGGCAGCTTCACTCAGGAAAAACTCGGCTCGATGAATTCGATGCCCATTCCCTGGGCGCTGGAACGGATGACTCGCCCTTTGATGGTGGGTGGCGTGATGCCGACGACGTGCCGTGCCGGCGAGATGATGACTTCCGTGCCAATGGGCAATTGCTCGGTGGTCAGAGCGAACAGGAATATGCCGCCGTCGCTGACATCGCGCGTGGTGTAGGTCCTGGTCTCGCCGCTGTTGGACTTGACGGACATCTGCAAAGACTCGGGGCGTCGCTGGTATCGGCGTTTTTCTTTCATTTTTTTCTCCAGTGTGACTGGCTTGTTGGTTGTTATGCATCGGTTTCTTGTTGTCGGCCCGTCGCCGAGCGGCTGGACGATTGGGCTTTTCTCCTCGGGAACGGCCGCTCCTTTGGAGTAGTGGACAGCCTGATCTTTGTAAAGGAAAAAAGCGAAGTGCGCAACGGGATGGTCGTGGATACATGCCGCCGATCGGCGGGGTAAACACGCAATTTATTTATGGAGAATTAATTTTTCTTGCCCCAGAGCTCCTCAAGGCGCTGATCGCGCCCGCAACTGTAGCGGTAATACTTGTAGCGCAGGGGATTCTTTTTATAGTAATCCTGGTGGTAATCCTCGGCGGCGTAGAGCGCCGTCGACGGACGGATCGCGGTCACGACCGCCTTGCCAAGTTTCTTCTCGATAGTCGCCTTTGACTGCTCCGCGAGTTTTTTCTGCTCCTCGTTCTGATAGAAGATGGCGGTGGTATAGGTATTGCCGCGGTCGCAGAACTGGCCGCCGCTATCCAGCGGATCGACATTGCGCCAGAACGTTTCCAACAGCTTCTCGTAACTGATTTGCTTCGGGTCGTAGGTGATCTGCACCGACTCGATATGCCCGGTATCGCCCGCCGAAACCTGCTCGTAGCTCGGGTTTACTTTCTGTCCGCCGGTGTAGCCTGACGTGGTTGCCGTCACCCCCGGCAGCGCATCGAACGGCGGTTCCATGCACCAGAAGCAGCCGCCGGCGAACACCGCCGTGGCTGTTTTCTCTTTCGCCACCGGTGCCGCCAGTACCACGCCCAGCATCAACCCGCCTAGCGCCGCCATGAATCGGGACAAATTCATATGCATGGTAAGCCTCTTGTTAAATTAGCTTGCGGGCTTTATGACCCGTCTTTGAGTTAATGGTTGCAAGCGTGATAAACGACTGGAAAGAAATAAGAAAACCGCCTCTCAGGCGGCTTTTGGCATCAAGCGAGGAAAAACAGATTAGTTGAAGTATGTCGCTAAGGGCGTAGCGGACTTACCGCACTGCTTCCCGAAGGTTCTGTGGCGGCGGCCTCGGCCAGAGCGGGCCGCGCCAAAGGCGCGTCAGTGCTCCGGGCACAGTTGCTCAGTACCAGCTCGGGCGGGTCGACGGAGAAGGTAAACGGGGCGGCCTTGTTGAGGGCGGAGAGGCCCAGAATCTGGCGCGTGCGCGCCGGGAAGACCGCCGCCTCGACGTTGCGAATGGTGCAAGTGCCGATGCGCATCTGGTTGATCGCGTAGACCGGAATCACGAGCTCGGTCCCGTTGGCCAGGATGGCGCGCAGCTCTTTCACGTACCGCGCCTGCTTGCGTTCCTGCAGGGCGCTCAATGTTTGTTCGTTGATGGTCAAATAGCCCGATCCAGTATCCACCATGAACTCGCTGATGCCGAGATCGGCGACCTGGGCGTTGACGTAATAGGTCGCCCGCCCCTTGTCGTGCATGGGTACTGTAACGTCGAACTCGCCCGCCAGGACGGGAGTTGAAGCGAGGGTCAGCCCGAGGGCCAGCCAGCAACGATGTATCGCGGATAAGGACATGCTTCCCCACATAAGCCACGCCGGTTAGCGACCTTTGGCGTGCTGTGTTGCGAAATTCTCAACACATTAAATATGAAATAGCGGAAGCCGGCGCAAAGATCAAGCAAAGGGGCGCGGCGGTGCCCCGGATTGCTCCCAAACGCCGCTTTTCAAGGTCGGGGATCAGAAAAAATCCCACACCCCGCGATGCGGGGAGTGGGATGTAGACCCCATGGGGGGAAGATGACGTCGTTACCGGGTTTCCTTCGGCATGGTCTCCAACGCGGCGAACTCCGCCGCATCGAGTTTGCCGTCCTGGTTGGTGTCGGCCTGAGTGAACCGGTTCTTGACCTCGGGCGCTTTCTTGGCCTCGTCAAGCGTGATTTGGCCGTCGCGGTTCGCGTCCAAATCCTGGAACGAAACCTTGCCGGACCCGGCCCAGGCGAAGCCCGAAACCGCCATCAGTGCCAGTGCAGTGAGTAAGTGTTTCTTCGTCATGATGACCTCCTTTGTCTGTGGATAATCTGAACTGCTTCCTGAATTAATGAAGCGGTCTATTAGTAACAAACTCCCGGCGATAGTTTCCACTCGCCCCGATTGGCGGTTCGTCAATCCTGATCGGCGGTGGCCGAAATGGTGAAAAGCTTGATTCCGCGTTACATAAAAAAGCCACCCAAAGGGTGGCTTTTTTCTTCTCACCTCAGTCCCCAGAGGTTTAATTTGAGGGCGAATCGATTTCCTTCTCCATGTCCTGCTGCATCTGCTCCCGCTGTTTCGCGTTGATCTCCTCGCGGCGCTTCATGCGCTTCTCGATCGCATCGGGCTTCTCGGGGATGGTTTTCTCGCCGAACAGCACCTGCTTGAGATAACGCGACGCAAATTTCAGGAGTTCCACTTCGTCGGCCAGCAGCTTCTGGAAATACGCCGGTTCGATGTCGTAGACGTCGTGGAAGAAGGGGCTGGCGACGAATACGCGGAAGTTGTCGAGATCGTAGCTCGCGAGATAGAAGAGGTCAATGCTCCTCTGCGACGGCGCGCCGACGGTCGGGCCGCTGGAGCGCTTCTTTAAAATGATGTCGCGCCATTCCCGGGTCAATTCGTCGTACTGCTCGACGCCTTGCTCCTGACGGTATTCGCGCACGGTCAGCGTGCGCGGTTCGTCGTGGCCGAAGCAGTGCTCTTCCTTCACCACAAAATAGAAATCTTCCGGCGTGGAGGAGTCCTTGGAGCGCATGGTGGTGGCGCCGAGGGCGTAATAGCGGCAGGCGGTGGGGCGGTCTTGGTACACGCCGCAGCCTTCGGGGGTCAGGAATTGGCAGGCGGCGCTGCCGGGCTTGGTCTTCATGCGGATGCCCGGCAGGCCGTGGGCGTCCATCTCGAACACGGTCGCATGGTTTTCCAGGAACTCCGCTGACGTGATTCCGAGGCGGTTCTTGAGCCGCAGGATGTCGTAAGGCGTGAGCATGATGTTGATGTTCTCGCAGCACTTGTTGAAGCAGGCGATGCCCTTGCGGCAGCGGAACTGGATTTTGTCGTTCAGGCCGAGCTTCACCGGCACGACCGGGCTCGACGGACGCGGGTCCTTGATGCTGGGGTCGTTGAAGTTCTGGCTCATGAGGTTACCTCGAATTCAAATTCCCTCACCCTGACCCTCTCCCGGAGGGAGATGGGATTGAGTTTGAGAGGTGCCCGGGCTTCGCTTTGCTACACCCAGGCTACATAAATCACTAAACACGGTCGGCTATTTTAACGCTTCTCGAAAGACAAAAGGGTCCGGGTTGCCCCGGACCCCTCATTTACAGCGTTACGGCTCGATTACTTGACCAGCTGCACGTACGGGACTTTCTTCAGCGTCCACTTGTGAGTGTTGCGGTCGTACTTCGAGTTCACAAACACCTTCCAGTTTTCGTCGTCGATAAAGTTGTAGTCCGCGCGGTAGTAGTAACCCGGATAACGCGTCTCCTGACGGAACTGGATGTGCTTCATGTGCGCCTCGGCGGCAAGGATGCGGTGGTAGTTCTCCCACGCGCGCAGCAACTCGTGCAGGTCCTTGGCGCGCATCTTGAGGGAGTCTTCCTTCAGCAACTCGAGCTTCTGCTCGCAGATTTCAAGCATCTTGGCGTTGGTCTGATAGTAGGTCGACACACCCGCGCAATACTCGTCCATGATCTTCTGCAGACGGAACTGCAGCATCTTGGGCGTGATGTAGTGCGGGTTGATGTCGATCGCCGTGGTGTAGTTCTTGTGCTCGAGGAAGGTTTTTACCGGACGGTAGATCTCTTCGACCAGCTCCGCCACCGTGTGCTCCATCTCGGGCTTCCAGTTCTTGTTGTCCAGCACGAACTTGACCATGCCCTTGGCGGCGATGCGGCCTTCGGCATGCGAACCGGAGGAGAACTTGTGACCCGAGGCGCCCACGCCGTCGCCGGCGGTGAACAGACCCTTGACGGTCGTCATGGAGCGATAGCTCCAGCTCCATTCCTTCGGCGCGCCGACGTCGGTCGGACCGGAGACCCAGATACCGGCGCAGCCGGCGTGCGAGCCCAGCAGGTACGGCTCGGTCGGCATGAGTTCGGACGGCTTCTTGTCCGGCTCGATGTTCTCGCCGGCCCAGATGCCGCACTGGCTGATGGTCATGTCGAGGAAGTCTTCCCAGGCTTCCGCCAGCAGGTGCTGCACTTCCTTGGGCGTCATGTTCTTCGCCAGATTGGCGAGCGCCGTCGGGGTGTCCATGATGATCGGGCCGCGGCCGGCGCGCATCTCTTCGAGCATGATGTGGTTGCGCAGGCAGGTGCCCGGTACGCCTTGGCCGTATTTGCCGAAGCGTTTCTCGTCCTTGATGATGTGGCCGTGAGTGGCGTTGTAGTCCTCGCCCATGCCGTTCATGACCTTGGCCTTGAACAGCAGGAACCAGGCGCCCACCGGACCGTAACCGTCCTTGAAGCGGGCGGGTACGAAGCGGTTTTCCATCATGGTCAGTTCGGCGCCGCATTCGGCCGCCATGGCGTAGGTCGAACCGGCGTTCCACACCGGGTACCAGGCGCGGCCGCCGCCTTCACCGATGGAGCGCGGGCGGAACACGTTTACCGCACCGCCGCACACCAGCAGGCAGGCCTTGAACTTGTAGACGTAGAGGGTGTTTTCGCGCACCGAGAAACCGGCGGCGCCGGCGACGCGGTTCGGGTCGTTCTTGTCGTTGACCAGACGCACGATGAACACGCGCTCCTCGATGTTTTCCATCCCCAGCGCCTTCTTCGCGGCCTCGGCGACGATCCACTTGTAGGACTCGCCGTTGATCATGATCTGCCACTTGCCGGAACGCACCGGCTTGCCGCCCTCGGTGAGCTTCTTGCCTTCGTCACCGGGCTGCTTCCATACCGGCAGGCCCCATTCCTCGAAGTGATGCACCGAGTCGTCCACGTGGCGGCCGACGTCGTACACCAGGTCTTCGCGGGTGATGCCCATCAGGTCGTTACGCACGTAGCGCACGTAGTCGGCCGGATCGTTCTCGCCCACGTAGGTATTGATCGCCGACAGGCCCATGGCCACGGCGCCGGAGCGATCCATGGCGGCCTTGTCGACGAGCTTGACCTTGATGTTGTGACCCTTGGCCTTGGCGGCCTCGGTCCACTGTCCGATTTCATACGCGGCGCCGCACGCCGCCATGCCGCCGCCGATGATGAGGATGTCGACTTCTTCCTCGACGATCTGCGGATTACCGAATGTACCTTCTGCCATGGTTGTTCACCTTATTAAGACGGCGGTGGTGCCAGGGCGCACGGCCCCTCGCGGCACATCGCCGGTGGTTGTTGAAAATTCAGCCGTTCAGCAACTGGCTGCGATCCGCCTTGTGGATGCTGTCGGCCGTGAAAAACTCGATCGCATCGAGCTTGGCGATATCGGCCTTGGGCTTGCCGTCGTACGGCTTGATCGAGCCTTCCGGCGTGGTACGGATCGGGAACTTGAAGCGCTTGATGTTGCCGTTGCGGAACTTGATGGTCCACATGATCGAGTCGGTGCCACGCAGCGGCTGCACCGAGCCGCCGAGGGGGACGACGTCGGCATAGTGACGGCACTCGATCGCCTGTTGCGGGCAGATCTTCACGCAGGAATAGCATTCCCAGCACTGCTCGGGTTCCTGGTTCCAGGCCTTCATCGCATGGCCGGTTTCGGAGCCGTCCTTGTCGAGCTTCATCAGGTCATGGGGGCAGATGTACATGCAGGCGGTCTTGTCCTGACCCTTGCAGCCATCGCATTTGTCGGTACGTACGAATGTTGGCATGGTGTCACTCCATCTATCTAAAGGTTGCAGTTAAAAACGGTTAAAGCAATTAACGAACTCTAAACTCTTGACTCTTATCGGGCCGAATGGCCGGTAAGCTTGACTTCAACTTTTTCTGTCAGGCCGCCGTAGTACTCGCGCAGCACCGCGAGCACCTCGGGGCGCGAGAACTCCGAGGGCACGTCGCCGCCCTCGGACAGCATCTTGCGCAGCTTGGTGCCGGACAGCAGCAGGCGCTCCTTCTCGTCGTGCGGGCAGGTGCGCGCGGACGCCATGCCGCCGCACCGGTAGCACCAGAAGGTCCAGTCGATCTTGAGCGGCCTGGTTTCGAGCGCGTCCTTCGGGATTTCGTCGAAGATATGATGCGCGTCGAACGGGCCGTAGTAGCTGCCGACGCCGGCGTGGTCGCGGCCGACGATCAGGTGCGAGCAGCCGTAGTTCTGGCGGAACAGCGCGTGCAGCAGCGCCTCGCGCGGACCGGCGTAGCGCATGTCCAGCGGGTAACCGGCCTGGATCACGGTGTTCTTGACGAAGTATTTATCTATAAGAGTACCGATGGCCTTGGAACGCACATCGGCGGGAATGTCGCCGGGCTTGAGCTTGCCGAGCAGGGAGTGGATCAGCACGCCGTCGCAGGTTTCGACCGCGATCTTGGCAAGGTATTCGTGGGAACGGTGCATCGGGTTGCGGGTCTGGAACGCCGCGACGGTGGACCAGCCATTCTTCTTGAACATCTCGCGGGTTTCGGCCGGGGTCAGGAACTGGTCGCCGTATTCCTGTTTGAATGTGCCGGTGGAGAGTACCTTCACCGGGCCGGCGAGGTTGACCTCGCCCTGTTCCATCACCATCTTGACGCCCGGATGTTCCAGGTCGGTGGTCTTGTACACCATCATGCACTCGTGGGCCTTGTCGATGGAGTACTTCTCGGTGACCTTCATGGTGGCCAGGATCTCGCCGGACTCGCTGTCTACCAGCGCGACTTCGGAACCGGTCTGGATGCCGTCGGCGGTCGCCTTGTCGGTGGAGAGAGTGATCGGGATCGGCCAGAACAGGCCGTTGGCCATTTTCATTCCATCGCATACACCCTGCCAGTCGGCCTTGGTCATGAAACCGGTGAGCGGGGTGAAGCCGCCGATGCCCAGCATGATGACATCGCCGGTCTCGCGCGAAGTAATAGATATCCTGGGCAACGACTGTGCGCGCTTCTTCTCGTCGGAGAGCGCGGTACCTTGCAGCAGCAGCGGTTTCAGTTCCCCGCTGCCATGTGGATTGACCAGTTTAGACATGAATGCCTTCCTACTTTGTTCGTCCGGATATAAGAAAAGTCGCCCTGCTTCGTTCGTCTGGACATAATAGAGATTTTCTGCCCCTTTATGCCGAATACGCTTGGAATGTATGATGCCGTGACGCCCGAGCCGCGGAACTCTATAGTGTCGATGCCCGCAAACCCAATTAGAATTACTGGGGCCGCTCATAAGTTTCACTTATTTGCGGTGGGCGATACGTCGATCCCTGGAAACGAGGGCGGCTTGCCGCGGATCGGCGCGCCTGTGCCGGCGGTCCCACAGCGGGCCCATTTTTTAGGGAAGCCGGTTATTCTAACGCAGTTTGCCTGGCCGTCCACCCGGTCGAGCGGGGGTATTCTTGAAAGTGCGGGGGTAATTATTCATGAGCATTACAGTCAGGTTCTTTGCCAGCATTCGTGAAAAGCTGGGAAAAGAACAAGATATTATCGAAAGCAAGGGTATTACCTGCGCCGCCGATGTCTGGAACAGATCTGCGCGTATCCCCTTACCCGGCAACACGCTGGTGGCGGTCAATATGGAATACGCGCGGCCGGACCAACCGGTGCGCGATGGCGATGAAGTGGCGTTTTTTCCGCCGGTGACCGGAGGCGCGCGGTGAAAATTCTTCTGGTGGCGGAAGCGTTCGATCCGTGGCGGGAGGTGGAGCGTTACCAGTCGGGTCAGCCCGGGCTCGCCGGAAAATTCGGCGCGACCGCCGTGTTCGTCGGTACGCTGCGGGACTTCAATCGGGGAAACGAAGTGCAGTCGATGACGCTCGAACATTACGCGCCCATGACGCGGAGGCATCTGGAGCGCGTGGCGGAAGAGGCGTCAGCCCGCTGGCCGATCGAAGATGTGCTGGTGATACACCGTTACGGCGAGTTGCGTCCCAACGATCCGATCGTGTGCGTGGCGGTGTGGGCCGCACACCGGGACGCCGCCTTCGACGCCTGCCGTTATCTTATCGATGAATTGAAAACGCGCGCGCCATTCTGGAAACAGGAGCTGACGCCACAGGGGCGGCGCTGGGTGGCGCCGGAAAAAACAAAGTGAGGCGCCCGCGCGCCGACGCTGGAATTATTGCTTGGCCGCGGTGGGTGGAGATACGGAAGACAGTTTTTTCTTCAGCTCGCGGTAGCGCTCGAGTTCCTGGGCGTATTGTTTGCGCAGTCCTTCCTGCTCCTGGCGCTTGACGGCGATGGCGCCTTCATGCCGCGCGATCTGGCTGCGGGTCAGCTCGATGTTTTTCGCGGTGGTTTCGGCCGCCTTGGCGTCCTTGCCTTCATCCGCGGCCTGCGCCTCCATGCGCGCAAGCGCCGCGCGCAGCGATTTCAGCGTCTCCTCGCTCGCCTTGATCTGGGATTCGACCTGCGCGATCTTGCGGTCGCGGATGTAGAGGATGTCGTCTTCCACGCCATAGGTGGACAGCAGCAGCTCGTCTTTGCGGGCCTGTTCCACGGCGCGGGCCTGTTCCGCTTCAATGGTTTCCCGCCGCGCCTCGCGATCTCTCAATTCCTTCTCGGTCGGCGGCGCGGCGATCACCTTTTTTGTCGTGCCCTCGTCGCTCATCACCGTGACCTTGGACTTGGCGCATTCCGCGGCGGCGGTGTCGCCGTAATGCCAGCGGCCGGTGGCGTCCTTGCATTTCTTGATGGTCGGGGCGTCGGCCGCGTAGGCGCCGATGACAGGCAGGAACAGACCCAGGGCCAGCAGGCAGATAAGGTTCTTGCGCAACATGAGATGACGACTCCTTAATATCACCCTTTGAAGATAGGCCCCGCTTTGCGGGTGTGTCAACCACGGCCGCCATGCGGCACGCTGTTGCCGAAGGACGGCGCCGGGGGCGCCGGAACCGCGGTCGGCGGAGCATCTGTGCCATAATCCGCGGCCATGATTCCCGGGAAACTCCGTCGGGTGGTGTTCCGGTGAACGGGGCCGAGCAGCTGATCCTGCTGCTGGTGTCGCTGGTGGCGAATGTGCTCTCCGCGTTTGCCGGCGGCGGGGCCGGACTGCTGCAATTCCCGGCGCTGATCTTTCTCGGCCTTCCTTTCGGCGTAGCGCTCTCCACCCACAAGGTCGCCAGCGTCGCGCTCGGCGTGGGCGCGACGCTGCGGCACTTCCGCGAAAAATCGCTCGAGTGGAAATTCTCGTTGTTCATTCTCGCCGCCGGCCTGCCCGGCGTGATTGTCGGCGCCGCCTTCATCCTCGACGTGCCGGAGAGCCTGGCGCGTCTCGCGCTCGGCATTCTCACGATCGGCCTCGGGCTTTACTCGTTCTTCAACAGGCAACTGGGGCTCACGCACGCGCCGATCCATCGCACCGGCCATGGTTATGTTCTGGGCGGACTCGGCCTGTTCGTGGTCGGTGTGCTCAACGGTTCACTCACCTCCGGCACCGGACTGTTCTGCACCATGTGGCTGGTGCGCTGGTTCGGGCTCGATTACCGGCGGGCGGTGGCTTACACGCTGGTGCTGGTGGGACTGTTCTGGAACGGCGCCGGTGCCATCACCCTGGGGATTCTGGGCGAGATCAAGTGGTCATGGCTGCCGGCGCTGCTGATGGGCTCGCTTTTGGGCGGTTACCTGGGCGCCCACTGGTCGATCATAAAGGGCAATCTCTGGATCAAACGCGTGTTCGAGGTCATTACCTTGCTGGTGGGGCTCAAGCTCATCTTCTGACCTCATGGCGTGATTTTGCCTGCTAGTGCCATTCTAACTGATATTTTCTAACGGGGTGGCTTGGATTCCGCGACGGCCGTAACCGTGTAAAACATTACTTTAGGGAAACTCTGATTTATTAATTTTCGACGCAGAGACGCAGAGATGCAAAGATTTTTTCAGTTATTCTTCCGGGCTTTTTCCTTGCGCCTTTGCGTCCTCGGCTCCGCAACCGGTACATCCCTGTACCGCTCCTGCGCCTGGCGTCAAATAGTCATAATTAATCAGACCTTCCTTAGTTGTAAATAGTTGGAACGGCACTAGTATTTGGAGAGGTTCAGGACCCGTCTCACAAAACACGTTACCGGGAACAACCTTGAAAATTGAAGAGATCCTGAGAGCGCTCGGCAGAAAACAGCATCGCCGCACCCTCGATCACATCGAGGATTTCACCACCATGCTCGGGCCGGACTCGATATACACGGGCGTGTTCCAGGGCAAGGATAACCATATTATTTACGGCGAGGTGCAGGGTGAGTGCGACATCGAGGGTCTCCTCGTGCTGGGCGAGGGCAGTCGCTGGAAGGGAAACATCCGCGCCGGGAGTGTCGTCATCGCGGGGCGCGTCGAGGGCGATATTCAGGCCAGCAACAAGCTGGAACTGGCCCGTACCGGCTACGTGCGCGGCAAGATCACCAGCCCCGTGGTGGCCATTGCCCGCGGCGCGGTGCACGAAGGCAGCATCCGTATGGCCAAGCAGACCCAGATCACGCGGTTTGAGGAACGCCGCGAAGCGCGTAATAAAGACCAAAAGAGAGATTAGTTCTCGGCGGCCTCACGATTCGAGGTGTTGTTTGATGGCCGTGAGCCAGTGTTCGAGTTTCTCGCCCAGTTTTTCCACTAGCCTGTTTTCGCGGCCGCGCCGCACGCGCGCGGCATAATCCGGATCGAGGAACGGCAGCAGCCGGTAGATTTTTTCCATCACCGCATTCGTCAGGGTAGGTGGCAACGCCTGATGCAGCATGTCTTCCGTCGGTTCGAACTGTTCGGTTTGGGTCAGGCGCGTGCCGTTTTCCTCCGGCCGGGTTCCTATGCGGGTCTCGAACGGCGCCGCGGTGTCGGAGACGGAAACAATCAGCCGGTTGTGCGAAAACTCGCGCACGCAGGTATGGTAATCGACAATGCGATTGCCCAGTTGCAGCCGGAAATGACACATGCTGCCGACTCACAAGGATTCGCCGCCTTCGATCTCGGCCTGGATGGGCCGCGCGCGGGGAGAGCGCGCTGCGCGCGGCCGGGTCGGCCATGAGCGCGAATACGCGCTCGACCGGGGCCTGAATAAAAATATTCCGGGAAACGGTGATCATCCTGATTCTCCCGTTTCAGACAGTGAGCAGTCGTTCAGGTGCCGTAGGCGCGGCGATAAGCGGCGATCGCGTCGAGATAACGCCGTCCGCCGTCTTTGGCCTCCAAGTAATTCAGCAGCGTCTCCAGCTTGACGATGCTGAGCACGCGCAGGCCGAGGGCGGTTTCCAACTCTTGCACAGCAGAGAGTGCGCCTTCGCCGCGCTCCTGCCGATCCAGCGCGATGGCCACGCCGACCGGCGTGGCGCCCGCGGTCTTGATGATCTGTACCGACTCCCGGACCGAGGTACCGGCCGAGATCACGTCATCCACGATGATCACGTTTCCCTGCAACGGGTGACCGATAATGTTGCCGCCCTCGCCGTATTTCTTCACTTCCTTGCGGTTGAAGGCGTACGCCACGTCACGCACGCCGCCTTCGGCGATGGCCATGGCGGTGGTACAGGCCAGCGGCACGCCCTTGTAGGCGGGGCCGTAGAGCATGTCGAAGGCGATGCCGCTGTCCGCAATGGCCTGCGCATAGAAGCGCCCCAGCCGCGCCAGCTTGCGGCCGGTGTTGAACAAACCGCTGTTGAAAAAATAGGGACTGACGCGTCCCGATTTCAGCGTGAATTCCCCGAAGCGCAACGCCTGACACTCGATGGCAAAGTCCAGGAACTCGCGCTGGTAATCTTTCATCTGCTAGAAGATACAAGTTGCAAGGAGCAAGTTGCAAGTAGCAAGTTCAAGCCTCGGGTGTGGATCAGCCGCCCGTGCCCCTTGCTACTTGTCGCTTGCTACTTGAAACTTCGATTTTATGCGCGTCATCACGCTCAACGTCAACGGCATCCGTTCCGCGGCCAAAAAAGGGCTGTTCGACTGGTTGCCGCGCCAGCAGGCGGATATCGTGTGCCTGCAGGAGGTCAAGGCACAGGAAACCGATCTGACGGAAGAAATACGCGCGCCCAAAGGCTTTCACGGTTTTTTCAGTTGCGCCGAGAAGAAAGGCTATGCCGGGGTGACCCTCTACAGCCGCCGCCAGCCGGACAAGCTGCGTGTCGGTTTCGGCTCGAAAGAGCACGATGACGAAGGGCGTTATCTGCAGGCCGATTTTGGCAAGCTCAGCGTCGTTTCGATTTATCTGCCCTCGGGCTCGGCCGGCCCGCACCGCCAGGAATCCAAATACCGTTTCATGGATAAGTTTTATCCCGTGCTTAAAAAACTCCGCAACGACGGGCGCGAGTACATCCTGTGCGGCGACTGGAACATCGCACACAAGGAGATTGATCTGAAAAACTGGAAATCAAACCAGAAGAACTCGGGCTTCCTGCCCGAGGAGCGCGCCTGGCTGACGAAAGCGTTCGACGAGCTCGGCTGGGTGGATGTGTTCCGCACCCTGAACCACAAGCCCGATCAATACACCTGGTGGTCCAACCGCGGTCAGGCCTACGCCAAGAATGTGGGTTGGCGCATCGACTACCAGATCGCCACGCCGGCTATTGCCAAGAAGGCGAAGAAGGAGCGTATCTATAATGACAAACGCTTCTCCGACCACGCGCCGTTAATCCTGGATTACGACCATACGCTCTGACCATCATGCCAGGACTGCGACAACTGTTGAAATGGCTGGGACCGCTGCGGCTGATGCTTGCGCTCGGCGTGCTGGTGCTGCTGGTGCTGCGCCCGGCGCCGGGCACCCCGCCGGTGTATGCTGGCTGGGACATGATATCGACGCTGATCTTCCCGGTGCTCGTCCCCCTTCTCTTCATGGTGCTGCTGCTCGATGCGATCATGAGCGCGGTGCAGCTGGCGAGTTATCCCGGCGAGCGGCGACGTTACCGGACCGTGATCGGCGTGAGCCTCGGGATGGCGCTGTTGGTGGCGCTGTGGTGGTGGCCCTATTTTGGCGCCATCCTGCGCTGACCGTTAGCGCGGTCTGAGGGTGTGACTGCGTGGTTATTTACTGCCGGATGCTTCCACGAGTTCATCGAGCCCGCCTTCCATGTGCAGCCCGGTCAGCTCGGTGAAGCCGCCGATGCACTTGCCGTCGATCAGGATCTGGGGACCGTGCGCGCGCCGTAGGTGACGCGCGCGAACTCGGTGAGTGCGCTCCGGTCGGTGTCGATGCGGATTTCATCGTAGGGGATATTCCATTTCTGAAGCAGCGCCTTGGTCTTCTGGCGGTAGGGACAAACGCCGGTGCTGTAGACTTTGACTCTCGCCATAGTAGATCTTCAGGATTTTCTCGACCGTGCCGCTGCGGTGGCGGCCGTGGCGAGCGCAATGACAATACTGAATAAGCTTGCGCCAAACAGGCTGACCCAGCCGGAAATGTCTGCCGGCGTAAACAATGCCACCAGAGGTGTAAGCAGGTCGAAGGCGGCCGAAACTTTCTGGTGTTTGAAGGCATCGAGCAGCGCCACCGACAGCGCGGCGATGCCGAAACCGGCGAGACCGCCGATGACGGCGCGCTGGATTAATTGGCGGCGGTTCAATACCTGCGGCTTGATCTCGGCCAATTGTTGAATCTCCGGTTCACGCCGGCCGAGCGGCGAGAACCGCTGCAGCATCATCATGCCGGGGATGCCGATGGCGATGGTAAACAGAAAAAATTCACGCCAGCCGATGGCATCCACCATGACACCGGTAACCGGGCCGGCGAGAATGCGTGGCAGCGCGAACAGGCTTGAGAACAGCGCGTACTGGGTGGCAGAAAATTGTTTCATGGTCATGCGCAGCAACAGCACACTGAAGGCGCCGGTACCCATGCCGGTGGTGAGACTTTCAAAGCCCATGGCGGCATACATCAACGGCCGGTTCACGCCGATCTCGGCAATGAGCACATAGCCGAAATTGGATACGATCTGTAGCCCGCCGAATACCCACAAGGCGTGACCGAGGCCCATGGCGGTGGTCAACATGCCGCCGAGAAAAGTGCCCACCAGCGTGGCGATCAAACCAATCGTGGCGGTGGCAATGCCGACGTCGAAATCATTGAAACCGACCTGCACCAGGAACGGCCGTATGAGCGCGCCGCCGAGGTTGTCGGCGAGCTTGTAAAGCACGACGAATGCCAGCAATTCGAGCGCACGGCGC
>Ga0209641_10002717_pt1 | contig 15046 bp, 17 predicted proteins | sample RifCSP16_1_FD_184022 | JGI IMG/M metagenome (GOLD analysis project Ga0209641, IMG submission 184022) | Soil microbial communities from Rifle, Colorado - Rifle CSP2_sed 16_1 (SPAdes) (version 2) | ecosystem: Environmental > Terrestrial > Deep subsurface > Rock core/Sediment | place: Rifle...
GGGCTTCGACGGGCTGGACTTGACCACCGGGCTTCACGTGACGGGCCGCGCGCCGACAGTCGACCTGGTGACGTATCGTCTGTCGGTGACCGGCAGGGTCGACCGCCCCCTCGATCTCTCCTACGACGAACTGCGCTGTATGCCCAAGGTCAGGACCACTTGCCCGCTGGTATGTCCGGGCGTCTTCACCGACACCACGACCTGGGCCGGGACCCCTCTGGATCACGTGCTCAACCTGACCCAGATCCACCCCGATGCGTTGTCCCTGGTCTTCGTCAGCGCCGACGGTTACAGCACCCTGATTTATCTCGACGCGGCGCGTACGTCCAACGGATTCCTGGCGTATGAGTGGGACGAAGAGCCCCTTCCCATCCTGCACGGGTTCCCGGTGCGGGTCGTCTTGCCAGGGATCGACGGGGCCAAATGGGCGAAGTGGCTTGTGCGAATTGAAGTGCACTGATCGGGCGGGTTGGGTGTATCTTAAGGAGGCGATCCGGTTCGAGAGCCTCAGCCTGTGGTAAGGCCGGGTGTGAGCGGGTCCGCGGGAGAGACGCGGCCTGCGGCACCCGATTGGCCACAAGACGACCAGCCAACCCCGATGCTTACCACCATGCTCCGCTCGCCACGTTTCGTCAAGGCTCTTCACATCGTCTTCTTCCTCGTCTTCAACGGGTTCCTGGTGATCTTCCTGTACGAGGTGATCGCCGACCGGATCACCCTCCTCTCGACCCTCGCCCTCGCCACGTTCTTCGTCGAGACGATCATCCTGGTGGCCAACCGGTGGAAGTGCCCCCTGACGGTCTACGCCGAGGAACTGGGATTGCCGAGCGGTCGGGTTACCGACGTGTTCCTCCCCCGGTGGATAGCAGACCGTGCCTACCAGATCTACGGCGTGCTCTTCGGGGCCGGGATCTCGCTCCTCGTCGTCCGGCTGCTCCAGTAAGACCTGCCGATCTCGCCCGTCCGCTCGCATGGCATATGCCTCCGCGTGCGCGGTTCGTCACACTCGCGGTGTGACGTCCTTCCGAATCCCTCTCGCGGTTCGGGAAGACTAACGTTCGTCGCATCGATCGACGGTTGGTGTGTGGTAGTGTGTTCGTGTATGGGCTGCAGCATAGCGCGCGGAGGGATCATGACCCACGAAACGATGACCACGAAATCGAGCGAAGTTGGCGGGTTTGGCGAATCGAGTTGGCGAAGTCTGTATCGTATCGGCGGGATCACGGCGCTGGTGACGGTCCTGGTCATGATCAGCGAGATCGTCATCACCTTCCTTCCCGGAGGCGGACGTGTCGCCCCGGAGGATGTCACCGTCGTCGATTGGTTCACGCTCTTTCAAGACAGCTGGTTTCTCGGCCTGCGCAACCTGGGCCTGATCAACATGATCGCCACCTCCCTGATGATCCCAACCGTCCTGGCCCTGTTCGGCGCGCTGCGGCGGGATCGGGAAGCTTTTGCGGCGCTGGCGGTGCTCCTGTCGTTCCTGGGAGCCGGAGCCTACCTGGCCAGCAACACGGGGTTCGGCATGCTCACGCTGAGCGGCCAGTACGCCGCGGCGACGAGCGAAGCCCAGCGGGCTGCGATCGAAGCCGCCGGCCGGGCGATGCTGGCTCTGGGGGAGAGCCACACCCCGGGGACCTTCGTCCCGTTCCTCTTCATCGAAGCCGGCGGGATTCTCATCTCGGTCGTCATGTTGCGGAGCGGCATCTTCGGGCGATGGACGGCGATCACCGGCATCCTGGGGAATGGGCTCCTGCTCCTCTTCGAGATCGTCTCAGACTTCATCCCGGCCCTCTTCGGTGCTTCGCTGTTCATTGCCTTGGGCGGCGGGCTGTTGAGCATGGCCTGGTACGTGTTGGTTGGCCGGGAGCTGGGCCGGTTGGGACGGGCCTCAGCCGAGGCGTCGCCCCAGGGCAGGTAGCCGGGAACGCGCAGCCAAGGACTGACAGGGAGGGAGACGATCGATGTCCGATGGAACTCTGCGACTCCTGATCGGCGGCGTGCTCTTGCTTCACGGGCTGGGGCACGGCGGTGCGTTCGGCGCGCTGTTGTGGACCAGAACGGGCAAGGGGGCTGGTGGCTGGCTCCCGGCGCGGTCGTGGCTGTTCACGTCGCTCTCGCCAGCGGCCGCCCGGGGAGTGGCTAGTGTCTTCTGGATCGCCTCGTTGCTTGGTTTCGCCGCCGCCGCGCTGGGGTTCTGGGGGATCCTTGTCCCCGATAGCGCCTGGCGGCCGCTGGCGGTGGCGTTCTCAGTCGTTTCGATTACCGGCATCGTCCTGTTCATCGGAAACTGGCCGCCGTTCAACACCCTCACCGCGCTGGCGGTGAACCTGGCGGTTCTGATCACACAGCTGTGGATGCACTGGCCACCGCAGGGGATGTTAGCGGAGTGAGGCGGACGGAGACGGGGGACGGAGGACCGGCGACTGGGTGAGCGGGGATGGGGCAGGGGGGCAGCCCATTCCGGAAAGCGGCCGTTAGTCCAGCGGGCAGCGGCGCGCTGTCACACCCCTGAGATTCCGGACGATCACCCGCGTGCGGCAGCCGGCGCACGCGCCACGCTCAACCCTCGCCCCGGCTCCAGAGTGGGAGGCCAGCCTTGAACACACGAAATCTGCTCATCGCCAGTCTGGTCGGAGGTATTGCGAGCACCCTCCTGTCCAACGTCCCGATCCTGGATCTCGTCAACTGTCTGCTTTGTGCCGGCTTCTGGGGGGGACCGTTGCTGGCGGTCTGGCTGTGTATAAGCGGCAGACCGGGACAGTCTCGCTGGGCCAGGCCGTCGCCGTCGGAACCGTGGGGCATTTGGGCCGGCGTCTTCGGCTTTGCGGTGAGCCTGGCGGGATTGGCCGGTGTCGCGGCTCTGATGAAGAGTCACGCCCCCTTCTTGCCGCCCGAGGCAGGGGTCGGGACCGTACCGTCAGGTCCGGCTTCGGTGCTATTCAACCTCGTCGGCGTAGGCGTCAACATCGTTTTCGGTGCGATCGGCGGGTTGCTCGGCGGGGCGATCTTCAAGACGAAGCCCTCGGAACCGAGTGCGGTCGCGTAGCCGCAGCGGCCGGGTCGCGGCCCCTGAATCGAGGTCCGTGCGGTTGGCTCGACTGGGGAGATCCAAAGCTGAACGAGGGTGGATTGCGCCGTCTGAGGCTCTTCCGCCGGGATTTGGCCCGACAGATTCAATCATCTCGCGCTATCCGATGGCTTATGCGCTGAGTGTTTTGTAACCGGAAGGAGTGGCACGATGCTGGGTTACCTCTTCGGGGCGTTTCTTGTATTGCACGGGCTGGTTCACTTGCTCTACTTCGGACAGAGCCGGAAGCTTCTTGAGCTTCAGCCCGGTCCGACCTGGCCTGATGGCTCCTGGGCATTCTCGAGGCTTCTTGGGGATGAAACGACCAGACTGTTGGCGAGCATCGCCTGCCTCTTGGCCGCCGTCGGTTTCGTGGTAGGCGGAGCAGGAGTATTCGTGAAGCAGGCGTGATGGCAGCCGGTGGTTGTGGGGGCGGCCGCGTTATCTGCTGTGATGTTTGCCCTGTTCTGGAATGGAAAGCCGGAGAGGTTGGATGCCCAGGGAGGCGTCGGCCTTCTCATCGCTCTTGCGCTTCTCATCGCAGTCACCATCCTGCGATGGCCTCGTTTCGAGTTCTAGGCCTGGCCACCTTCGGCGAAGGATGATCTCGATGGTCGCGGCCATCAAGGCGACTATCGGTGCCGCCGCACGCAAACCGAGTAGCGGCGGCAGTAGAGCCATGGATACTAGCGCCGAGCCAAACCCCGTCAGGCACTGGGTGAGTCCGGCTGCAGCCGCGACCAGAGTCACGATCCATGCCTACCCCATCATGAGGTCAAAGCCCGACTCCTGACGGCAGCCGATACCTCTGAGCCGTCGGTGATCGCCACAGCGTGAGGCCTTTACTGTACCCCCATGCCCACGGCTGGACCATGCGCCCAAGCTCTAATGAGGGGAATGGAGGCTTGTTCGGACTTGGAGCCCTGGCGGCAGTCCAAGGCCAACCCATACCGACCACCCTCGGCGAGGGGAGGGAAGCAACAGCCGGATGTCTGCAGTACTGAGTGCCCCACAGTTCTCCAGGCGAGGCTTCAGCTTCTCCCTATCTGAGGATCGCCTTGTAGCACCCATCGCCATGACCCTCCTGGCGTTGCCCGGGGTGGAAGAGGCGTCCAACAATCCTCCGGTCGTTCTCTTCCGTGCCCCTTGATCGGGATCAAGGAAGGCAAGACCTCCCCATCCTTTCCGGAGATCCTGTTTGCGTCTCAGTCGATAGTGCAAACCACTTTGTGCTTCAACGGCCATCATGAGTCGCCGCGCTTTCAAAGAACGAATGCCCACCTTTGTGGGTGGGGTTCAGCAACAAGAAGGGACGGCGTGTTCACAAGTTTCCAGAGCGATACCGCCTTCTCAAATGGCTGTGCCAGTAACATGGCGGTCGATCAGAGGGTCTCTACATGACTTCCCACGTGCCTGCTAATGGCCGCAATCATAGCCAACAGAATGCTGCCAAGCGCGAGCACACTTGCATAGCGGTAAATCATTGCAGAACCATGGCTTTCGATGACAAATCCTCCCACCGTCGCGGCGATCACGCCTCCAAGTCCCATCTGAACGCCAGTCCTCAAACCTTGACCTGTTGCCCCTAACCCGCGCGGAACAATCCGCTTCACCTCTGCCATACCTGCCGCCCAAACGAGAGCGAATCCAGTTCCGCCGATGAATTGCACAGGAACAACAAGCGCGGGATCCACCAACACTGAAATGGCCAACATCCTCAGTCCCTGGATGATCAAGCTCACTAGAATCATCCTGCTTGCTCCAATGCTAGCCTGGACCTTGCCAGTCACCAAGAAGCAGAGCGCTTCGCCACCTACCCCGGCAATACTGGCTGCTCCCATCAGTGCGCGGCTTCCTCCAAGGCTATGTATGTGTAGAAACAGGAAGATTACGATTGTTGCCTCGCAAACGCCGTATATCAATACCTTCAGAAGCAACATGCAGAGATCGAACGAACAGAGTAGCCGAAACACTTGGAACTCAGGGCCACGTTTCTGTCCTCCTTCATACAGCGGAATCCGCCTTGCGCTTACGACGCAGGCAACCATGAGCATTGCGAATACAGCGAAAATTGCATCAGGGCCAAACATCCCCGATACAATTCCGCTCAGAAGGGCTCCGCTGCCCCATCCAATTGAGCCGCCGATTCGAATCCGGCCATAGTCCGCCTTTGCTCCGGATAGGAACTCACCAACCGCATTGTCGACTACTGGATTGATTGGTGCGGAAGATATCGAATACGCGAGCACTGCGACAGCGATCAACGCCAAACTGTGGGATGCGGCAAGAAACATCACCGATCCAAGTACAGCAAGCAGGCTTATGATCACGATTCGCCCACGGTGCATTGCCAGATCTGAAACCCAACTCAACCCTGTCGCCCCGAGAAACACCACGAAGGGAGGGATCGCAACCAGGAATCCAATCTCGCGACCAGAGAAGTTCAGCTGTTCGTAGCGCAATGCCAGAAAAGGAGAAACTGCTGCAATCGAAGCCCAGAAGAATAGGTAGAAGAGGAGGTAACTGCGAGCAGCGTGTTTGTCCCCGGGTATCTTCATCGCCGACTCAACCTGTCGGCGAATCTCGAGCGTGGCGCCCTTGTTGGGGACGAAATCACAGCCGGCGCTCGCAGACTAATAGCGCCTCAGCTGCATGAGAAGACCAGACTCGTGCCCAATGCATCAAGCGCAACTCACAGATCCTAAGACACTTGAAAGCTCGCCAGCTCGTGCACAGTGCTTCTTGTGTCTTCATAGGGCCGTCTGAAGAGGGAGTACAGCGAGTCATACTTGGAGGAGAACGTCGGGTTGGGTACGACCTCTCCGGAGTATCTAACCCACTCCCGCAGCAAAGCACCTCGGTCGTGTATCATCCCCGCGGCCAAGCCTGCAAGAAATGCGTCACCAAGAGAGGCGCCGATGACTCTCTCCGGGACGGTCTGGCTCACCCCGGCTATGTCCAAGACAAGCTGAAGCCAAAGTCTGTTGCTCGCTCCGCCGCCAATAACTATGGCTCGCTTGACTGCCGCACCCGAGCGTTGCATCGATTCAAGATTGTGGCGCATCTCAAATGCCGTACCCTCGAGAAGGGCCCGATAGATATCAGCTCTCGTATGGCTGAGGGTTATCCCAGCAAGGATTCCTCGCGCATCAGGATCGTGAATGGGGGTTCTCTCGCCGCTGAGATAGGGCATCATGAGCAGGCCTCGCGCGCCGGCTGGGGATGTACCTGCTTCACCGGCAAGTTCCGCATACCTGTTTGGCCCGCTCCTTTCCTCAGCCTCCTTCAAGTCGCGGCCGAATTGATCGCGAAACCACGTGGTCGCTGAACCACTTGTTGCCAATCCAGCAGCGAGCGCGTACTGTCCTTCGAAGGCGCCACAAGTAAGCCAGAGTTCGGATGTGGCAATTGGCGCATCAAGCACGAAGATAAAGAACGGCGTACTTCCGTACATGATCATGAGATCCCCCGGGGCGATCACTCCTACACTCAGGGCCTCCGAAAGCGCATCCACGGCACCGAAGGTGACAGGAGTGCCAACGGGGATGCCCGTTTCGTCCGCTGCGTCGAGTGTTGTCTCTCCTGCAACCTCGTCACTCCAGCCGAGATCAGGCAATCGGTCCCGGTCTACAATCCCATCCCCAAACCGAAAGTCCCAATCTTGCCTTCTAATGTCGAACAGCGGGTCGAAGTGAGAAGCAGTATGGCGATCGATGACGAACCTATTTGTCAGCCGGTAGATGATGTAGGACGTCGCCGTGACAAATAGAGATGCTCGCTGATAGGTCTCGAACTCCTCTTCCCGAAGCCAGAGGATCTTTGGACCAATCGCCTGGCTTGTGAGGCGCATGCCGTTGAGTTCCACAAGCGCCTCTCTCCCATACCGGTCCTCCAGATCCCCGATCTGCTTGGATGCTCGTGTGTCGACCCCGTATAGGATTCCTGGTCTGAGCGGATTCCCATGTCTATCTACGGGAACCAGACAGGGTCCGATAGTGCTAATACCGACCGACGCGATCTTGTCTCCCTTCGGCATTTTGGCGACAAGTTGAAGTGCAAGGAGTTTGACGTCGGACCACCATATTCCGTTTGCATCGTGTTCTACATAACCAGGTCTGGGGATTGACACACCATGGTCGACGCGTGCCTCAGCAATGAGAGATCCGTCTACCCTGCAAATCACTCCCTTTGAACTGTAGGTCCCAATATCAATGCCAAGCAAGACGTCAGACATTCTGGACTCCCCAAGTTATCCCCTCGTTGCATCGGATCGCGTTGACAAACCGAGCTCCGAAGCTGGCCATCTTCCCGGTCAGACCGGCCGCCCACCCTACCATCTTCTGCCTGAATTCGGTGTGGTCAGACCAAGGTGGTAGGCTCCCATCCCAGTGAGGTTCGGCATATGAAGTGGACACAATGTCCCGTCCTACCCAGAAACTGCGAACACCAACAATCGGATCTTCTCTATGAGAGGTAACCAACCACGTAACGCGTTTGAAGGTGGGGTGATACGGCAGATCGAGAACCATTCCGAATTGCTCTTCAAGATCGGAGGTTTTGCTTGCGGCGCGAGTCTCGACGCCACACAGGATCATGGCGCGCAAGGGTCTTCCTGATTCGTCCATTGGCAGTAGACATGGACATATAGCGCTTACGGTAACGCCACCGGTCGCCTGACACGGGCAGAGGGAAATCGGCCGCTGTGCGATTTGCTGGAAATCGTTCCCCTATATTCGCTAGGCGTCATGTTCAGCAAAGCCAGTTCGCGGAAATGTCATCTCACGATCCATCTTCGCATTTCCAAGGATGTGGGCCTCTGCATCGCAATGGCCCCCTTTTCAGCGGCATGTGCCAATGCCTAAGCCCAAGAGAGTGCTGCCTAGAATGAACTCCATATGGACCAGGGTGGGTGTGCAAGAGCCGCTGCACCCAGTGTCGGAACATGAATTGGAGCTCTCTACGAGATCAGGGCGACTCTATTGAAGAGAACCAGCCGCCCATCGTACTATTCGTTTCCAGAACTCAGCATAACCAGCCCAAGTCAGAAAGCTGCCTGCCCAATGAGGCCCTACGTCCGACGTGAATACCGCACTTCTCCCCTTTCCTACCTGGCGCGTCGCGATGATGGGATCATCGTCATATGCCGCCACAAGTTCGGCATCTGGCCTAAGATGCACTTTGTTGTATCCGAGGAACATATAGGGCTCTTTCCACGGCAATCCCTTGAGGATGGGATGGTTGGGTTGCTTCAAGTTGAGTGTGAATCCTTCTGTGACTTCGACACGGTCGTCCACTCCTCGTGGCTCACAGGTGACTGGCATGATCTCCTCGATCTTAGTCCCTCCGTAAATTCCCTTCCCTTCCATGCCGGAGAAGCTTAGCCATCCGCCTATCATCATGAAGCCGCCGCCACCCATCACATAATCATGCAACGCTGCTGGCCTGTCAGGCCCCATTGGGATCCTAAGAGGATGAATGTTCCCCGGCTGGAAGACTATATTGTTGTAGCCAAGGTCACTGACGATGATACAGTCGAACTTGCGCATCTCTTCAACCGTGGACGGTAGCTCAGCAATCGCGTCACTGCCCCGAATATGAACACACTTGATATCAGGGGCATCACTGAGTGCATTTCGAAGATACTTCGCCGAGTCCGAATAGTAAGCGAATGTCCAGCTATCAATCCCCTTCATTGATGTCATCAGATTGACTTGCGTATCACCCGCATAGAGAATGTTGATCGTCATCCTGCAACTCCTGACTCCCAGAGTGAATTCGCCGTTCCAATGACTTGCGAAACGCCGTTGGGCGGCCCAAATATCTCTAGCCGCCCAACGGTGATTTGGTATCGCAATTATGGAGCGGGTGGGCAAAGGTTAATGTCGCCCACGTAGTGGTACTTTAGGAGCTCCGGGTTATCAACATTGGCCTGGGTGAGGGCTGCCATTGGCATGGTAACATGCTGCGGAATTGCGCTTGCATCGATCTCGCCTCTCAAGTCCTGAGCGAGCATTTCAATCGCATGATATCCCATCTGGTATGGATCCTGGGCTACAACCGTCAGATACACCCCGGCTTTGAGATCTTGCAGCTGCTGGGGGTCAGCGTCGAAGGAAGTAAGCAGAATCTCCCCTTGCTTCCCGGCTTCAATTACTGCTGATGATGCCCCACCAGCCGGCGCCGAGGTGGCCACGTAGACGCCCGCGAGATCGGGATTCCCCATGATTGCCGCTGAGGTGCATTGAGCGGCCCGGGTTACATCATGCCCTGGGTAGCATGTTGGCAGAAGCTTCACATCGGGTTTCAGCTCCTTCATTGTATCCGTGAACCCGCTTACCCTTTGGTTGGCTCCAAAGCTGCCAGGGTCTGTCCCAATCGTAAGATATGAGCCTTCCCCCTGCGTCGCCTCAAACATCGCGTTCGCAGCCACAACGCCACCCGAGTACTGGTCTGACTCAATTCCCTGAAGCTCAACAGGCTCAGTCAGGGTTACGTCGACAGTCACGACTGGCAACCCATTCCCCATCCATTCCTTGACATAGGTCACCAACGCCTGGGGGTCCGTAGGCACGATGACTAGCGCGTCGGGCTGCCATGCAATGGCGCCATCGATGAATGGCTGTTGCTTATTGAAATCCCACTCAGCTGGCCCAGCCCAGTTGAGGTCAACGTTGTACTTCTCTGCAGCAGCTATCGCTCCACAATGCATGGTCGTGAAGTAGGGGATACCCGACTCAGCCGCCACCGCCGCGATCTTGATCGGCTTCTCTGTTGATGCAGGCTGCACTTCGGCTGCTGTTGTAGGGGCATTTGTGGCTGGTGCCTGAACCGCTGTGTTCTCAACAGCAGGCGCGGCGGTCGGTTGCGCCTGGCCGCAAGACACAAAGAGCAGGGCCACAAATGGCAAGGCTATTGCGGCTAAGGTTTTCTTCCCGGACATTGCGATTCCTCCTCTTATCCTCTCCCGATTCCGGCAATTGCTCGCGTGCATCTTCAGAATAGTCCTTTGCCTAAAGCCTCCTTCCTACGCAGATTTAGCCACGCGCCTCGATCGGCCATTAGGCTTCTGCGTCACGCCCCCTCTTTCGCTGGTCCATGTATACCGCGCCAATAAGAAGTATGCCTGTGCCTATCAGCTGGTAGAACGCACCAATCTCCATAATGACGAGACCTGTCTGAAGAATTACAGGAATCAGCGTGCCCAGCATTGCGCCTCCGATCGCGGCGATCCCCCCCCACATGCTCGTCCCTCCAAGCACTGCTGCAGTTATTGCCAGAAGTGCGTCAGTCTGATGTCCTGCGGGATTCGTCGTCGCAAAGCGAACCAAATCAAATAGCCCTGCCAGGCCGGCAAGCCCTCCCAACAATATGAAGAGTTTCAGCCTATGTGCATCTATATCGATTCCTGATCGACGAGCCGATTCCTTTGATGACCCGATTGCAAGGGTATGGAGGCCAAACCGCGTCGTTGCGATAATAACCCACAGGATTAACCCTATCGCAACAGCAACCAACAAGGGCAGCGGGACAATACCCAGTAATTTCTTATGGCCAAAACCAGTTTGAAGTGCCCTAGGTATCCCGACCTCAGCCGCTCCCTGGCTCAGGACAAGGGCTGTCCCCCAATACATCATCATTGTCCCAAGCGTTGCGATGAAGGAGTTGATCCGGAGTCTTGTGACAATAAGCCCATTCAGGAGCCCGAACAGCGAACCTGACAGGATCGCGACAAGTACCCCCACAATGATTCCGGCAGTGAGGTGTGTGTATTCCCCTCGCATGATTTGTTCGGGGGTCCCTGCAAATGCCTTCAGTGCCTTCGCGGCGAGCGTGGAAGAAAGGATGATGTTGGTCCCGACGGAGAGATCTAGCTCGCCGGCCCCAAGGAGATAGGCCATTCCAACGGCTACAATCATCATTTGCGAGCCATTGAAGGCAACTGTCAGCAGTGTGCTTGGGAGGAAGAACACGTGGTTAGGCGTGAGGACGCCAAACGCGACCACCATTACCACGACCACCACGAGAATCCAGAAGGTTGTGGACTTGATAACCTTTAACGCCCGACTTTCGTCCCTCACCTCAATGCTAGAAACATGCTTCTGTGAGACCTGTATCTGTGAGATTGGATCATTGTTCATCATTCCCGCCTTTTCCGGCGAGCATTAGGCTAATTACCTTCTGAAGGGTGGCATCCCGGGCGCGCATGGTCTCAACTACTATTCCCTGTCGCATCACAGCAATCTGATCGGCAACCTGCAGCATGCGAGGTATGTCGTGCGAAATCACCATGACAGCGAGGCCATGATCCGCGGCCCCGCGCATGGTCTTGTAGACGATCGCCGATTGATGGACCCCCAGCGATGCGGTAGGCTCATCCATCAAGAGCGCAGTTTTCGCCCATGTCACCGCCCGGGCTACAGCAAGTGCTTGTCGTTCACCTCCCGACAAAGCGCGAGTCAACGCCCCAAAGGACTTTAGGCCAATCCCAATGTGTGCCAGTGCCTCCCTGGTTTCCGCCCGCATTCGTTGCCTGTCGAGCATTCCGAGCCGGCCTCTCAGTCCTGGAAGAAGAATCTCGCGACCGAGGAAGAGGTTATCGGCGACGGTGAGGTCTGGCGCAAGTGACAGATCCTGGTATACAGTGTAGACACCAAGGCTGTAGGCATGCTGGATCGACTGCACGTCGATCTTCTCACCCCACAAATAGAGGTCGCCTGAATCCTTGGTATATGCACCGCATATGATCTTTGCTAGAGTGGACTTTCCCGCGCCATTGTCACCAACAAGCGCAAGTATCTCCCGGCTTCTTAGCTCCAAATCGACTCCTCTAAGGGCTTGGAGGTGCCCGAAACTCTTGCGTATCCCGACGGTCCTAATCGCAGCCTCATCCTTTCTTCTCTGATCCGAGGATTTGATAGGTTGCTTCTCGATCACCTTGATCCCCTCCTCGTCAACCGGTTTGACTTGCGGACCGTCAATGAAACCATCCAGCAAAGTGGCTCTGAATCCGTTGCTCAGGCCACTCGAATCGCCAAACTGGGCCTTACTCCGGGTCTAGGTAACCCTCATGGGGGTGGGCCAGTACTTTCCCTTACGATGAGGGTTGTCTTTAACTCAATCCTCTCAGGGCGCGGCTGTCGCGTGCGATTCAAGCGAAGTAGAAGTCTTTCTGCTGCTCGTTGGCCCATCTCGAATGCAGGTTGGCTAATCGCTGTAAGCGATGGGCTTGTGATCGGGAACCAATACATGTCATCGAAGCTTATGATCGACAACTGGTCAGGTATCGCAAGCCCGGCCTCATGTATAGCCTTCATAGCGCCAACTGCCATGAAGTTGTTGGCAATGAACACAGCTGTTGGTAAGGGCCGGAGGGCAAGGAGTGCCTGCATGCCGAGGTAACCACTTTCGATACTGAAATCCCCCTCAAAAACCAGCTGGGGCTCAATCACGATAGATTGGTCAGTGAAAGCAGCCATAAAACCATCAGTTCGTTTGGAGCCCGTGGACCTCCCGTGAGGGCCTGCAATCATCGCAAGCCGTCTATGGCCCAGCTCGATTAAGTACTTTGTCGCCCGAAAAGAGGCATCAAAATTGTCGACAACCACTTGGTCGACCTGTGCGCCTTCTATATAGTTGTCTACCAGGAGGACATGCACATTGCGCTCATTTGCGTGGCGAAGCCATGTGCCCGCGGCCAGCGTGGAAGGCGCGAGGATCATTGCGTCCACCTGCCGCTGGAGCAAGGTGTGAGCAAGAGCCTCCTCCAACTCCGACTTGTAGCTGCTATTCGCAAGAATTAGGGTGTAATCCGATCTCTGGAGCGTCGCCTCAACTCCCCTGATAATGGACCCGAAGAATGGGTTCTCTATGTCCCCCACAATGAGCCCGATTGTCCGCGTCGATAGCCGCTTCAGGCTCGCGGCTATGATATTCGGAGCGTATCCCAGCTCCTCAACCGCCTCGAGTATCCTATCGACTGTCTGGCTCGATGCGCTGTTGGGGACGCCATTGATTACCCGCGACACCGTCGTCTTCGAAACCCCCGCCTTCCGAGCGACATCTTGCATTGTAGCAGGCATATTCCGTTCCCCAACCGGTTACTGAAATCGATTTCCTAAACCGATTGCATTCTCGCGCCCTTTTTCGGAGATTTCAAGTGCCAAGGTCACGGAGGTGAAGCGCACCTCACTTCCGCCCCAAACACCATCATATTTGTCTTTGTTTCCATGAATTATCGCAAAACAACGTATCACACCAGCGATACGTCAGGCTACGGCTAGGTTCAGGAGCAGAATCCTTGCGCCCGGTGATTGCAGAGGTGATCCAGACCCCCCTGCCCACCCGAGCAGAACAGGTGCGCAGGGCGACAACCCATCCCAGTTCAATCATCACCCGTCGGACCTGGCGGCAAGAGAGTGTCTGCCAGATGGCATCGCCGGACAGGGTGATGAGTGTTGCAGCAGAACTGCGCAGCTCGTGCCCTGCGTCTTGTCAAGTGAGGTAGATCTCCACCGCGTCCACGACCGTCATTGATCTCGGCGTTCGCTTGAATGGACACGTGCAAGCCTGAATGGGAGGAACTCCAAAAGAGCCATCAGCTCGCTTCATCTCCGGCCGTCCGCCGCCGGCTCAATCGGTCGCACCTCAGCTACGCCATCGGCCTATCGCTCCTGGCGGTCGGTGTATACGTGACGGTTCAAAACGAAGCGCTCTCGATCGGTTTCGCCGCCCTCGCCACTCTGGCGCTTCTCGCCTACCCCACATTCTTCCGCCTGAGACTCCACCGATCGCTTCCCGGGCTCGTCCGCCAGAGGGCGACTGCATCGACCTACTCACCCCGCAAGCTCCGGGCATCGCCCGACGGGCTCGAGCAAATCACCGACGAAGCTCAATCCAAGGTCGGTTGGCGGCTGGTGGACGCCGTATTCGAAACAGCCGACTATGCCTTCATCTCGGTCGAGGGCACCTATTCCGTCGTCATCCCGCGCGATCGCATCCCGGAAACGACCTACGACAGCTTCATGGACGCCCCCCGCAACTACCGCGGCGGCGCCGGCTGACCTCCGTTGGCAGCAAAGCGAGAAGGAAGGGATCACCGAGCCGGAGAGGCCGATCGGATGTCAGGGAGATGAGGCGACGCGGTACACGGTACGTTCCCTGTAGCCCGTGACCACGTGGACGTATCCGCTCAGGCGCCGGTCGGTTTCGTCATCGCCGCTGTCCACCAGCAGCGGCCGGCCGCGCAGTGCGTGGATCTTCTCCGGCGTGCTGACCACTAAGATGTTGTCTATCCCTACAGCCTGCACGACCGCCGGGCTGATCTGCTGGTTCCCCCTCCCGAACAGGTAGCCTTGTCCTCCGACCGGGGTGACGACGATCTTGCCGGTGCAGATCTTGAGGAGGTCAAGAAGCATCGCCTCGTTGGCATCTCCCAAGAGCAGACCCCGATTGCGCACAACATCCACCCCCACCAGAGTCTTCTGCAGTCCCAGAAGGGTCAAGATCGGCCGCGTGGTGGTGCCCGGGCCGATGATGTAGGCGACGTCCGCTTCCATGTGGTCGACGATGTCGGCCGCGATCGCCTGCAGCGTTCCCCTCTCGTCCGGGCCGCTGGGCGACTTGCACGCCTGGAGCATGCGCCGCTCGAACGGCACGCGCAGGTAGCCGTACAGGTGTGGCGAGACGCGTCCGGCCCGATAGGCGTCCTCATCGAGATCGAGCACCTCGACCTCGCGCAGGCTTGTCACTGTGCCCTCGATGAACCGGCGCGCCAGCTCGCCGGCAGCCAGCGGCGTGGTGGCGAATGCGCCCGAGAGGATCTTCACACCGGTAGGGATTCCCAGTACCGGCGAGGATTCGCGCACAGCCCGCACGAGATCGCGGGCCGTTCCATCGCCGCCGGCGAACAGGATCAGGGACACTCCGTGCCGGCTCATCTCCCGGGCGGCGGCCAGCGTGTCCTCGGCCGTCGTCGTT
>Ga0209641_10002719_pt1 | contig 15043 bp, 22 predicted proteins | sample RifCSP16_1_FD_184022 | JGI IMG/M metagenome (GOLD analysis project Ga0209641, IMG submission 184022) | Soil microbial communities from Rifle, Colorado - Rifle CSP2_sed 16_1 (SPAdes) (version 2) | ecosystem: Environmental > Terrestrial > Deep subsurface > Rock core/Sediment | place: Rifle...
CGGCACTTTACCTAACATATATAGTGCGAACCTGCGTGGCGACCGCCCTCTGCCCTCCCTGATCTGGTGCTGGGCGCGATTATACCACCGCTGTCGGGGGCCGGTGCGATGGTGCTCTGCATCCGTCTCTCCCTGGTGCTCGCTGCCTGGCCGGCGGCCCCGCGCCGTTAGCCTGGGGGCCCGGTCTGCTGGGGCCGCCGGTGGCGGTCGCAAAGCACCGCCCAGACCTTACGCCTGGGCGGTGCGACTGTCAATAGGTCTAAGCGGGTGAGCGGTTAGGGGTGGTGTCCCTCCTGCTGGAGGGTGTAGCGGTCCTTGGTTTCGAAGGTCTCCCAGGCGTCGGTTATCTTCTGTCGGGGGCTCCAGTTGGCGGGGTAGTCGCAGACCTGGGCCATGATGTGGTCGGCGGCGGCGCGGCTGTCGCTTTGGAACATGACGGCGTGGAGGAGGCGGCGGCTGCGTCCTGCTGTGACCTCGCGCAGGACTATGTCGATGGCGAAGCGTTTGCTCTTCATGACGTGTGCTCCTTTCCGTTGGAGGGGAATTGCTGGCGGAGTTGGGCGTCGATGTTCTTGTGCCGCGCGAGGATGGTGTTCTCGTCCTCGCCTTCGGCGAAGTAGAGCTTTACGACGTGGCCATAGGCGCCGTCCTTGTAGCGGCTGACTTCGACGCTGCTCACTCCGGCTGTGATCGTGTCTGCCATTTCGTGTCTCCTCTCTGCTGGTGGCCCGCCGGACGGAAGGGGGTGCGACCGTCCGGCGGGGCCGGTGGTTGTCCAGTCTACGCCGCTGCCTTTCCCCAGCGGAAGGTACCAGGGATGATCTCGTCGTTCTGGTCGCACTCGGTGTTGATGCACTTGAACGCCGTGAACATGCGGCCGCTCTTCTTGGCTGTCTGCTCCAGGCGCGCCCCGTCCAGGCCGCAGGCCGGGCAGGTGGGGCGTCCGTCCCCGGAGTTGACCGCGGACGGGCCTGGGCGCTCCCAGCCGACGACTGGCTTGCTGTGCGAGGCGAAGCCACGCGGCGCGGTGCGGACCGTGATCTCCAGGGTGAGCGTCTGGCCGCAGCCTGGGCAGGCTCCGTTTAGTGTGGGCATGATGTCCTCCTTGCTACTGACCGTAGGGCTAGACCGCCCTGGCGGAGGGTTGCCTCCGCCGCGATGGTCTAGGCAGCGCGAATGTCCGGCGATGGCGTGGCCCCGTTGCCGTCCCTGTTCAGGGTGGCGGACCGGGCGAGCGCCCCGGCGGCGAGGATGTCTCCGCGAACCGCTGGCGGAGGACACGGCGAAGCCCAGGCCGGCGGAAGGCGAACCGGCGGGTGACAGCAACGGCACTCCGCCGCGCCGCAGGACAGGCAGACCGCCCGCTCCGGCCAGAGCCGCCACCAGGTGTTCTCCTGGCAGTTCTCACAGCGGGTAACGATGACTTCCGACCTCATGACTACTCCCCTTTCTCCGGCGCGAACGCCAGCTGAACAGAACCGACGGGTGCCAGCCCGGCGAAGGCCAGCTGCGCCGCCGGGCCGCACGATGACCGGGCGCAACCGTGCCGCCCTAACGGCAGACCACACGAACACAGCGGCCAGGACCAGCCGCAGTGACCACAGCCCAGCCAGGACGCCCGGCGACGCCCACACCCCGGACAGCTGCGATACACCATGACGACTCCTTTCTGGCCAGCGGCCTACCGGGCCTGCCGGGCCTGCAAGGAAACTAATGGGGGCGCGAGGGGCCGTGCGCGCAACTTGGCCTCAGTGCGCCCAGGGGCGGCGTATAAGCGTGTGGTGTGGGGTTGGTGGTGGTGCGTTATGCCGCCGCCCCATGTAGCGCGGCGCCGAGCGCCCCCGTACCAAGGTGTAGGCCCGGCAGGCCCCTGGCCGCTTCAGTTTGCCCGCCCTGCGGGCCACCGCTACGCACGCCTCGTGCGCTGTGGGGGTTCTTTTTCGGATAACGAGTCAGGTTGCCTTGGATAGGGGTCGTTGCCGCCGCCGAGGGGGGAGCTGGCGGCGCGCGAGGGGCGGTGTCAGCATCGGGGGCGAGGGAGGCGAGCGGGCGCGGGGGCGAAGTGGGGCGGGGCGGGGTTCACCGCGCCCGCCGACCGAAGCCAGGGGGAGCGCGCCGCGAGCGAGGGGCTGCCATGCGCGCGACCGTGGGCGGGCGGCGCGGGACTCGCGGGGTGTGGGAGCCTGCGAGGGGTGGGGTGCCAACCCGCGCCGAGCCGCCCTAAGGTGGCGCGCAGGCGGGGGGCCGTACCTACCCTGCCTGCCGGGGGCGGGCCGAGACGAAGCGAAGCGGAGTCGAGGCGGGGGGCCGTACCTACCCTGCCTGCCGGGGGCGGGCCGAGACGAAGCGAAGCGGAGTCGAGGCAGGGGCCGAGACGAAGCGAAGCGGAGTCGAGGCGGGGGGCCGTAGCTACCCTGCCTGCCGGGGGCGGGCCGAGACGAAGCGAAGCGGAGTCGAGGCAGGGGCCGCTGCCGTTCCCCGACGTTGTGACGCAGTGTGCCAGAAGGGTTCGCTGGTACTCTGGTTGGCCCGGTTGCAGGGTAGCGAGCGAGGGGGGCTCGTGTGCCGTCGTGTGGGGTTGCTACGCGGTGGGCCGAGCGGAGGGCGTCGGCGGGTCCGGTTGGTGCGCCAAAGGCTACGTGAGCGCGAGCAGGGCGTAGGTGATGCCGGTGGCGACGCCGATGCCGTAGAGGGCGGCGATGGTGAGCAGGTTTCGCATGGTGCTTGTCTTCGTGGGGCTAGTCGTCGTTGGTGCGGGGGGGGTTCGTCGAACCGGACCAGAGGGACCAGCCCCGGACGGTCTTGGCGATGTAGGCGAGGCAGAAGGCGGAGACGGCGAGGGCGGTGGCGGTGAGGGCGATGGCGGCGGTCTGGACGGCGACGGAGGCGGTGCCGCAGTCGGTGAAGACGGTGTCCATCGGTTAGTCCTCCTGTGGGCCGCCGAGGGTGTCTTCGATCTCTTGCAGGACGGTGCGGGCGGCCTCGGTCAGTCGGTCGCCGTCGCTGCGGCTGAGATGGTAGTGGGTGGCGGCCATGCGTGTCAAGCGTCCGAGGGCGGCGATGAGGATGTCGAGGCGTTCGGGTGCGGCGGCGAGTAGCTTGTCGATGCGCTCGCGGAGGAGGGCGATCTCGCGGGTGAGGTCGGTCGGGCTCATGCCGAGGGCGATCTCGTATTGGTGGAGGCGTGCGCGGTCAAGGGAGCGGGCGTAGAGGCCGGTGGTGACGGCGTTGGTGTTGCCGGGCTGGCCGCCGGGCTTACGCTTGGGCGGGCGTGGCGTTGGCCCGCTCCTGCGCGGCGATGGTCTCCAGGGCGGCGCAGATGATGCAGAGGGCGGCGACGTGGTACTGCTGGGTGGCGAGGGCGACGGGAAGCAGGGGTGCGACGGTGGTCACTTTGGTGCCGGCGCTGACGCGGGTCGTGGTGGCCATCAGGGTAGTTTCAGGACTTGGCCGGCGTGGATGGTGTAGGGGCTGCGGAGGCCGTTCAGCTTGGCGATCTGGGGCCAGCGGCCGGCGTCGCCGAGCTGGCGTAGGGCGATGCCTGAGAGGCCGTCGGCGCCGTCGCTTGCGCGGACTGTGTAGGTGCGCTGGGCCGGTGGTGGCGGTGGTGGTGGTGGTGGTGGGGTTGTGTGGCTGTGGGCCTGGGCCTCGACGGTGCGCAGGCGGGTCTCTTGTTCAGGGGTCATGCCGATGTCGTCCTCCTGGGTGGGGTGTAGGGCGATTGCTTGCGCTCCTAGGGAGCCGGACCAGTTGGGCCAGGTGTCGCCGGGGCAGGCGGTGCCGCGCCAGTAGCGGTGCGGGCGAGCAAGGACTTGGCGGCCCAGGTGGGCGTAGACGTGGGTGATGGCGTGGGCGGCAGCGTGGATGTGGGCGGGCGACGGTGGGGTGGTGGTGAAGTCGCCGGGTAGGGCGATGCTGATGGTGTGGTCGTTCTGGAGGGCGACGGCGGCGCCGTAGCGATCGAGCGGGGCGGTGACGTAGAGGCGACCGCTGGCGAAGGCGACCATCTGGTAGCCGATGGCGTCCAGGCCGCGGCTTGTGCGGTGGTAGGTATCGATGGTGCGGAGGTAGGCGATCTCGTCGGCGACGGCGGCGGTGGGGGGCAGGCCGGGGCCGGTGGTGTGGTGGATGGAGATGGCGTCTACGTTGGCGGGGTTGAGAGTGGTGTAGCGGAGGGCGTCGCCGCGCAGGGGGTCGGGCAGGAGGCGCTCGCCGCGCCAGCTGATGTCGCGTACGGGGTCAGTTGTCACGGGGCCACTGTAGCACGGGTGTAGGCGCGTTCACAATTGCGTGAGGGGGGCTGTGGTGTGATTCTGAGGGGGCTTCGCCTTGGCGTGGCGCTGGAGACCTGGGAGTGGCGGCGGTGAGGGTGAGGGCGAGGGCGTGTGCGCAGGTGATGGTTGCGCAGACGACGGCGGCGGTGTAGGCGGCGGCGATGATGTAGAGGGCGATCATGGTGCGGCCAGTGACGCCAGGAGCTCGTCGCGGGCGGTGGTGATGGCGGCCGCCAGGGCGGCGTTGGCGTCGGCTTCCTGCTGCTTGCGGAGCTGGTCGATGGCGGCGGCGAGGTCCGGGGCGATGGCGATCTCCTGCAGGTGGAGGTCGATCCACTCGGCGACGGTGAGGGCGGTGCCTGCGTTGCCGTTGTAACGGTTGACCTCGGGCTGGAGGCCGGCCAGCGCCTTGTCGCTGAGGTCGATGGTGAACTTGGGCATGTCGCTCCTTTCACGGGCGCGGGCAAGCGGTGCCCCTACGGTTAGACGAGCACGAGGACCTTGTCTCCGGCGACGAGGGCGTTGCCGGCCTTCCACTGGACCTGTCGCAGGGTGGGCGTGGCGCCTTCGGCGAGGTAGAGCGGCGTCTGGTTGGCGGTGGGCGTCCAGTTGCCGGAGCCGAGCAGGCGGAGGTAGGGCGTGGGTCCGAGCTCCAGGATGCGGGCGATGGTGCCGCCTGGCATGTCGCCGATGCGGAGGCCGTAGCGATTGGTGCCGGCGGTGATGGCCTCTACGTCGATGCCGAGGGCTGTGGCGATGGAGGCGCCGCCCTGGTTGCGGACGTAGACGCCGCGATTGGTGGTGACGGTGGGGGAGCCGCCGAGGATGAAGGCGCCGGTGGCTTCGATGGAGGCGGCGTCGGTGATGGTGCCGTTGTAGGCGAGGGCGCCCCAGCCGGTGGTGAGGCCGCGCAGGGTGGATATGACGGCGCCGCTGCCCTGGCCGGCCATGGCGAGGTAGTTGAGGCCCTGGATGTTGACGCCGGTGATGGAGGCGCTGAGGTTGAAGGCTGGTGCGCCGTAGACGCCGACGACATAGGTGGCGGTGGCGGTGATGCTGCAGGACGCGGGGTTGACGGCGAGGAGGAAATTGTCGCCGGTGAGGGCGACGCCGGTGGGGCTGACGTTGAGGTAGCGGTCGGCGGTGGGGGCGGAGGCGACGCCCATGCGGCCGGTGACCTGGGCGTCGCCGGTGAGCTTGACGTGCGGGCTGGCGGTGGCGAGGAGGATACGGCCCGTGCCGGCGGAGTCCTGTATCTGCTGGGCGGCGGCGAGCTTGAGGCCGGCGTTGAACGTCTGCAGGGCGGCGAAGGTGTTGGCGACGCTGGTGCCGGCGAAGCCGGTATGGGCGGCGCTGGCGTAGTCCAGGCTGGTGAGGGCGGGGTGGTCGGTGACGCCACCGCCGCCGCCCGAGGGCAGCGCGCCCTGGATGGTGAGGATGACGGCGTCGTCCTGGTTGGCGGGGTCCAGGAAGAGGACGGTGCATTGGCGCCCGGCCACGACGTCGGCGGCGGGGATGTCCGTCGCGACGCGGATGGCGGTGATGATGGTGGGGTGGGATCCCACGAGCTGCACGTCGGCCTTGTGGGTGCCGGCGGCGTAGGTCTTTATGATGCCCTTGGCGATGATGCGCGCGCCTGGGATGCTCTGGGGGTCGTCGCCGAAGCGCTGGGTCATAATCCGGGGGTCTCCTGATATGGCGTGGCTGGTTGGAGGGGCCTTGTCGTGGCTCTCAGGGGCTCGTTTTTCATGGCGCGCCTAGCTCGATCTGGTGGTCGTATCTGGCCTTGCCGCCGGGCCCGCGCCGGTAGAGGGTGCGGAGGGCCAGGACGCGGCGCTTGGCGGCGCTGAGGCCGTGGCGGGTGTCGGTGATGGCGATCACGTCGTTGACCTCGAGGCCGCAGTGGACGGGGGCGGTGATGATGTCGCCGCGTGTGGTCTCGATGGTCTGGCGGCGCTGCTCGGCGGCGGCGCGGGCGGTGGCGTCGGCGCCGGCGGTGAGGTAGGGGTCGGCGCGCTGGCGGGGCGCGGAGTAGAGCAGTGCGGTCTCCGCGTAGTCGATGTCTTCGGCGACGATCGTGCCGTCGGCGGCGGCGAAGATCTGTGCGTGGTTGGCGTCCTTGAGGGCGTCGGCGTACTCGGCGGCGGTGATGGGGATGTCCTCGCTGGTGAGGGGGCGGCCGTAGGTGGCGTCGGCGGTGTCGGCGGCAAGGGGTTCGTTCAGGAATAGGAACTCACCGCGGGCGAAGAGGCGGTCAGGGACGCGGTCGAGGACGCGCTTGACGGCGGTGAGGGCGGAGGTGCCGGGGGGTAGGGCGAGCGGCGGGTAGAGGTTGGCGCTGGCGGTGCTGGCGCCGCTGGAGGACAGCTCGTAGCCGACGCGGGCGAGCAGGTGCTGGAGCTGGCCGAAGACGTTCTTGGCGGTGGCGGCGAACTCGACGGCGCGGGGGAAGCGGTGGCGAGCGAGGGCGGCCCAGGGTGGTCCGAGGGTGATCTTGACAAGGGCGCGACCGCCCTCGTAGACGTGACGGAATCCCTCTACGTAGTAGGCGGGGCCGGCAGAGAACTCGGTGCCGGCGGTGGTGACGTAGCCGGGGCTGACGGTGATCCAGGCGCCCTTGGTGAGGGCGACGGCGGCGCCGCTACCTGGAACCGTGTAAGCGCCGTCGGCGTTGTCGAGGACGATCTCGGAGAGGGCGGGCGCGCCGCCCGTCTCGTGGAGGTCGGCGCTGACGACGCGGTCGCTGATGTCGGTGGCGCCGTCGGACATGGAGGCCTGGTGGACGTAGCGGGCGGTGGTGAGGAAGACCTGGGTGGCGTCGTAGGAGATGGCGACGCCGAAGGGGGCGGCGATGTTCAGGGGGACGGGCTCGCGCCAGAGGGCATCGGCGAAGGCGGCGGTGGCGGGCTGGTTGGTCTGGTGGGTGCGGTCGTAGGGGACGGTGCCGGTGAACTGTTGGCGAAAGGTGGCGCGGGCCACGTCGGGCTTGGCGGCGTAGGGGGAGCGGAAGAGGAGGCCGGCGGCGGTGACGGCGGACTGGATGACGACGCCGCTGCTCCAGGTGTTTGGGGCCTGGCTGAAGCCGTCGCCGAAGAGGTACTGACGCAGCTCCTGGACCGGGACGGCGGCGGTGGTGTCCTCATCAGTGGCGATGATGTTCCAGTCGCCGGAGTGGAAGACGGCGACTCCGTTGAAGGTGGGCGACGTGGGGCCGGCGTAGGCGGTCCAGGTGCTGCCGTTCCAGCGGTGGGCGATGAGGTCGTTGTTCGTGACGACGTTCACGACGAGGACGTTGCCGTCGGCTTTGCCGACGGCAGCGATGTTCTGGGTTCCGGCGGTGGTGAAGGCGAGGGCGAAGGCGCTCCAGGTGGCGCCGTTGTCGGTGCTGGTCGAGGCGTGTATCTCTGTTGGGACGTAGTTGTTTACGACGAAGGCCCAGAGGGTAGAGCCTGCTTTGGCGAGGGCGATGAGGTCGGCTTTGGGCGTGATTGGGAGTGTCCAGGTGGTCCAGGAGCTATAGTCGCTGCCGATGACGGGTGTGGTGACGCGCGAACGGTAGAGCGTGGTGCCGGAGAAGCGGGTGCGGATAAGGGAGCCGTCGGCGGCGACGACGGCGGCGTGGCCCTTGTCGTCCTCGGCCCCGGCGTACCACTGGGTCCAGCGCAGGCGGCGGATGCCGGCGAAGCGGTCGCTGACGATGGCGCGGAGGTAGGGGCGGCGGACAGCGGCCTTCTGGGCGGTGGCCAGGGTGCCGGAGATTGACCGCATAGGGCTACGGTCCGGGGTCGGTGTTCTGGGTGGGTGTGGGCTCGGCGGGGGCGTAGAGGCGCTTGTGGCGGATGCCGCGACGGGGGGCGACGCGCTCCTCGTAGCGGGCGCGGAAGTGGGCGGCGAGGCGGCGCCAGTCGGCGATGGAGCCGGGGCCGCCGGTGGGCAGGGTGTTGGTGGTGTCGGCGGCCTGCTGGTCGCAGGCGCGGGCGGCGGCGGCGTGGACCAGGGCGTCGTCGTAGTCCTCGGGTAGGGTGTCGGTGCCGTTGATGCTGTGGAGGCTCTGCCAGTAGATGGTGCAGTTGGAGCCGTCGGGGACGGCGACGCTGCCGATGCGGAGGGTGTCGGCCCATTCGGAGAAGTCCACGAAGGACCTGGGGTCGTTGCCGGTGGGCCATTCGACGGCGATGATGCGGACGCGCTCTGTGAGGGTCGTCAGGGCCACGTTGCGGCTGGCGGGGGTGGTGGCGATGGTGGTGGTGCGCTCGCGGGGGATGCGGTGTGAGAGGTCGCGGAGGGCGTCCTGGATGTGCTGGTCCAGCTCGCCGGTGGTCCAGACGGCGGCGGCGGCGTCGTCAAGGACGGTCTGGAGGCGGCCTCTGATCGTGGCGAGGGTGGTCGGCACCTAGCCGCGCTCCTCTAGGTGGACCGGGCGATGGTTTTCTTGGGGCGTGGGCCGCGTGGCGGCGGCGGTGGCGGTGTGGGTGCGGGGATCACGAGCTTGCGGCCGCAGTTGCTGCAGCTCTGGTCGTCCTGCTCCAGGATGACCTTGGCCTGGCAGCGGGGGCACCAGATGCCCGCCACGGTTAGTTCGTCCAGTCGCCGGAGGAGATGCCGTCGATGCGGGCTACGGCCTGGCTGGCCTTGACGCAGAGGGCGGTGTAGGCCTTGAGGCGGGTGCGTCTGGCGTCCTGGGTCTCCAGGGCGCCGACCTCCTCGACCTGGATGATCCGCTCCAGGTCGTCCTGGGCGTTGGGGTCGTCGGCGGAGATCCCGAAGAGGCCGTCTTCGGCGAGGCGGCAGGCGAAGATGCTGGAGGCGGTGCTGCCGGTCTTGGCCGAGAAGGCGCCGCCGGATATCGCTTCGGTGTCGACGATGAAGTCGCAGGGCAGGATAGGTACTTCGTTGAATGTCTGGACCTGGCGGTCGATGCCGGCGATGTTCGTTAGGGCGAGGTCCCAGCCCTGGGACACGGCGAGCTTCTGGATGCCGCGCCGGGTGCGGCGGCTCATGATGAGGACGGTCGGGCGGGGGCGGACCAGGTCGACTAGCTCGCGTAGGAGGGTGAAGGTGCCGACGCCGGGCACGGTGGTGGCGCCGGCGTGTAGCTGCTGGGCCGTTACGTCGTCGGAGATGATCTCGTGCAGCCCGTCGAACTGGGCGGCGGCGGCGTCGATGCTGCCGTAGATGGCGGCGTCTCCCCAGGTGTCGGCGAAGTTGCGGGCCTTGATGGCGAGCAGCTCGGCGCGCAGGTCCTGGTCTTTGGAGCGGGTGACGCGGAGGAAGTTGTCGATGTCGGCGTCGCCGATGAGGATTTTAAGGGCGGTGGTGATGAGGCTGGTTGTAGGGACGCCCTCGATGACGGTGCCACCGGCGGCGATGAAGGTGGGGGCGCTGGCGGCGAGCTCGCGCTGGTACTGGAGGGCGTTTCCCCTGATGGGGGTGAACGGCAGGAGGCCGAGGAGGGGGTTCTGGTCCATGGTGATCTCGGCGACGCCGACGAGGACCTGGTTGGTGCTATACTTGTCGGCTTCGGCGAGGGTCAGGGCCATTGGTTAGCTCCTCTGGGCGAGGCCGAACTTGATGCGGTCGATACCCTTGATGCCGTCGGGTGCGGCGGCCTGGCGGGTGGTGCCGCCGGTTAGCGCGGTCTGGACGACGGCGGCCGCGGTGGCGGCGTTGGCGGCGCCGTTCCTGTCGGCTTCGGCCTGCTGGCGGATGTGGTCGGCGACCGCCCTAGCGGTGGTGACGCTGGTTTGGATTGCGGCGAGGTCCTCGCCGGCGAAGGCGGCGTCTGGGAGGTCGGGGTTGGCGGTGTGGAGGGCGGCGACCTCCAGCTCGAGGTTGCGGGCCTGGGCCTGCGTGAGCTGTTCCTGGAGGGCTGTGGCGTCGGCCTGCTGCTGCCGGGCGGCGGCGATGGTGGGGGCGGCCTCTTCGGGGGTGGTGTTGCCGTCGGCGTCTGGCATTTCGATAAAGAGCTTAAGCGGGTTAGTTGCGGGCTGTCAAGGGGCGTGTGTGAGGGCCTGCCATATGGCCTGCCAGGTTCCGACGGGTGCGGGCTTGCTGAGCCAGGCCGCTGGGGCTGCGGGTCCGGCCGGGATGAGGAAGGGGGCGACGATGGCGGCGCCGTAGAGGAAGAGGAAGGCCGGACCGGCCGTAGTGTGTGCGCCCTGTCAGGTGCCGGTGATGGGGACGGGGGACCAGGCGCCTGTGGGCTGGCAGGCGTGGAGGGGGTTGAGGGGATTGATGCCCTTGCAGCCGAGGGGGGCGCAGGGCGAGGATTGGGCGGTGAGGCCGAGGGTGGCGAGCAGGTGGGCGGTGTTATGCACGGGCTGGAGGTTCGGCGGGTAGGCTGGTGGGTTGTAGGGACTGGGCGAGGGCGCCGAGGCGTTGGGCTTCTTCGATGACGCGGCTGAGCTCGGTCTCGGGGTCGGGGTCGCCGAGGTTGGCGAGGGCGGTCTGGCGGCTGCGGATGCCGGCGCCCACCAGGGCGACCTCGCGGCCGGCGTCGAGCGCCTGGTCGGGCGGGGTGATTGTGGCCCAGTCGGCGGTGAGGCCGGCGATGGAGTTTGTGAACTGTGTGCCGCCGAAGAGGTCCGACAGGCGCAGGGCGAGCGCCGCGCGGAGGCGGTAGGCGTCGCTGCGGATGATGCGCTTGCGCTCGACCTTCTGGAGAAGGGGTTGCATCTCGACCTGGAGGGCGACGCCTGATAGGTCGCGGTCGGTGCCGCCGAAGGCGGTGCGGGGCGTCTCGCTGAGGTCGTGGAGGGCGCGCAGGAGGTGGTCGGTGTAGTCCAGGTGGAGCCTGAGGCCGCCGCCCTGCAGGAGGTCGAGGAGGTAGGCTTTGGCGTGCTCCGGGAGCTCCCAGACGGCGCCCGGCTGGGCGACGATATCGGTGGTGTCGTCTACGTTCTCCAGGACGGTGATGGGGAAGCCGGAAAGCTCCATGATGTTGCTGATGCGGGTCATCTGGCGGTTGAACTCCTGAGCGATCTCCTTGAGGGGGAGGACGTCGGACTCGCCCCACCAGCGCTTAGGGACTTGGGCGTTCGGGTAGATGACGAAGGGGATTAGGGCGTAGGGGTTGGGCTGGCTGATGGTGGGTGCCGGGCCGCCGTCTATCCAGATGTCCAGGGCGGCGTCGGTCCAGTCCTCGACCACCTCGGCGGTCTTGTCGCGTGGGGCGATGCCCCACAGGGTGATTACGTCCTCGCGGGGGAGGGTGTATCTGTGGGCGACGCGGGTGTAGCGAGTGGGGTCGGTGGGGTGGGGCCAGGGGAAGAGGCCCCGCATGTCGGGGGCGGTGACGGCGACGCGGTGCTCGGCGGGGTCCCAGGTGACTTTGTAGGCGGCGTCGCCGAGTACGGCGGCGTCGACCTCGGTGACGAGGTCCAGGCGGGCCAGGCCGTTGTCGGTGGCGAGGTCGGCCAGGTACTGCTCGACCGCGGCGGCGGCGGCGATGTCTTCCGTGCTGTCCGATCGGGGGATTGCGTTGAGGGTGGCGCCCTTCATAACGTAGGTGGAGGTCTTGCTGACGATGGTCTTGACGTAGTTGAGGGTGAGTCGCCGGGCGCTGCGGGTGCGGGGGTCGGCGGCCGGCCACTGTTTGCCCTCGTAGAAGGCGAGGGCGTCGGTGTATTGGGCTAGGCGGTCCTTGTCGCGGTTCTTGAGGAGCTGGGGTAGCGGCGGCGTTGGTGGCATCTCTCAGGGGATTCTACCACGGGCGTGGCGTGGGGTGGCTTTGGTGGCCGCCTCGACCGCCAGGGCGGCGGCGGCGACGTAGTCGTCGTGCCCCTGGGACGGGTCGACGTGCCAGCGGACGGTGCGGTTGGGGCGGTACTCCGCCCGGCAGAGGCGGAGCTGGCGGCCCGCCTCGTTGTGCTCGGCGCTGCCGTCGGCCTTCCAGAGCTTGAGGGCGCCGGTGTTGGCGGCGGCCTGGAGCTGGTAGCCGAGGTGGGACTTGCTCTGCTCGGTGAACTTGTAACCTGTCACCTTGTGGTCGCCGAGGGAGCGGGCCAGGAGGATGGCCATGGCCTCGCCGGCGGCGGTGGCGTCCACGGCGACGTGGGTGATCCGCCAGACCTCGGTTAGCAGGCGGTGTAGGTGGGCGTAGAGGGCGTCGTGGCCGGTGCCCTGCCAGGTGTAGATGGCGACGGTCTCGGAGAGCGGTAGCTGGTGTTTGGGGCCGGGCGTGACGCGGCTGATCCACAACACGTTGTGGTCGCGGTCGCGGGGGCTGAGAGGGTCGGTCGCCTCCCCGGCCACGTCGAAGCCGGCGGCGTAGGTCTCGCCGGGCTTTGGGAAATGGCGGCGGTCGTGGCTGCCCTGGATGTTGGCGAGCTGGGCGGGCGACAGCAGGCGTCCGGTGCCGGGTAGCGGCGTGAGGTCGTACTGGCTGGTGAAGAGGGGGTGGGTGGGTCCCAGGCGGAGGCGCTCGGCGGCGACGTAGCGGGCGTAGGCGGGGACGTGCTTTGCCACCTCTGGCCAGGGGTACTCGAAGTGGCGGCGGAGGCCGTCCTTGCGCTCCCGGTCCTTGTTCTCGGCGACGGTGGTGAGCAGCAGGTCGTCCTCGGCCCAAGGGGTGCCGTAGAGGACGGTTGTGGCGGCGGTGCTGGCGGCCATTGGGCGGAAGTCCTTGGTGAAGCGGTCGGGGTCGATGTCCTGGGCCTCGTCGGCCTCCAGGAGCAGGCCGGCGGTGGCGCCGAGGACGCTGGCGCCGGGCGAGGCGCTGAGGAAGTTCCAGGCGGCGGCGCCCAGGGTCAGGAGGTGGCCTTCCTCCAGGGCGTAGGCGCCTCGGAAACCGGCGGCGTCCAGGTGGGCGCGCAGGCGGCGAATGCTGTTGCGGAGCTGTGGCGTCAGGGTGGGGGCGGTCTTGACGCCGACGGCGGCGGGGTTCGCCATGTTGGCGACGAGCAGGACCTTCTCGATCCAGGCGCTGAGCTCGTTCTTGCCGGCCTGCCGGGACATGAGGATGGTGAAGGTGTTGCCGTCGCCCAGGCGGGCGTCGCGGAGGATGGCGCGGGCGGGCTCGGCCTGGTAGGGGCGGAGGCGGGTGGTCATGCGGGTCATGCGGTGGCCTCGCGCCGGACCGCGCGGGGCTTCTTTGCGGCGGCGCTTCCGGTGACGCTGTTGAACTGGGCGCCGCGCGGTTTCCTGGGGCCGGGCAGGTCCAGGGGTAGGTCGTCGGGTGGCCCGGCCTCCTGGAGCCAGCCGCAGTAGAGGCAGGAGCGGTAGATGCCGTACTGGTCTTCCTCAAGCACGGTGGGGCCGTTGCAGCGTGGGCAGGTCATCGGGCGAGCCCTGCGGACCAGATGGCGAAGGCGAGGAGGAGGAGGAGGAAGAGCATGACGTAGGGCCAGACCCAGCCTTCCGGGTCGCGGTCGCTGTGGCTCATGAGACCGCCTCCTGTACGGCGCTGAGCTCGCGGAGTGCGGTCAAGGTGCGGGCTTCGATGTCGGCCAGCTCCCGTTCGGCGGCCTGGAGCTTGTGACGCCGGTCACGGATGCGGTGGAGTAGGCCGGCGCCGTTGGCCGTCCAGGTGTTGATCTCGTCGTCGAGGCCGATGTCCTCTGGCTCGATCATGAGGTCTGCTCCTTTCCTTGGGCGTGTGTGTTCCAGCGGCAGGATGGGCAGTAGAGCCGGGCGCCGTAGCCCTGGGCGATGGTGAGGTGGATGACGTGATTGAGGGTCGCTCCTGGGCTCTCCAGGCGGGTGTAGGGGCCGTCGGGGTGGGCGTCGAAGCCGTCTACGACGGCGGCGATGTCGGGCAGGTGGGCCAGGTGCTGGCGGAGGAAGCCCTGCGCCCCGATGAAGCCGTGGGCGGCCATGCGGAGGGCGAGGCCGGTCAGGCGGTTTGATTGTTCCTGCGATGATGATGATGATGCTGTGTGGAAGGGGACGACGTTGGCGGCCTGGGGGTCTAGCCAGGCCGTGCGGCGTTCGGCGGCGGCGGCCCCGTCGCGGATGAGCGGGAGCAGGAAATCGCGGACGCCTTCGGGGAGCTGGGCGAGGGCGTGGCGCAGGCGCTGGTCGCGGGCGTAGCGGCCGGTCCGGAGGCGGTTCTTGTTGCCTCTGGGCGCGCCGGCGCCCGGCCGGCGCCCTCCCCGGCCGCTCACAGGTGCTTCCCGTATTGGCCGGCCGCGCTTGGGCTGCGGCGGCGGCGGTCGGTTGACGGTGGCGGCGGAAGGCGGTCCCGGATGCAGCAGCGGCCGGCCTTGCGGTTCTGCCAGGGGCAGGTGCAGCCTGGGTGGGGGTTGCGGCGGCGGTAGGCGGCCAGGATGCGGTCGTGCTGGCCTGGGTACCACTTGAGGAGGTTCTGCAGGGCGGCGTCGTTCGAGATAGCCTCGGATTCTTCGAACGTGGGCTGAGTCGAGGGTGTCGGCATGGGTACAATCAAACGCGCAACAGGTCCAGCACCACCAGCGGATGGCGTGGAGCGGGTGGTGTTCCAGGTGCTCGCGGACGTGGATGGGTAGGAAGAAGGGGAGGAAGGGAGGGAGGTGGTGGCTGCGTGGGCAGTCCAGGCAGATCAGGCCGGGGCCTGTGTAGCCGGCGGCCTGGGCGAGCTGGCGGAGTAGCTGGAGTTGGAGCCGTTCCCCCGCGTACAATGTGGCAGCGGCCTGATTCTACGGCGGCCGCGCCGGAGGCGCCATGCAAACATATATAGTGCGAACCTGCGTGGCGACCGCCCTCTGCCCTCCCTGATCTGGTGCTGGGCGCGATTATACCACCGCTGTCGGGGGCCGGTGCGATGGTGCTCTGCATCCGTCTCTCCCTGGTGC
>Ga0209641_10002730_pt1 | contig 15007 bp, 13 predicted proteins | sample RifCSP16_1_FD_184022 | JGI IMG/M metagenome (GOLD analysis project Ga0209641, IMG submission 184022) | Soil microbial communities from Rifle, Colorado - Rifle CSP2_sed 16_1 (SPAdes) (version 2) | ecosystem: Environmental > Terrestrial > Deep subsurface > Rock core/Sediment | place: Rifle...
GCCGCCGTCCCCGGCGTCCGCCTGCTCGGGAAGGAGATGGACGCGAACCACAACCGCTGCGTGATCACCTTCATCGGGGAGCCCGAGGCGGTCGAGGAGGGCGCCTTCCAGGGCGCCCTGAAAGCCACGGAGCTCATCGACATGGAGAAGCACAAGGGCGAGCACCCGCGCGTCGGCGCCCTGGACGTCCTGCCCTTCGTCCCCCTGCGCGGCGTCACCCTCGAGGACTGCACGAAGATCGCCCACCGCGTCGGGGAGCGCATCGCGAGCGTGCTCGGGGTCCCCGTCTACTTCTACGAGGCCGCGGCGACGCGGCCGGAACGGAAGGCCCTCCCCGACCTGCGCAAGGGCGAGTACGAGGGCCTCAAGGCGGAGATCGCCACGAACCCGGACCGGAGACCGGATGCCGGACCCTCCAAGCTCCATCCGAAGGCCGGGGCCACCATCGTCGGGGCGAGACCACCGCTCATCGCCTACAACGTGAACCTCGGCACCAAGGACCTCGCCCTCGCGAAGCGCATCGCGAAGACGATCCGCGAGAGGGACGGCGGGCTGCCCGCCGTGCGCGCCCTCGGGATGGACCTCAAGGACCGCGGCCTCGTGCAGGTCAGCGTCAACCTGGTCGACTACCGCCGCACGCCGATCCACGCCGTGTTCGAGGCCGTCCGCAACGAGGCGCAGAAGGCCGGGGTCGAGGTCGTCGGCTCGGAGATCGTCGGCCTCGTCCCCCTCGACGCGATCGCCCAGGCCGCGGACCGCTTCCTCAAGCTGGAGAAGTTCACGAACGACCAGATCCTGGAGACGAGGCTGGTGGAATGACAGAGACCATGGAGGACTTCCTCCGGCGGCTCGGCGAGGCGAGCCCGGCGCCCGGGGGCGGGAGCGCCGCGGCGCTGTGCGGGGCGATCGCCGCCTCCCTGGCGGGGATGGTGGCGGGCCTGGCGATGGGGAAGCAGGGCTATGAGTCCGTCCAGCTCGACTGCCGAGACCTCGCGCTCAAGGCGGAGGCCCTCCGCCGGCGCTTCGTCGAGCTCGTGACCCTCGACGAGGACGCCTTCGTGGACGTGAGCCTCGCCTACAAGATGCCGAAGACCTCGGACTCCGAACGCCTGAAGCGCAAGGAGGCCATCCAGCACGCGCTGAGGGAGGCCACCCTCGTCCCCCTGGAGACGATGGAGCGCGCCGTGGAGGCGCTCCAGGTCGCGCAGGGCGCGCTGCAGAAGGGCGCCCGTTCCGCGTTCACCGATGCCGGCGCCGCCTCGCTCATCGCCCAGTCCTGCCTCCGCGCGGCCTCGCTCAACGTCGCGGTGAACCTCGCCTCGATCGAGGACTCCAAGTTCCGCGAGGAGTCGGGAGCCCGGTCGAAGGCCCTTCTCGAACGCGGCGCGGCCGTCGCCCGCGCGCTCGACGACGAGGTCGAGAAGCGCTTCTAGGGTCGCCCTGAAATACCGGCGCTCTCATGGGGGAACGTTGGCGGAGAGCACCGGGCAATCCATCGGATCGGTCCTGATGATCCTCGGGGTCATCGGCATCATCGTGGGCTTCTTCGGGAGTTCGAGCTCCTGCTGCGGGCTGAGCGTGGGGGCCCTCGTCCTCGGGGCGATCATCTACGCGGCGAGCCCGGGCCGGCTGCCGGCACCGGTCTACGTGCCCTACCCGGTCTACGCCCCGTCGCAGCCCCAGTACGCGGCGCCCCGGCCGCCCGCGTACCCGCCGTCCCCGCCGACCGGGCCCTTCTGCACCACCTGCGGCCGCCAGGCCAGCTGGATCCCCCAGTACTCCCGGTGGTTCTGCCCCTTCGACCGGACGTACCTCCCGCAGGGGATCCCTCCGCCCCGCTCCCCGCCGCCGCGGTGACCCCTCCGCCTGGCAGCCCTGGGAGTCCCCCCACAACGTGGAAGTCGGACGAGGGGGATGCCACGTCATCGTGAAGGGCAACATCGACCCGCGCATCGCCTACCTCGACACGCACTCCCCGGCCTTCTTCGTCGCCGTGGCGGGGTTCATCCTCCTCGTCGTCGGCTTCACCCTGTTCCCGCCCGCCTGCCTCGCCGGGGCGATCGCGCTCGTCATCGGCCTCGCCTACTACTACTCGGAGCGTCCGAAGCGGCACTCTCCCGGGGAGATCTGGCTCTCGTCGCCTGGGGCGTGGTGCACGAAGTGCGGCGGACCGGCGCTTTGGATGCCCAAGGTAGGGCGGTGGTACTGCAACTCCTGCTCCACCTGGCTCGCCGCCGACCTCCCGCCGCCGGCGTTCCGCCCGCCGGGCTGAACCCCTGGAGGCCCCCATCCCAAAGCCTTAGCTCGCCCTGACCGATGTCTGCGAGGGGAAAGACCGTGGCCTTGTTGGATCCGCTGGAGCGCCTTGGCTACCCCGGGGCCGTTCTGCTCCTCGCGGTGGGAGTGATCGTTCTCCTCACCCTCCTGATCTTGCGCGGCGTCGTCTTCTATTTGTTCTTCTACCCGGCCTGCCTCTGCCTCCCCAGCTTCCTGCTCCCCCTGGGCCTGGGAATCGCGCTCACGTTTCACCTCCGGGCGAAGGGGCGGGCGCTCCGGCGGGGGCGCCGGTAGCTTCATCGGGCCTCCCGACACTGCCGGGGCGTGCCCCCCGTCAAGGCCGCACGCGGGAAGCGGATCTCCTGCCAAGGATGGCGGCAGGAGGCGATCCTCCGCATGCTCCAGAACAACCTGGAGAACGCGGAGCGGCCAGACGACCTCATCATCTACGGCGGCACGGGGAAGGCGGCGCGGAATTGGCCCGCGTACGAGCGCATCACGGAGACCCTCCGCGGGCTGAAGGACGACGAGACGATGGTGGTCCAGTCCGGGAAGGCGGTGGCGGTGTTCCGCACGCACGCGAACGCCCCGCGCGTCCTGATCGCGAACGCGAACCTCGTCCCGAAGTGGTCCACGTGGGAGCACTTCTGGGAGCTCGAGAAGCTCGGGCTCACGATGTACGGGCAGATGACCGCCGGCGGCTGGTCCTACATCGGCTCGCAGGGCATCGTGCAGGGCACGTACGAGACGTTCGCGGCGTGCGCGCGGACGCACTTCCACGGAGACCTCACCGGGCGCCTCGTCCTCACCGGCGGGCTCGGCGGGATGGGAGGGGCGCAGCCCCTGGCGGTCACGATGAACGGCGGCGTCTGCCTCGCGGTCGAGGTCGACGAGGCGCGCATCCGCCGTCGCCTGGCGAACGGCTACTGCGACGAGATGGTGACGGACCTCGAGGAGGCCCTGGGCCTCGCGCTCGCCGCCAAGTACGAGCAGAAGCCCCTCTCGATCGGGCTCCTCGGGAACTGCGCGGAGGTCCTCCCCGCCATCGCCGAGCGCGGCATCGTCCCCGACATCGTGACGGACCAGACCTCGGCGCACGACGCCCTCCACGGCTACATCCCCGCCAAGTTCACTCTAAAGGAGGCAGCCGCCCTCCGGACCGCCGACCCGAAGGAGTACGTGAGGCGCTCGATGCAGTCGATGGCGGCGCACTGCATGGCCATCCTCGCCCTGAAGAAGAAGGGGGCCGTCGCCTTCGACTACGGGAACAACCTCCGGGGGCAGGCGCAGGCGGCGGGGGTCCGCGGGGCCTTCAGCTACCCGGGCTTCGTCGCCGCGTACATCCGTCCGATGTTCTGCGAGGGCCGCGGGCCGTTCCGCTGGGTGGCGGTCTCCGGGGACCCGAATGACATCCTGAGGACGGACGAGGTCGTCGTCAAGGAGTTCCCCAAGAACGCGCAGCTCACGCGGTGGATCGCCCTCGCGGAGAAGCATCTGCCCTGGGAGGGGCTGCCCGCCCGCGTCTGCTGGCTCGGGTACGGGGAGCGGGCGCGCTTCGCGAGGAAAATCAACGAGATGGTGACGACGCGGCAGCTGTCGGGGCCGATCGTGATCACGAGAGACCACCTCGATGCCGGGAGCGTCGCCTCGCCGTACCGGGAGACGGAGGGGATGAAGGACGGGAGCGACGCGATCGCCGACTGGCCGATCCTGAACGCCCTGCTCAACACCGCCGCGGGGGCGGACCTGGTCGCGGTGCACAACGGCGGCGGGGTCGGCATCGGCCTTTCCACGCACGCGGGATGCCTCGTCGTCTGCGACGGGACCGTCGAGACGGGGACGCGGATCGACCGCGTGTTCACCGCCGACCCGGGGATGGGCGTGGTGCGGCACGCCGACGCCGGGTACGAGGACGCCGTGAGGTTCGCGAAGGCCAAGGGCATCCGGATGCCGATGCTGGAGGAGTGACACGCTCTGTGGGCGCGCGGGGCCGGCGGGAGTTCCCGTCCGTGGCGGTGGACGGCATCGTGCTCCAGCGCGGCAAGCTGGTCGCGGTGACGAGAAAGAACCCGCCCTACGAGGGACGGCCCGCCCTGCCCGGCGGCTTCGTCGAGCTGGGAGAGCGCGTCGAGGCGGCCGTGGTCCGCGAGGTCCGTGAGGAGACCGGACTGCGCGCGGCGGTGAAGTACCTCATCGGCGTCTACTCGGACCGCCGGAGGGACCCGCGCGGGCATGTGGTGAGCGTGGCCTTCGCGCTGCGACGCGTCGGCGGCGAACTCCTCGCGGGGAGCGACGCCTCGGAGATCGTGCTCTTGGACAGGAAGAAACTCCCGCCGATGGCCTTCGACCACGCCGCGATCGTCCGCGACTTCCTCAGGAGTGCTTCGAGGCGATCGAGTAGCGCACGCCGGTCCCCTTGAGCCGGTCGTGCATCTTGTCGATGGCGTCCTTGTACTCGTTGGGCTTCGCGTACTCGTAGGCGAAGTCGTAGTCGCCGAGCACCGCGGAGAACCCGATGTCCTTGAGCATCGTGATGACCGTGAACGGGTCCGTGCCCTCCGGGCTGAACTCCAGGCGCACGTACAGCTTCATGGGGCTTCGGATGCGGAGAGCGTATTTGAGGGAATCGGGGGCGTGGCGCGGGCGCCGCCATTCCTGTTATCGTGATAACATGAACCGTCACGCGGTCGCCGCTGGGCCCACCGAGAAGAGGGCGAACGTCTCCTGCGGGCGCAACGTCCGTCCGACCGGATCGACCTCGAGGCCCAGACCCTCCAGCGTATAGCATCCGAGCAGCATGGCGTCCCGCCGAGCGCCCAGAAGGACGATCATCACGGCGTGGCGGCCGAGCACCTCGACCTCCAACTCCGCCAGGGTCCGACGGACCCGCCGCCCGTTCGCGAGGCGGAAGTGCGCGGCGTACAGGGGTTTCGCGCCCAGCCCCTGGGCGACGGCCGCGGGGAGCACCGAGTAGGCGGCACCGGTGTCCACCAGCAAGCGCAGACGGCGGGACCCGCCGGGCCCGCGGAAGGTCGCCTCGACGAAGGTCATCCCCATGTTCTCTGCACGCGCCATGTCCTGTCCCCACATAGACCCCGCCCTGTACAGGTAGGTTTCGACCGTGAGGAGGTTCAAGAGCCCGGCGGGCGCTCCCCTGCCCGTGCCCCCGGCGGTGGTCCTCGACGCGAACGCGCTCCGCATGCCCTTCCAGTTCCGGGTGAACCTGGACGCGGAACTGCTGCGGCTCCTGGGAGAGTGCGATGTCGTCGTGCCCGAGGCGGTGATCGGGGAGCTCCGACGCCAAGCGGCGGACGACCGTGAGGCGCAGGCGGCGCTGCGGCTCGCGGCGAAGTACCGTACGGTCCCGGGCCCGGGCCGAGGCGACGAGTCCGTCGTGCTCCTCGCCCAGAAGCTCGGCGCGGTCGTCGTCACCAACGACGCGGGCCTCCTCTTCCAGCTTCGGCGTCTCGGCATCCCCCGCATCTCCCTTCGAGCGAGGAACCACCTGGTCCTCGAGGGCCTCGAATAGGTTATCAACGGCGCGAGGGTTGGCGGGACGGATGAAGCCCTCGCACCTGGAGGCCCTGAAGCGCATCGCCCTCGAGGGCGGCGCCCGCGGGCCGGTCGCGATGACCTCGAGGGAGCTCGGCAGGCACCTCGGCGTGAGCCAGCAGGCGGCGTCGCAGCGGGTCCTGGAGCTCCTCGAGGAGGGCCTGATCGCCCGCGACCTCGCGGGGCCGCAGGGGCGCGTCCGGGTCACCGCCAAGGGGCTCGAGGCCCTCCGGCGCGAGCACGCCGACTACCAGCGGCTGTTCGAGGAGACCGAGACGCTCACGTTCCGCGCAACCGTGTGGGCTGGTTGTCCAGCTCCAAGCCTCATGTGTGGCGGACTCAAGAGGGATCGCAGCGTATCCAATAGGATACGTTTCCATCGTCGCCACCGGCTGCAAGGTAGCAGAACAGAGACACCGCAACCGCGTGCACAGTGGCGTTCATCTGGTAGTCCCAATCTGACGGAGGATGGTGGAGCCATCTTTCGTGTACGCCGTACGTGGATGGGCTGCCAACCACTCCACCTCCCCAAAAGATCTCGCCCATGAATTCCCCCTGGAAATCCTCCTCCGTATCTCCATCGTAAATGGGGCTCCCTACTGGCCATGATCCCATTCTACTCCCGTCCTTCCAGTTGTATTCAGCACCCGCGTTTTGTGCATCTGAGCCCGTGTACACATGGTTCGGTTGGTCGTCATATGTCCCCCATGTACGGTCATTCCCCGAATCGGGATCACGCGAGGAGACAGAGACTGAATAGACCATGCTCCCTTCCGACGCGGTCCATAGAGGTAGATCGTCGTCAATTGTCCCCCACTGACCATCGTATCCCGCGAAGAAGACGTAGATATTGTCATAAAGCCAACAGCTGTTCTTGTCCTGCAACCCAACGGCAACCACGGGGGAACTGAACGTGTTTCCTCTTTCGCTAATGTCGACGACAGCCGTGTCGAAGCCAAGGACCTGATAGGACCACACAACTCTTGCGGAACTGCCCAGGTTCTCGACCAAGTGTACTTGAGCCGGTCCGTCCACCAGTGACTCCTGACCGACGGCAATATACTTGCCGGGATCGGACATCTCAAGACTGACTATCCTGGAGCCGGGATTCCCGAGAGATTCGAGTTGCCAACGCAGTATCCCTGCTGAATCGAAGGCCGCGAGCGTCCGACCACCCCCTGCGACAACAGGGGGAAAGACCGCATTGGGCGTGGGAGCGATGTCGACAGCCATCGTCTCGTTGGTGGCATCAAGCAGGTAGGAACTGAACGGGACCTGACTGCCGAACCCGTAGAACTTCACATTCCCGTCGGCGGCCCCAGCCACCACTATTCCGAGGCTCCGAGAAAGAGCCACCGCGTCCGTCAGATATTCTTGATTTGCACCCCCGCCAGCGACGTTGGCCGTATTGTCCCTCCATAGAGGCGTCCACGGCGAGCAGGACGAAAACCAGCTGGCGTGAAGAAGCACGAGCGGGCCGTGATAGCCCCCTGCCGCGACATGCCTCCAGTCCACATCAAGCCCACTCACCCTAGTCCCGAGGTCGTACGAGCATGAGGGACTGATGGTGGTCGCCTGGACGCCCGAACCAGCGATCACGAAAAGCACTTGGAAAGCGACAATCACAACAGCTGTTCGAGCACCTGTCAACCTTCGCACCATCTCAAGTCACCAGGCGCCGCACGGACAGTCGACTCGCAAGGATTGCGTACTTAAAACCATTATAAGTCGTTATGCGGACTCACAGAACTTGGGCACTCTCTGAGGCCGTTCGGCAGTGACTCTTGAGGACTATTGATAGTTTCTTGAAGCCGGGGGGACCAAGGGCACCGAACCGCGCGCCCCGCGATAGCTGGGAGACCCTCGCCGCGAGGATTGCCACACGATGTGTCGTTCTTATGATGGCGAGGCAGCCGCGAACCATGTGGTGACGCAGCGGGAGCTGAAGAACGAACCCTTCGGGTCGCGTCGGAGACGAGGAGGCGGTTCGCTCGGCAGGACGGCTCCAAAGTCAGGTGCGGGGAGTCTCGCGGTTTCCGCGAGATCCGTCACGGGACCCTCCGTTGCGACAGTCGTGGGGAGGCAAGGTTCTCCCGTCGAGATTCCAGAAGAAGGAGCAGGAGTGGACGGGCGCCCACTTCGCTTGCGAGGAGGTTGGGGGTCGGCTTGGATCACCGGTCGCTGTGGACCACCAGTCGCTGTCACCGCTCTGCGGGCGGCTGCGGCTCAGGGTCCTCGGCGGTCGCGACCAGTTTGATGCCAAGCTGCGGGCTCTCCAGGATGGTCAGGACGTCAGTCTCGAACGTGCCCTTGACGGTCAGGACGACATCCCCCTGTGTGCCCTTGCGGAGCGCGAAGGCGTACGGCGCGTCCGTCGTCTCCTTGGTTTGGCGCTTGAGCGCCTCCTGCTGGGCGTTCGTCTCCACGACCCGGGCGTGGAACGCCTGGATGCCCCGCCAGGATGATGTCCACGTCGATCCCCAGCTTCTTCAGGACCTCTCTCTCCCTCGCCAGCGCTGCCTGCCCATCCTCGGAGAACCCGAGGGTCTGGCTGTCTCATCCTTCTGTCTCCTCCTTCGGAGCAGGACGAACACGACGAGAACCAACGCGATCACGGCCGCTAGGGCCAGGAGGATCCACGCCCAGTCCGACACGCCGCCCCGCGGCTGGACGGACAGCGTTGCGTCGTCGGTGCTCGACAGACCGCCGGAATCGGTCACCACAAGGGTGACTTTAACCGTGCCCGCGGTGCTGGGGCAGGTGAGGGTCGGCGTCGGGCCCGAGAGGGTGACGGGCGGAGTGAGATGGACGGTCCACGCGTAAGTGAGCGCGTCCCCGTCGGGGTCGGTGGAGCCGGTTCCGTCGAGGGTGATGTATCCTCCCGTAGGGCAGGCGTACGGGCCGCCGGCGTCGGCGATGGGGGCGCGGTCTACCACACTCACGGTGACATCGTCCGCATCCGTCCCGCCGAAGCCGTCGTCCACCGCCAGCTCGAGCACGTAGGTGCCCGGCGCGATCGGAGTGAAGGAAGGCGTGGCGGTGTTGGCTCCCATCAGGGCGGCGAGTGGACCTGCAGTCTGGGTCCACGCGAAAGCCAACTGGTCGCCGTCGGGATCGCTCGACCCGGTCCCATCGAGATGCACGGTGGCGTTGCGGGAAAGTCCAGGCTGATCTGTTCCCGCGTCGGCGGTCGGGCCGCGGTTCACCAAGTCCGGGGCGTCGGCTGGCGGGGCGGGCCAATCGGTCGCGGCTTTTCCTGCAGCGTCCCCGCTGGTGAAGTAGTAGGTGTAGTCGGTGCCGCGGAGGGCGAGCGGGATGGCGTAGGCGTACCACTTCCCATCCGTGACATCCGCGTCGAGGGGATCGACCGCCGCCATCGCGAAAGGGCTGCCGGCGATTGGGACTCCACCCTTCCGGATGTGGACCTTCGGATCGCCCGATGCGGGCGGGTCGCCGTCCGCATCCGTGTAGTTGACCCGATACACGAAGGAGGTGACGTCGGCAGCGCCCGTCTCAGGGTCGAGGCCGTCCGTCCCGTAGTTCACCTCGCCCGTGGAGGAGAGAGAGGGGGTCGAGTGAAAATCCAGCTTCGCCACGAAGGCGTCCTCCCCGCCGTTGTGCGTCGTGTCGTGGGCCCCGGGCGTCGTCGGGAAGTCCGTGGCGTCGTCGTGCGTCCAGCCCGTCAGGTAGGCGGCGCCCGAGGCATCGGTGTCGATCCCGATTCCCCTGTCACCCCCGCTCCCGCCAAGGAAGGTCGCGTAAACTAGATCGCTCCCGCTCGCATCCAGCTTCGCCACGTAGGCGTCGTAAACGCCGCCGTTGTGCGTCGTGTCGTAGGCTTCGGGCGTCACGGGGAAGTCCGTGGCGGCGTCGTCCGTGAGGCCGGTCACGTAGGCGGCGCCCGAGATGTTGACAGCGACTCCGCCGCCCCAGTCCACTCCGCTCCCGCCGAGGAAGGTGGCGTAGAGGAGGGTACTCCCGCTCGCGTTGAGCTTCGCCACGAAGGCGTCGTAGGATCCGCCGTTGTACGTCGTGTCATAGGCCCCGGGCGTCGTCGGGAAGTCCGCGGAGGAGGTCTCCCCGGTCACGTAGGCGGCGCCTGAGGAGTCGACGGCGATGCCCCACCCGTCGTCGTAATACCCGCTTCCGCCGAGGAAGGTCGCATAGAGGAGGGCGCTCCCGCTCGCGTCGAGCTTCGCCACGAAGGCGTCTGACCAACCGTTGTGCGTTATGTCGTAGGCCCCGGGCGTCGTCGGGAAGTCCGTGACGGCGTCAACCGTGTAGCCGGTCACGTAGGCGGCGCCTGAGGAGTCGCTTGCGATTTCGGAGCCCACATCCTCACCGCTCCCGCCGAGGAACGTGGCGTAGAGGAGGGCGCTCCCGCTCGCGTTGAGCTTCGCCACGAAGGCGTCGTAAACGCCGCCGTTGTGCGTCGTGTCGTAGGCCCCTGGCGTCGCGGGGAAGTCCGTGGCGGCGTCAACCGTGAAGCCGGTCACGTAGGCGGCGCCGGAGGCGTCGACGACGATCCCCCGGCCATAGTCATGCTCGCTCCCGCCGAGGAATGTGGCGTACAGGAGGGGGTCGATGACGAGGTCCCCCGTCCCGTCCCACCCCGAGCAGGCGTAGCCCACGGTGCGGTCCGCAATCCGACGGACCGTGCACTCCACGGGCAGGCCGCTCGCCTGCCAGGCGGCGGGAAGGTCGTCGCGGAGGGGGCCGAGGCTCGTCCCGGCGGCAAGTCCGTGGGGGGTCACCGCCAAGTCCGTGACGCCTTCGTACGCGAACGCCACGTCCGCGAGGTCCGCCCCGGGGTGGACGACGAGGTCGTACTTCGCCCCGCCGGGGGAGGTCCGGTAGACCACGTCGATTCCGTCCCACGCGTTCTCGTAGATGACCTCCGCGAAGTTCCGGACGTTGGTGTGCCAGTGGGCGGGGTCGTCCCCGAGAAAGAAGTTCGCGCGGTGGGGGAGCTCCCCACGGCCTTGGGGCAGAACCGGGTTAGCACCCTCGAAGGTGGTGCGGACAAGGTGGCCGCGGAGTGGCGCGGCGGGGGCGGGGGGCGCACTTTCCAACCGGGGGTCGAGCTCGTCATGGGGAGGGCGCTCGCGGAGGTTCAGAAGGACGGCACCGGCGGCGAACCCCACGTAGACCTCGCCGCCGCGCGCGTAGTAGAGGATCTCGGGATTCCCGACCTGGCCGGCGTTCTCCGTGAAGAAGCCGGAGAGGGCGGCGACTTCGGAGGGGGTTCTGACCGCCGCCGGAACTTCCATCGGGGATGGCGCGCCATCGGGAACCTCGGGGGCGGCTAGGACCGGAGCGAGGAGAACACCGGCCAACAGGACGATCAGGACGCGGGACGCCAACGGGCTCACGTGAGTGACCCTGAGCTGTGGAGGCAGGTTCTCGGATAAGTAGGTTTGCTGCGATAGTCTGGGTTCCAGAGGAACTCGCCTTTCAAGGGGAGGCTCGCCCTCCCCCGGCGGCTTCGTCGAGCTCGGCGAGCGCGTCGAGGCCGCGGCGACGACGCGGTCGTCGTGACGAACGACGCGGGGCTCCTCTTCCAGCTCCGGCGCCTCGCCATCCCCCGCATCTCCCTGAGGGCGAGGAACCACCTGGTCCTCGAGGGCCTCGAATAGGTTATCAACGCCGCCACGGTTGCCGGGCCGGTGAAGCCGCCGCAGCTCGAGGCCCTGAAGCGCATCGCGCTCGAAGGCGGTTCGCCGGGGCCGGTGGCCCTGACCTCGAAGGAGCTCGGCACGCTCCTCGGGGTGAGCCAGCAGGCGGCGTCTCAGCGGCTCCTCGAGCTCCTCGAGCAGGGACTGATCGCCCGCGACCCAGGGGGGCGCCAGGGGCGCGTCCGGATCACCGCCAAAGGGATGGAGGCCCTCCGCCGCGAGTTCGCGGACTACCAGCGGATCTTCGTGGACGCCGGCACCGTCGTGATGCACGGGACCGTGACCGCCGGGCTCGGCGAGGGAGCCTTCTACATGCAGCAGGAGGGTTACCGCGAGCAGTTCCGGGGCAAGCTCGGGTTCGACCCCTTCGCCGGGACGCTCAACCTCCGGATCGAGGGCGCTGAGCTCACGCGGCTCGAGCTCCTCCGCGCCTCCGAGGGGATCGCCATCCGGGAGTTCAAGGCGGGCGGGCGCACGTTCGGCGGGGCGAAGTGCTTCCCCGCCACGCTCCAGAAGGTCGCCTGCGCCGTGATCGTGCCCCTCCGCACGCACCACACGGACATCCTCGAGGTCATCGCCCCCGTCGTCCTCCGGGACCGCCTCGGTCTCAAGGACGGGAACACCGTGGAGCTGGTCATCGAGCGGGCCTGGCCGGGCATGCCCGCCGCCAGCCTTTAATAGACGCCGTCTCCTAGCAACGCCAGCGGAGGTTGGGAAGGTGGGGAGTTCAGCGTCCTCCACGGTCTGGGCGAAGGCGTTCGCGATCTTGGTGGCGGTCACCGCGGCGGTGTCGTACGCGGCGCCGGCGGGGTTGGGTCCCGGGCCCTCCGGGGCCGCCCCGGGCGACCCCATCGTCACGAGCCACACCAACGCGACAGGATCGCGGTACCACGCCATCCCGTCCGATGACCCGGACGATGGGCGCTTCCTGGCCATTGCGGGGTCCGACCTCGCCACGATCGGCGGGAATGACATTCACGTCACGGTCGGTGTCCCCGCCGGGCGGACGGAGTTCGAGCTCAGCGTCTTCGACGCGGACACGAACAACCACTGGGACTCCCCCGGAACCTCCGGGGCGAACAACCGCCTCATGTTCCGGCTCTACCGGGACCCCGCGCGGAGCGGGTCCCAGGCGAGCCTCCTGTCCAGCTGGAGCAGCGACAGCGGCGTCGACGACGCGTGGTCCGTCCGGACCTTCGCCACCGACACCGCCTCGAAGGCCCCGAGCGGGAACTACTTCTACCATCTCTTCATCGCCTGGGAGAACGCGGCGGCGGCCCAGCGGACGTTCAACAACTTCAAGCTGCGGGCGACGGCCCAGCTCGGCGTCTCGGCGGGCCAGGACTTCGGGTTCGCCGGCGGGCCCCAGGACGGCGGGGACCCCGACGTGGGTTCGGGCGATCCGGATAGTGATCCCGAGGTGAACAATCCCGGCGCCAACAGCTACGACGGGCAGTGGGACTGGTACTTCTACATGCCCTCCGCGCGCACCGACGTGACGTTCGTGGACGGGGACGCGGATCGGAACGAGGACACGGACGACTTCAACACGGCCAACGTGGACCCGGACGGTTCCGGCGAGGCGCAGGCCGAGGGAGCCCACGACGGCATCCCGGAGGACAGCGGGCCCAACGGGAACGGCGACTGCTGCAACATCGAGCCGTCCATCTTCTACACCATCCGGGATCCCCAGGGCAACGTGTACACCAACGACGACCCTTCCGGACAGCGGGAGTTCGAGAACTACATCATCGGCCCGACGAACGCGGACGCGCCGGTGAACTACACGCTCGCCCCCGGCCTGTGGCGATTCCGCGTGAACGCGATGGACGCGCACAACTTCAACAACCTCCGCACCGTCTTCGAAATCTTCACGGACACGGACATCCCGCTCACGGTCAACCCGGCCCCGGAGGTCGAACCGGACAACACCGACGCCGCCAGCCCCGGGGAGCTCGTCCGGTACGCGCACACGGTCCGAAACAAGGGCACCGGAAACGACACCTTCGACCTCGCCGTCGTCTCGTCCCGTGGCTGGACCGTGAGGCTCTACCACGACGCCAACGGGAACGGCCTCCTCGACGCGGGCGAGAACGAGACGGCGAGCACCGGGCTCCTCACGCCCAACCAGACCTACGCCTTGATCGTCGAGGTCGCGGTCCCCGGCGGGCTCACCGCGAGCATCACCGACGTGAGCACGGTCACCGCCTCCTCCACGGTGGAGTGGGCGCTGCAGGACTCCGCCAAGGACACCACGACGGTGACCATCAACAACCCCCCGACGATCTCCTCCTTCACCGCCACCAGCGCGCCGGAGGGGACGGCGGTCCAGTTCACCGCCGCGGCCTCCGACCCCGACGGGGACGCCCTCACCTACAGCTTCGACTTCCAGGACGACGGGACGTTCGACGCGACCGGACCGGGCAGCACCGCCTCCTTCACCTGGGGCGACGACCACGTGGGGAGCGCGCGCGTCCGCGTGAGCGACGGCCCCCACAGCGTCGAGACGACCACGCGCGTCCGCGTGACGAACGTCGACCCCACGCTCACGGTCACCTTCACCACGCCCGAAGACGAGGGCGAGGTCCTCACCGTCACCGCCCGCATCCAGGATCCCGGGAGCGACGACCTCACCCTCCAGTGGTGGGGGATCTGCAACGGGTGGGGGCCGGCGGCGGTCTTCCTGAACAGCCCGCCGAACGCGGACCCCGACGAGAGCACGGACATCCACCCGCGCGACGTCACGGACACGCGGAACCCCGACTGCGGGGACAACGGGGGCTTCTCCTTCCTGGCGAGCGTGGCCGACGACGACGGCGGGGTCGCGGCCGCCGGCGGCGTCATCGCCATCCTCAACCTCGAGCCCAACTTCTCGGTGACCTTCTGCCCCCAGATCGTCGGGTGCGACCCCGAGCGGGAGGAGGGCGCCGTCACGGACTACTTCGCCGACGCGGACGACGCGGGCAGCGACGACCTCGCGTTCCGCTGGCAGTGGGGGGACGGCACGCCGGACGAGGGCGACACGCACTTCAACGACGGCCTCGGGCCGGACCCGGCGGGGTCGCCGAACGGCACCTACCCCTTCCATGCCGGCGAGGTCCGGGCGCACCCGTACGGGGACGACGGCGCCTACCCGATCACCGTCACCGTCACGGACGACGACGGGGGCGCTGCGGTGTACGCGAGCCAGGTCCTCATCGTGAACGTCGCCCCGACGGTGGCCGCCCCGGCCCCGATCGCCGGGGACGAGGGCGCCGTCGTGGGCTTCACCGCCACCTTCTCCGACCCCGGGTACGACCAGCCCGCCCTCGGCACGGTGGAGGACTTCGCCGCCGTGGTGGACTGGGGGGACGGGACGAGCGGCACGCTCTCCCTCACGGAGGTCCCTGGAGGCCCGGGCGTCCCGACCACGGGCACGGCGGGCGGCACGCACATCTACGCGGACAACGGCGTCTACCCCATCACGATCACGGTGTGCGACGACGACGGAGGCTGCGGCCAGG
>Ga0209641_10002735_pt1 | contig 14991 bp, 11 predicted proteins | sample RifCSP16_1_FD_184022 | JGI IMG/M metagenome (GOLD analysis project Ga0209641, IMG submission 184022) | Soil microbial communities from Rifle, Colorado - Rifle CSP2_sed 16_1 (SPAdes) (version 2) | ecosystem: Environmental > Terrestrial > Deep subsurface > Rock core/Sediment | place: Rifle...
CATCGCGGAGCTCCTTATCCTGAACCGAACGAGCGAACGGGCCGAGTTGCTGGCTGACCTGGTCAGCCGAAGAATGGGGGTGTCGGCGCTCGGGCTTGGGTTAGGCGATCCGCGAGCTCCAGGGCAGCTTGCGACATGTGCGCTTTTGGTCAATGCCACACCCGTTGGTCTCCATCCTTCGGATCCTTCTCCGATCGAGCCGGAGCTCCTACGGCCGTGGCTCCTGGTGCACGACCTGATCTACCGTCCTCGGGAGACAGTGTTACTCAGGGAGGCGAAAAGGCTGGGGTGTCAGGTCCTGGGTGGATTGGGAATGTTGCTGTATCAGGGGGCGCTGGCCTTCGAGCTTTGGACGGGGCGGACGCCTCCCGAGCAGGCCATGAGGACGGCCCTCCTCCAGGCCCTCGCTTGACTTTTCCGAGATAGAGATAGATAATAGTCGGCAGCAAACGACTGACTTACGCAGCGTGAGCCAGAAGAAGAGAGGGTAGGCGCGTGGAATCACGGCAGCTCGGCCAGATGCTCGTCAAGGCCAACCTGATCACCCCCCAGCAATTGGAGCGCGCCCTCGCGCAACAGAAGACCTCAGGGGGACGGATCGGGTCGAATCTCGCCAGGCTCGGCTATATTAGCGAGGAGGAGATCGCGTCCTTCCTCAGCCGCCAGTACGGGGTCCCGCCTGCAGACCTTTCCAACATCAAGATCGACCCCGCCGTCATCAAGCTTGTTCCTGCTGAACTCGCCGATAAACATCTGCTGATCCCACTGATCCGAGCCGGAAGCGTCCTCACGGTCGCCATGGCGAACCCGTCCGACATCATTGCCATCGATGACGTCAGATTCATGACGGGCTACAACGTCAAGCCGATGGTGGCCCCAGAGTCCTCGATCCGAAATGCCCTCAATAGATACTACGACACGGCCGGCCTTGCCCGGACCTTGGTCAAGGACTTCCAGCAACAAGAACAGCCGGCGCCCGAAAGGGATCAGGGAGAGATCAACCTGGCGGAGCTGTATCGAGCCACCGAAGACGCCCCGGTGATCAAGCTGGTCAATCTCATCCTGACCGACGCCATCAAGAAGGGTGCCTCAGACATCCATCTGGAGCCGTACGAGAAAGGGTTTCGCATCCGCTTTCGGGTTGATGGCGTTCTGTACGAGGTCATGTCGCCGCCGTCATCCTTGCATGCTGCCGTAAGCTCCCGCGTGAAGATCATGGCGCGGCTGGACATCGCGGAGCGGCGCATGCCCCAGGACGGTCGGATCAAGGTCAAGCTGGGACAACGGGAGCTCGATCTTCGGATCTCCACAGTCCCGACGCTGTTCGGCGAGAAGGTGGTCATGCGGTTGCTGGACCGCTCGAGCCTCGAATTGGACATGGCCAAGCTCGGCTTTGAGCCGCAGGCTCTCATCGCATTTGAGAAGGCGATCCTGTCCCCATACGGGATGATCCTGGTGACCGGCCCGACCGGCAGCGGGAAGGCGACCACCCTCTATTCGGCGCTGACGCGCCTCAACAGCGCCACGACCAACATCATGACAGCGGAAGATCCGGTCGAGTACAATCTTGCTGGGATCAACCAGGTCCAGGCCAATCCAGATATCGGTTTGAACTTCCCGTCCCTGCTCAGGTCGTTTCTCCGACAGGATCCTGACATCATCATGGTAGGGGAGATACGTGACTACGATACCGCCGAGATCGCGATCAAGGCGGCCCTCACCGGTCACCTTGTGCTGAGCACGGTGCATACGAATGACGCCCCCAGCACGGTGAACCGGCTCATCAGCATGGGTATCCCCCCGTATCTGGTCGCTGCTTCTCTCCATCTGCTCCTTGCCCAAAGGCTGGTGCGTCGGGTCTGCGGTGAGTGCCGTCAGGCGGTCACGGTCTCCGCTGTGGCCTTGCAGGGTATCGGGTTCACTGAAGCGGAGGCCAAGGCGCTGACCTGCTATAGCGGCAAGGGGTGCATGGCCTGTAGTGACACCGGCTATCGAGGCAGGATCGCCCTCTACGAGGTCATGCTGCTCAATGAGGAGACACGAGAGGCGATCCTGCGTGGCGCTTCCGCCATCGAGCTCCGCGAGTTGGGGCGCAAGCAAGGGATGATAACCCTGCGGGAGAGCGGGTTGCAGAAGATCCGGGAAGGCGTCACGACGCTCGACGAGGTCGTGCGGGTCACCAGCCTCTTCTAATGTTCGGGTTCTGGCGCGGGCCCGTCCGGAGCGCAGTGACACTCCCGAACGGTTTTCCTCCTTCGGCCCGGACTGATCCGCAATGTCACCATCTGGGCAGGGGTGACGCGACGGTTCCGGAATGACACGGTGTGGCACCCTTCTTGCTAAGTTCCATCTCAAACAGAGGTGAGCATGAATCTGCACGAGATGTTGAAGGAGATGGTGGACCGGGGCGCCTCCGATCTTCATCTCACCACGGGCGCCCCCCCCACGCTCCGTCTGCACGGTGGGATGTTGCCTCTTGGCGACACTCCCCTGACTCAGGCAGAAACGAAAAGCTTGGCATACAGCGTCCTGACCGACGCCCAGAAGCATAAATTCGAAGAAGAGAAGGAGCTCGATCTGTCCTTCGGGATCAAGGGTCTCAGTCGCTTCCGGGCCAATGTCTACGTTCAGCGCGGAGCTGTGGGGATCGCGATCCGAACGATCCCGTACACCATTCGCACCTTCGAAGAATTGGGCCTTCCCAAGGGTGTGGCCGATCTCTGCGAGAAGCCAAAAGGCCTGATCCTCGTGACAGGTCCGACCGGGTCAGGGAAATCGACGACACTCGCCACGATGATCGACAAGATCAACTCCGAGCGACATGAGCACATCGTGACGATCGAAGACCCCATCGAGTTCGTGCACTCGAATAAGCAGTGCATTGTCAACCAGCGAGAGGTATACTCCGACACGCGATCGTTCACGGAGGCGCTCAAGCGCGCCTTGAGACAAGATCCTGACAAGGTCCTCATCGGAGAGATGCGGGATCAGGAGACGATTCAGGCGGCGCTCACCATCGCCGAGACGGGGCACCTGACGTTCGCGACGCTCCACACCAACTCGTGCGTGGAGAGCATTAACCGCATCATCGACGTCTTTCCTCCTCACCAGCAGTCGCAGGTCCGCGCTCAGCTCTCGTTCGTTTTGGAAGGGGTGCTGTGCCAGGCGCTCATCCCCAAGAGCAATGGCCAGGGGCGCGTACTGGCCTTGGAGATCATGATCCCGAACCCCGCCATCCGTAATCTGATCCGTGAAGACAAGGTCCACCAGATCTACTCGGCCATGCAAACCGGCCAGGAGAAGTTCGGGATGCAGACCATGAACCAGTCGCTCCTCGCTCACCATTTGAGGAGGAACATCACATTGGAAGAGGCGATGCTCAGAAGCTCGATGCCGGACGAGCTGTCCCAGATGATCCAGCGGGCACAGACGGCTGGGAGGCGATGATGGATCTGCTGGTGTGCGTCGTCTCGGTGTCGGCCGAAGGGTAGGGACGATGCCGGTCTTTTCGTATCGGGGGCGAGCGAGGGGCGGCCGGATGGTGACCGGACAGATGGAGGCGAGCACTCCACAGGCCTTGGCGGCCCAACTGCGCGAGCAGCGCATCATGGCGACCTCCGTCAGGGAGAAACCCGAGCCGCTCCGTTTGAAGATTCCCGGATTCGGCGGAAAGGTGAAGGATAAGGAGCTGACGGTCTTCACCCGCCAGATTGCCACCATGATCGACGCCGGGCTCCCCCTGGTCCAGTCTCTGGAGGTTCTCGCGTCCCAACAACCGAATAAACAGTTTAAGAGGATTCTGACCAAGATCAGGGAGGATGTGGAAGGGGGCTCGACCTTCGCGGCCTCCATCAAGCGACACCCGGCGGTATTCACCTCCTTGTACATGAGCATGGTCGAGGCGGGCGAGGCGGGCGGGTTCCTTGACACCGTATTGAACCGCCTGGCCGGCTACATTGAAAAGTCCATGACCCTTCGCCGAAAGGTGAAGGGTGCGATGATCTATCCCGCGAGCATCATCACGGTCGCTGTGGCGGTCGTGATCTTTCTGTTGATCTTCGTGATCCCGACCTTCAAGACCCTGTTCGAAGGGTTCGGCACGGCGCTACCACTGCCAACCCGTATCGTCCTCGAGCTGAGTCGCCTAGTCAAGACGCATCTCCTGGCCGGCCTCGGCACGCTCGTTGGCGCTGTCTTCGGAGTTCGGTTTTACTACAGGACCGAGAAGGGAAAGAAGGTTATAGATTCCCTGCTGCTGCGGCTTCCGGTCATCGGGCAACTCATTCGGAAGGTGTCGGTCGCCAAGTTTACGCGCACGTTGGGGACGCTGGTCTCAAGCGGGGTACCCATCCTGGATGGGTTGAATATCACGGCGAGGGTTGCCGGCAATAAGGTTGTGGAAGAGGCGATTCTCGAGACCCGTTCCAGCATTGCCGAAGGGAAGACGATCGCCGACCCCTTAGGGGCATCCGGGATCTTTCCCCCCATGGTGGTGCAGATGATCAGCGTCGGAGAACAGACCGGGGCCCTCGATTCCATGTTGGCGAAGATCGCGGACTTCTACGACGCCGAGGTGGACCAGGCCGTCGCGAACCTGACCACCCTGCTAGAACCGATAATGATCGTCTTCCTTGGAGTGGTGGTCGGCGGCGTCATCATCGCGATGTACCTGCCCATCTTCAAGCTGGTGACGGTCATTGGTCGCTGAGGCGCGTTAGTGTCGGACGTCGATACCGATCGCCCAGTTGAACAGGGTGCGCTGGGTAAGCGGATCAAATGGCTGATCGGCCTCCGGCTTCTCCTCGCCTTCCTCTTTCTCGGCTCGGCGGCAATCCTGGCCATTCAGCAGTACCTTCCCTTCACGCTGACTCCCCTTTTCGTCCTGACCGCCTGCACCTGTGTCCTGACCGCCCTGTATCTTCTCCTTCTTCGCCGCTCGCAACAGCTCAGAATGCTGTGTGGGCTTCAGCTCTGGATCGACTCGGCGCTCGTTACCGCCCTCGTCCACTATACCGGCGGAATCGACAGCCTCTTTGCGTTTGTCTACATCTTCCCCGTCCTTGCTGCGGCCATCTGCCTGTCTCGTCAATCCAGTCTGCTGTTAGCGGGCGCGAACAGCCTCCTGTACGGGGTGTTGATCAATACCCAGCTCCACTGGCTCATAGAACGGGCGGAGTTCCAATCGGTCCAGGGCATCGCGCGCGATCCCGGATACGCGCTCTTCCAGACCTTCGTGAACGCCATCGCCTTCTTTCTTGTGGCCCTGCTGGGCAGCCATCTGGCCGAGCGGCTCAAAGAGACAGGCCGCGAGCTGGAAGAGCGACGCATCGACCTTCGCAACCTCCAGAGCCTGCATCGAGATATCGTGGCAAATATCCCCAGCGGCATCATGACTCTCGACCTTCACGGGCGGATCGTGTTGTTCAACCCGACCGCGCAGAAGATCCTCGGCCTGACGGCCGAGGAGATACAGGGCAAGGGTTGGCGCGATACCCTCTTCCGAGAGATCGCGCGGCTTGAGGGGTTCTTCTCCAGCCCCGCTCCGGACTTCGCGGAGCTCTCACAAGAACTTGAGGTCCGGCGTCACGATGGTCATTCCGTCCTGATCGGGATCAACCTGACCCCATTGACGGCCTCTGACGGCACACTGTTGGGTCTCGTCGGCATCTTTCAAGACTTGACGGAGCGGAGGCAGATCGAGGCCAGGCTTCGTCAAGCCGACCGCCTCGCCGCGGTGGGACAATTGGCGGCCGGGCTGGCCCATGAGGTCCGAAATCCGTTGGCCGCCATCAGCGGGTCTATCCAGCTCATGAAGGAAGAGGGTTCGGCGGGCCCGCCTCACCTGCTTGACATCGTTCTTCGCGAGACCGATCGGCTGAAACTTGTGACGGGGCAGTTCCTGGATTTCGCAAGGCCGAGGCGGGCCGCCGAGACGCAGTGCGATCTCGTTGCGCTCCTCCAAGAGACGATCTTACTTCTGGAAAAAAACCCCGATGTCACGAGCCCCGTGACCTTTTCCTTTCAGGGTGAGCCTGAACCCGTCATGATTGCGGCCGACCCCGATCAGGTGAAACAAGTCCTCTGGAACCTTAGCCTCAACGCGATTCAGGCGATGCCCGGAGGGGGGCGGCTCACGTTTGCCATCCGCCGCCACGTGTCGGACAACGGGGCCGGGTGGGCGGCTGTTGAGTTGACGGATACAGGACCGGGGATTCCGCCGGGCGAGGTGGGCCGCATCTTTGATCCGTTCTATACGACCAGGCTGGGCGGAACAGGTCTTGGCCTTGCCATCGCGCAGAAGATCATCGACAATCTCAGCGGGAGGATCGAGGTGGTCAGCAGGGAGGGAGACGGGGCGACCTTTACGGTCTACCTCAAACAGGCTCCGGGTGAGTGACGGCCGTACGGGCTGAGGGTCACGGGGAGGGTCATGGGGAAGGTGCTGGTGGTCGATGATGAACAGGGGATGCGAGAATTCCTCACCGTGCTTCTGGAGAAGCAGGGGCATCGCGTCACCGCGGCCGCTGACGGTGAGCGGGCGCTTCAGCTCGTTGCGGAGCAGCCGCCCGATCTGGTGATCTCGGATCTTCGGATGCCGAATGTGGATGGGATCGGCCTGCTGGCCGGAATCCGTAAACAGCATCCCGAATTGCCCGTGATCCTAATCACGGCGTACGCCTCCTCGGATTCCGCGATACAAGCCATGCGATTGGGGGCCGATGACTACATCACCAAGCCGTTCCGGATCGAGGAGATCCGGCTGGTGGTGGAAAAGGCCTTGGCAAGGCCTCGGGCGAAACAGCAGGATCGGGCCTCCCAAACAGCGGTTCTGGAGGAACCTCAGCTCACTGGGATCATCGGCAGAAGCCCGAAGATGATCGAGCTGTATAAGCTGATCAGCAAGATCGCCGGGCTGGACAGCACCGTCCTGATCACCGGGGAGAGCGGGACAGGGAAAGAGTTGGTTGCGAGAACGATCCATTGCGCAAGCCCCAGAGCCGATCGCCCGTTTCTCGCGATCAATTGCGGAGGCATTCCGGAAGATCTGTTGGAAAGCGAATTGTTTGGGCACGTCAAAGGGGCGTTCACGGGGGCCGTGTCACACAAGGTGGGGCTTCTCGAGGTCGCCCATGGCGGGACGGTACTCCTGGACGAGATTGCAGAGATGAGTCCGGGCCTCCAGGTGAAGCTTCTTCGATTCCTGCAGTGGCGAAGCTTCAGACGGGTAGGGGGCACGGAGGACCTGGGGGTGGACGTCCGGCTCATTGCGGCCACGAACAGGGATCTTGCCAAGGCCATCGCCGACGGAGGCTTTCGCGAGGACCTGTTCTACCGGCTGAATGTCATCCCCATCCATGTCCCGCCGCTGCGCGAGCGAAAGGAAGACATCCCCTTACTGGCACATAACCTGTTAACCCAGTTCTCCCTTCGGCAACAGAAACGGCCCGTGTCGATCTCTCAAGAGGCCATGGAGACCCTGATCGGGTATGCCTGGCCGGGCAATGTCAGGGAGCTGGAGAATGTGATAGAACGTGCCGTCGCCCTCGAAACGACCGACCAGTTGACCTCAGCAATCCTTCCGTTGCTCATTAGGATGGAAGACGATGGGGGTGGGCGGCCGGGGCGGATGACCGTCGCCCTTCCGCCGGAAGGGATCGAGCTGGAAGCGACCATCTCCAACGTCGAAAAGGACCTGATGCTTCAAGCGCTGGAGCGTTCGGGGTGGGTTCAAAAACGCGCTGCCGAACTGCTCCAGATCAGCTTTCGCTCCTTCCGCCACAAGGCAAAGAAATACGGGATCACAAAGGCCGGGCGTGGCGTCTAAGGCTTCCTCCTGAATCGCGGTGGATTCGGCAGTCCGTAGACCCTCTCCACTTCACTGGATCATTTCAGGGGGTCTTCTCTGCCTTCTGATGACCCTCCCCTTATCGGATGGCGGCAGAACCTCGTTTGCCAGGGCGATGCTGGCAGCCGGGGTGTTCTCCCTCATGTCCCTCGTCCTCATCAGCCGTGAAAGCCATGCGTTCGTGAAAGGTCTTCCCCTTCGGTGGCTGCTCCTGGTTGCCCTGCTTACGCTGTTCTCGTTCTCGATGTCGATCTTCAAGGACTTCAGCGTGAAGGAAGGGCTCACCCTGCTGAGCGTGATCGGAGGGTCTGTACTGGCGGGTCACGTCGCCAGGCAATGCGGATCTCGTGCGCTCGTGATCGCCCTGCTGGCGAGTGGGGTCGCTGTCTGCGTTGCTGCCGCGCCGACCTACCTGACGGCTCCGCCTGGCGCTCAAGCGGCATGGGGGCTCTCGGGTCCGTTCAATTACCCAAACGGTCTTGGGAGCTTCCTCTTGCTGATGGCGTTCCTCTCTCTGGCGTGCGTCCTTCACAGCGAGACGCTGCTGACCTTGGTCGTCTCGGTTTCATCGGCCTCGGTTCTCTTCGCGGCACTGGTGCTTACCAATTCGCGCGGGGTGTGGGCCGCCGCGCTGATCGCGCTCATCTTCTTCATGGCCGTCGAGTGGAGACTCGTGTGGGCTCATCGCCGGCGCGTTGCGCTGGCGGCTCTGCTCATCCTGAGCGTCGTGTTCATGGCCTCCAGGCAGCCGGATCAGATCGCCCGTCGCTTCGTTTCCCTGACCGAGGCGACCTCCACGAGGAGCCAGGATGTGTCCTTTCGGTGGCGCCGTGACATCTACGGCTGGACGCTCGACATGATCAGGGACCACCCGTGGGCCGGGACGGGCATCGGCACCTTTTCGATCGCCATTAAACGCTACCAACGGACCCCATATATCACCGGGATGTACGCCCATAGCCACTACCTCCAGTTCGCCGCCGAGACGGGGCTTCCGGCCCTCGCCGGATTCTTGTTGTTCCTCGGCTTCCTCGTGAGGCGCGGTCAGAGGATCATCGCTGGGTTGGAACCGCAAGGCTGCCAAAGGAGCCTGGCGGTCGGGCTCGCCGCAGGACTCCTGGGCTCCTCACTTCATGCCGGCGTGGATCTCGGCTGGAACTATCCTGCCGTTCTCCTGGTGTGTGGAGTGGAGACCGCCATGTTGTTCGCTCTGGCCCCTCGAGATCCGCCTGCGGCGGAGGGGGACGTCCCGGGACCGGCGTCTCTCAGGAAGGCACGGATCATCCTCTTATCACTGTGTCTGGTGATGGCGATCCTTGCCGGGACGCGCTACTATGCCGAATTGTTCCGGAACGAAGGGAAGGCGTCGCTGGATGTCGGGGAATTGGCAGATGCTGTCCCCGCCTTTCAGCGGTCTTCCCGATTGAATCCGTTGTTCTACTCACCACGGCAGTTCCTGGCTCTGGCCTACGCCGCTCAGGGAGACCTGAAAAGCAGCCAGCGCGAGGCCGAAGCGGCCTTCCGGCTGAATCCATTCGATGGGGACGCCTACAATGAATTGGCCCGTATCCACAGGTTGGCAGGGGAGTTCGGGAAAGCGGAGTCGGAATTTCTCGCCGCTCTTCAGTTTCAACCCTTCGCCCTCCTCAGGTTTTATTATGACATCGCCGAATTCTATCTGGCGGCAGGGAAAGTGGACGACGCCGAAGCGTGGTTACGGAGAGGGACCGAGATCTTCAGGCCGGAGATTGTGACGAGCAGGGTGAATCGCTGTCTGGCGCCCGGCGATCGCTACATTCTCGCAAAGATGCATTGGAGGGTGGCGGAGATATCCCGCCAGAGGGGAAGAATCGGGGAGAGCATACAATCGGAGGAGGTGGCCTCTGGGCTGGCCAAGCCGGCGATGGAGGAGATCTGCTTTCGCGCGATGGAAGGGCCGTTCCTTTCGCCGGAATCGACGATTACGGCCTACTGGAAAGCCAGAAGTCAGGGGGACTGGCCCAGCGTGGTTGCCACCTTCGCGCATGACGCGGGTCAGCAGTTCCGCGACGAGTCCCTCGTCAGCCTTCCCGCCGATATACAGGCGGCTGAGGTAGACTGGATCCTCAGCCTGTCCGGAAACGAAGATGCAGCACGGGTCGGTTACGAGCTCAAGCTGCTAACGCGCGGAGGTCTAGCGAAACGGGTCGCTTTCACCGATACGTTGATCGTGGAGCGCGGGGGGTGGCGCCTCCGCCACCGAGAGATTGGGCTGAAGTGACACCAAACGTCAATTCCGTATTTCAGAATTGCCATAATTTGGCCATGCGGCAGATGATCGGCATCCCCAGAACGCGTCAACCGGCGACCAGCGGGAAAACGTGAGATCGTAACCAACCGAGCTATAACATCGAACTGCTGGATCCTCTCTCAGCCCTCTGATTTGACCTCCTCATTGAATGACTTGGTACAGATATTGCTAGGATTTGACATCAAGATCCATTCCGGACTCCGTCTTCTGCTCCCGTAATTTGAACGACCCGAACCGACAAACCTGAAAGGAGGAACCACGATGTTGCACCTGTTCCGAAAAAAGGCGAAGGGGTTCACGTTGATTGAGCTGTTAATCGTCGTGGCGATTATCGGGATCCTGGCGGCGATCGCCATCCCAAACCTGCTCTCGGCGCAGCGAAAAGCCAAGATCTCCAAGGCCCTGGCCGACGCCAAGACGCTCGTCACGCAAGCCAACCTCTACAATAACGACTATAACGCCTACCCCACCCTCGTCAATCTATACACCCCCACCGCCCCTGCTCAGCCATACCTCACCCATGTCTACGACCCGTTTGGCGCGAGCCCGGCCAGCCAGGAGTATGGGTTTAGTACGCCGAACCTTACCGGCGACACCTGGGCGTTGAGCGTTGGGCCGCCCGGAGGAGGAGCCACGCCTCCCGCCACGCCTCCGAGTGCCAACATCACAAGCGCCACATGTAGCGGAACGGTTGGCTGGTCCATGACCTACGGCTCGATCTCGGTTACGGGGTGTTAGCGGATCGCTACGCAGCCCTCAATTCGGCGATATAACCTGCTGGGTGGGCTTAAAGCAAGCCCACCCAGTTTTTCTTGACGTCCCCTTCGACTCTTGCTCACCTGCCAGTTGCCTCCCCGTGACAGCTTGGACCCCATGTGCGCGCCTACCTGCATGCTACCCCTTGACATTTGAGGGCTAATTGGTAATGTAACCCTCAATGACCGGCTGCTGAGGTGCTTAGCTCCATGGTCACGTCGATGAAGGCGATAGAGACCGACAGGCTGACGAAGGAATATCGGGTCGGGTTCTGGCGGAAGCGGGTGCGCGTGCTGTCCGGGCTGGACCTGGCCGTCCCTCAGGGCGAGGTCTTCGGATACCTCGGCCCAAATGGAGCGGGGAAGACCACCACACTCAAGCTCCTGATGGGGCTGATCCGGCCCACCTTGGGCAACGCGCGGGTGCTCGGGCAACCTCTTGGTGACGTCAGCACAAAACAGGATATTGGGTTCTTGCCGGAGCAGCCCTACTTTTACGAATCCCTGAACGGCAGGGAACTTCTGGATTTTTACGGACAACTCCTCGGACTCTGCAGATCCGATCGGAGGGAACGCGTTGCGAAGCTGGCCCATCAACTGCGGATTGAATCGGCCCTGGATCTGCCGCTCAGGAAATACTCGAAGGGCATGCTTCAGCGGATCGGGCTCGTTCAGGCGCTGCTTCACGATCCGAGACTGATCCTGCTCGACGAGCCGATGTCCGCCCTCGACCCGATCGGGCGGCGCGAGGTACGCGACCTGCTCCTCGGTCTGAAGGAGGAAGGGAAGACCGTCTTCTTCAGTTCCCACGTCATCCCCGATGTCGAGATGGTGTGCGATCGGGTGGGGATTCTGGTGAGCGGTCGCCTCATCGCGCAGGGACCTCTTCACGAGCTGCTTGAAACAAAGGTCGCATCGGTCGAGGTCATGGTCTCCGGGGTGCTGCGGGAGGCGGTTGAGGAGCTCGATCACCTGCTCGTCAGACGGCCCCTCATGAGAGGCGAGAGGCTGCTGTTGACGGTGAAAGATGAGCAGGCGCTTGCCGAGGTGCTCGCTCGTCTGGCTGAGCAAAAAGCCAGCGTCCATTCCGTGATCCCCCAGCGTGAGAGCCTCGAAGAGTATTTCCTTCGTCACGCCCGTCCCGAGCTTGGTCGAGGGGCCTCTCCTGAGACCGGTCAGGGGGTTCGAGCGGAAACAATTCGATGAAGGTTGCCGCCATCGCGTTGAATACCTTCAGGGAAGCCGTCCGCGACAGAATCCTGTACGCCATTCTCATCTTCGCGCTGGTGATGCTGGCGGGCTCTACGATTCTGGTCACGATCAGCGTGGGCGAGGAGGCGAAGATCATCAAAGATCTGGGTCTCGCCTGCATCTCGATCTTCGGGACCCTGATCGCGGTCTTCCTCGGCATCGGCCTCGTCTCCAAGGAGATCGAGAAGCGGACCGTCTACACCATCATCTCGAAACCGATCCACCGCCATCAATTTATCCTGGGGAAGTACTTGGGGCTGGTCCTGACACTCTTGGTGAACGTCTCGGTGATGGCCCTCGTCCTTGTCGCATTGGTGTCCCTCTGGGAGGGGATGTCGAGCGCGCGACTTTTTCTGGCCGTCCTCTTCATTTTCCTCGAGTTGATGCTGGTCACCGCCCTCGCGCTCCTTTTCTCCACGTTCTCCTCCCCGACGCTCAGCGCCATGTTCACCCTCTGCCTCTTCATCGCTGGCCATTTGAGTGCCGACCTCCGCCTCTTCGCCGCGCGCTTCGGGGGCCGGCTGATCAGGGCCGTGGCCGAGGGGCTCTATTATGTCCTGCCGAACCTCTCGCGCTTGAATTTCAAGGACCAGGCGGTCCACGGCATCGGGGTGAATGGAGGGACCGTCGCGCTGTCGCTGATCTATGCGATCCTGTACAGCGCGATGCTGGTCGCAGCAGCCGCGGCGGTGTTCCAGCAGCGAGACTTTCGATGATGCAGGACCGGATTGCCATCAGCGCGTGTCTCATCATCGCTCTTCTCGGATCTCTTTTCGTCGCGGCCCTGCTCGAGAGCCGGGGGGCACAGGCCACGGCGGGTGACGGGTGGCTGTTCCTGCCCGAGGCGAGGTATCTCAAGCCGATGCTGCTCGGGTTTCACGGGGCGGCAGCCGACCTGCTCTGGATTCAGATCGTCCAGTATGTGGGGACGCATGTGGAAACGGACATGAAGTTTCCACAACTGGCGAAGGCGTTGGATCTGGCGACGTCCCTCGACCCGCCCTTCCTCGAGCCCTACCGGTTCGGGGGGCTATATGTTCTCTATCTTGCCCGGCAACCCGAGGCTGGGGTCTCGCTACTCGAGAAAGGCGCGGCAGCGAACCCGGATCGCTGGGAACTCCCACACGATCTCGGACGGTACTACTATTTGGAGCGACGCGACTACCCGCGGGCCCTTGTATGGTGGCAGCGTGCCGCAAAGCTGCCCGGGCGGCCCGACTATCTTCCCAGATTCGTCGCCAGGCTTTACGCCAAGACAGGCCATGAGGAAACCGCCTTGGAGCTCTGGTTGGACCTCTACCGGACGGCGCAGAATGACTTTTTGAGATCGCTTGCCCTTCAAGAGATCGAACGGCTCAAAGCGGGCTCATCAGAGGTCCTGTTGGGCCTGTGATGAGCCCTGAGCCTGTCGAAGCACCCCGTTGAATCAGTTATGCACACTGAAGAAGTGATCTTCAGCGTTCTTGTCGGCTTGGTCGTTGGCAGCTTCCTGAACGTCTGTATCCATCGCCTCCCCAAGGGTGAAAGTCTCGTCCGGCCCGCTTCCCGTTGCCCGGCCTGCAGCGTCCCGATTCGGTGGTACGACAATGTCCCGGTGCTCAGCTTTGTGCTGCTCGGAGGCCGGTGCCGGGGATGCGGAGGCCGCATCTCCTGGCTGTACCCCGCCGTCGAGGCCCTGACCGGCCTGCTCTTCCTCCTGACCATGTTGCGCTTCGGGCTGGGCGTCCGGACCATCTTTCTGCTGGCCTTCCTGTGTGGCTTAGTCGTCGTCACGTTTATCGATATCGACCATCAGATCATTCCGCATGCCGTCACCTTGCCGGGCATTCTTCTCGGTCTGATCGCGAGCTTCATCACGCGAAATCCTTCCCCGCGAGATGCGGCAGCAGGGGCATTGGTCGGCGCCGGGCTCGTGTACCTCGTCGCTGTGTATGCGGAGGTGGCATTCCAGAAGGAGAGCATGGGGGGAGGCGACGTAAACCTTCTTGCGATGATCGGGGCGTTCCTGGGTTGGAGGCAGGCGCTCCTCTCCTTTTTCCTAGCGGTCGGCGCCGGTGCCTGTCTTTCACTGTTGCTGATTGCAACCGGCGTGCTGTCGCGGAAGGATCGGATCCCATTCGGCCCCTTTCTGGCGCTCGGCGCAGTCGTGGCCCTGTTCGGCGGGGATGGCCCGATCGACTGGTATTGGCGGCTCCTGCGATGACGACAGTGCAACTGGCTCAGTCCGACCACACCGGATAGTATGTCCAGACTTCGCCTCTTCCACGATTACCCCTCTCAGGTGAGGATCTTCGCCCTTCTCCTAATCCTTTGTCTGGTCATTCAGCTCACGGGCGCCACCTACCTCTACGGCAGGGCGAAGGAACATCTCGCGCGGGAGTTAGAGGACCGGCTTCAGCGGGCGGCCGGTATCGCGATAAAGCGTGTGGGCCTCGACCCGTACGCTCCGGCCCTCCGGAGCCTCCAGGATGTCGTGGAAGAGACCGGCGTCACTCGTGTCTTTCTCTGGGGGGCGGCAGGCAGTGAGACGGTCTTGGGGCTCGGGCCACCCGAACACCCCCCGATGTCAGCGGTCGAAGAAGCGAGGGCTGGAACAGCGTTCCTCACCGACTTCTATGGGGATCGACGCCAAGGGTACTACCGCGCCCTGCTCGTGCCCCTGTCACCGGATTCAGAGGGGAAGCGACGGGTTCTTGGGATCGAGGCCAGGACTGACCTGCTCGGGTTCCTGCACCGAATCAGGTGGCTGATCATCGGCGGCTACACCGGCGGGCTCCTCCTCGCCCTCGTCCTGTGCGCGCTCTTTGTCCGATCGATCCTGCGTCCATATGCCAGGCTTACCTCCGTCG
>Ga0209641_10002737_pt1 | contig 14979 bp, 12 predicted proteins | sample RifCSP16_1_FD_184022 | JGI IMG/M metagenome (GOLD analysis project Ga0209641, IMG submission 184022) | Soil microbial communities from Rifle, Colorado - Rifle CSP2_sed 16_1 (SPAdes) (version 2) | ecosystem: Environmental > Terrestrial > Deep subsurface > Rock core/Sediment | place: Rifle...
TTTGAGGCCCAATGGAGCTACGTGCGACGATACCTGATTGACTCTCGGCACGGCGGCTTCTATCAGTCGGGACTCGACGTCCTACCAGCGTGGCGCCGCCGATTAGGACTGCGCTTCACGCCCGGCAATATCACGCGCAAGGGCAGCGATTGGAAAGACGGCTCACACGAAGGTCGAGCGCTTCTTAACTGTATCCTCATACTCAACGCCAACGGTCGGATGCCGGGAAAGGCGAAGGAAAGAAAGACAGTATGAACAAATCTTTGGTGAGCGTTATCATCCCTGTCTACAATGGAGAAACCTTTTTAGCAGAAGCGGTTGAGAGTATTAAGCGGCAAGCTTACCAGCTGTTAGAAATCATCATTGTGGATGATGGCTCGACAGATGCTACGGCGAGAATCGCTTCAAACACCAAGGGTGATGTACGTTATGTATATCAACCAAATAGCGGCTCACCATCTGCGCGTAACAAGGGACTTAAACTAGCCCGCGGAAACGTGATTGCCTTCTTGGATGCAGACGATCTATGGCCTGAAAATAAATTGGAGTTTCAACTCGCACTTCTCTCTAAAGACCCGGCACTTGAAGTAGTCCTCGGTTATTTACAATACATAAGATCAAGTCAAGGAGGAGATGGTGAACCTAAATTTGAAAAACATCCTAATCCCCGGCCTGAGCCTAATCTGGGAGCTGCGATGTTCCGTAAATCTGCCTTTGACAAAGTCGGTTTTTTTGACGAGGAACTACCTTATTGCGACGACGTTGATTGGTTCATGAGAGCCAAAGAACTTGGAATCTCAATGCTAATACACAAAGAGACAACACTGTATTATAGAAGACACGAACGTAATATGACCAATCAAAGAGACTTACACCGCAGTTATTTTGCAACGGTAATTAAGAAGGCGCTTGATCGTAAGCGAAAATTAGGAAATGGAGTTGTAAAACCAATTTCGAAATGTCTTGAGTCAGACCATTAAGCAGTATTGATAATCATAATGAAACTGGGTATTGATAGAACAAATGCAAGCACCATTAGTGAGCGTTGTCATTCCAGTGAAGAACGGTGAACGTTTTTTGGCCTCTGCAATCAAAAGCGTTCTTGAGCAAGATTACAAACCGTTTGAGATTATTGTTGTGGATGGTCAGTCGGTTGATAACACAGCCTCAATAGCAAAGTCCTACACACAGGTTCGATATATCTTGCAAAGCAGTGATTCAGGAATCTCTCGGGCCCGCAATATCGGTATCGATGAATCTAAGGGAGAACTTATCGCTTTTATCTCTCATGATGACGTATGGCTACCGAATAAGCTCAACGCACAGGTAAAATATCTAATTGATCATCCGGAGATTCAATATACAGTCACAAGGGTGAAGTTCTTCATGGAACCTGGTTGTCCAATACCTCCAGGATTTAGAAAAGAGCTTTTGAATAAAGACTATGTTGGCAAGATGTCCGAGACACTAGTTACGCGTAAATCACTGTTTGATTTGATAGGCGGATTTGATCCAGAAATTACCTATGGAGAAGATTTAGACTGGTTTGCTAAAGCCAAAGACAACAATATATCAATGGCAGTGATACCAGAGGTGCTTGTTTACAAACGAGTTTGCGATTCAAATGTGTCATACCGTCCATCTGATGCAAGAGAAATTAACAGAAGTATTCTGAAGTCAATAAAAAATTCACTCGATCAACAACGAAATCAAGGAAAATAGAAGGATTTAAGTGGAGAAAATTGGAAAATAAACCACTTGCAAGCGTAATAATTCCCGTTTATAACGGTGAAAGGTATTTGGCTGAAGCCATTGATAGCGTGTTGGCGCAAACCTATCGTCCAGTAGAGGTGATCGTTGTAGACGATGGATCAACAGATGGCAGCGCCGATGTAGCAAGGTCTTTTGCCACTGTAACATACTGCTTTCAAACCAATCAAGGTATAGGCGCTGCACGAAACCGGGGTATAGATCTCTCAAAAGGAAGTTTTTTTGGTTTTCTGGATCAGGATGACATCTGGGTCAATAATAATAAACTTTTGTACCAATTGAGAGCCTTCAATGAGGCCCCTGAATTAGATATGGTATTCGGATACACCCAACAATTTTTTAGCCCTGATTTGAACGAAAACCTCAAAGCCAAGCTAAGGCTCGCTGGCGAAATTATGCCAGGGTATGTTGCCGGCACCCTACTGATTAAACGAGAGTCTTTCTTCAGAGTAAGATACTTTGCAACTAACTGGCGTCTTGGTGAGTTTATAGACTGGTATTCAAAGGCAATGGAGCTAGGACTTAAGAGCTTAATTGTTCCTGAGGTAGTGATGAAAAGAAGAATACATAATGATAATACCGGGATTCGTGAGCGTAATTCAAGAACTGACTATGTGCGGATTCTTAAAGCCTCACTTGATCGCAGACGTAAGGCAATGTGATTGAAGTGAAAAAAGCATCTACAGTCAACATAAAACGGTTAAGTCATGATGGGATCACATTATAACCGAATTTGAATGACAATTGAGGGTGAATACATCTTTCAATTCCTATGAATATATGATCCTCGCTATACTATACTAAATTTTCACGAGGATCCTGCATTGTTTGTTTAGCGTTTAATATCATTTATGCACTCTCTTGACATATTTAAACGACTCTAAATTTCGTTAGGATTTAAATAAGAAAAATTGTTAATAGTTAACCTTTAGCGAAATGATGGGAAAATAATCTATGAATAAGAAAATATATCATGGAGATTTCTGGCCCAACCTGCAGCAAGAATTGCTTTTGCGGGCTGCGCTGATGGAAGGTAAATATGCTCTTGATGCATGGAACGAATGGAAGTCAAGTGTTGAGATTGAAAAAATTGACTATGGTTCGCTTCGAATGCTTCCTCTGCTATATCGAAACCTGCAAACAATAGGGATCAACGATCCACTTATGAGTAAGTTTAAAGGGGTATATCGGCGCACATGGTACGAGAACCAGATCTTATTTCATAAGATGTCAGTTCTCTTGCGCTCTTTTCATGATGCCGGTATAGCGACCATGATACTGAAGGACGCTGCTTTAGTTTTACTTCATTATAAAGACTACGGTCTTCGTCCAATGTCTCATATCAATGTTCTAGTTCGCATAAAAGACGCTTTACGAGCGGTAAACTTGTTAAGTAAGATGGAAATGAAAGCGCAAGAGGCGTTTACCGAGAAAAAAATATCTGTAGCCCACGCCCATGTGTTTAAAGATGCTGCCGGTCAAGAATTTGACCTACATTGGTATTTGATGCAAGAATACCGTTACCCACATGCCGATGACGACTTCTGGGAAGGTGCGGTATCGGTCAAGGTCAACGATGTGTTCACATACGCCTTAAATCCGGCAGATCTACTTTTACATATATGCGTGCATGGTGCAAAGTGTGACCAAGCGCAATCCTTTCGTTGGATAGCCGATGCTATGATGATAATTAATAGTTCACGAAAGGAGATTGATTGGAATAGGCTTCTTAAACAGGCTAAAAATCGCCGTTTGATTATACCGCTTAGAGAAATACTGAACTACTTGTCCGATACAATGCAAGCACCGATCCCAGGGACGATTTTGACAAGCATTCAAAATACACCCACTTCCAAAATGGAGCGTTTGGAATACAGATATAAAACACAAAGCTACAATCAGAAGCCTTTTGGATATTTGCCAATACTTTGGTTCGAGTATTTGAGTTCTTTGGGAAGTAACAATTCTCAGCATAAGTTTGTTGGGTTTGTAAAATATCTTCAACTTTACTGGGGTGTTAAACATCAATGGCAGTTACCATTTTATGTAATCTTTATGATCATAAGTAGGATTAGGGCGATCACGGTTTGGTATTGGAACAGATTGACAAAAAGCTAACTATAAAATTAACTATTCGCGATCTTCTACTATTTAATTACTAAGAAGATTATTCACTTTATACCCATGTTATATAACTGGAGATTTCATAAATCAAAGAACTTAGGTAAAATATCCATATAATAAAGCGCGGATCATTCCGGCTCTAAGTTACAAGTAAGATTCAACACATATCTGATGATATGGAGACTTAAAGAAAAAGCTAAGAATATTGTATATAACGAAACTGGAACCATATTTAAAGAAGGTTCGCTAAGAGTTGCCCTCGTATATCCAAATACATATCAGATTGGAACATCAAACCTTGGGTTTCAGCTCATATACCGCATAATAAACTCAATAACTAACATCTCAGCAGAAAGGGTTTATCTCCCTGATAAGGAAGACATTAAGCTTTTTGAGTCAGGCGAAGACATCTTTTCACTTGAAAGCCAAAGACAAATTGGGGAGTTTGATGTAATTGCCTTCTCTATCCCGTTCGAGGGTGATTATATAAATGTGCTCAAAATCCTAGAGTTATCAAAAATCCCTCTTCGGAGTTTGGATAGAGGAAATGACTATCCGCTTATAATAGCAGGGGGAATGGCAACGCTTCTCAACCCAGAACCGCTCGCTCCTTTTATTGACGCATTTGTTATAGGTGAAGGAGAATATATAACTAGAGAGGTTTTCGATATAATATCACATAGACAACCTAAGTGGAAAATCCTTGAGCGGCTCTCAGAGGTTAAAGGAATTTATGTCCCTTCTTTCTTCAAGCCTATTTATAACGAAGACGGAACATTTGCAAGGCACCTTCCTTCGCTACGTGTGAAAAAAAGCTTTGTAGACGCCCTTGATTTACATCCTGCTGGATCAACAATCCTTACTAAAAATACGGCCTTTTCCGATATGTACCTAATTGAAGTAAGCAGGGGATGCGGAGGTGCATGCAGGTTCTGTGCAGAAGGGTTTGTCTATAGATATCCAAGACACAGAGATAAAGATTCCATTATCGCTGAAATTAAGAAGGCAAAAGATCTAGGAAGAAGAGTAGGACTAATAAGCCCCATGCTCCTTGACCATCCAGATTTAAAGGAAATAATCGCAGAGGCTAAAAAGGAAGGTGTTCAGGCCTCTCTTTCTTCACTTAGAGCCGATGCTCTCGATGAAGATATGCTCGAAACTATTCGTATGAGTGGACAGAAAACCCTTACAATTGCACCTGAAGCAGGTAGTGATTTTCTGAGAGGCTCCGTAAATAAACACTTTACAAACGAGGATATAATTAGAAGTGCCGAGCTTTCGTTCAAGTTTGGAATAACAAACTTGAAGCTCTACTTTATGGTAGGACTTCCGGGAGAGACAGATGAAGATGTAAAAGCGATTGGGGAGCTCGGAAAAGCTATAAGAGGCGTTTTTCCACGAGGCAAGGTCACAATAGGTGTAAACCCACTTGTGCCAAAGCCCTGGACTCCCTTTCAGTGGGCTCCGTTTCCAAAACTTAAAGATGTTGAAAGAAAGTATCAAATCATAAAGGATGAAGTTAAAGGAGCAAGCGGAATAAAACTCTCCTTAAGCTCCCCAAGACTTTTCTACATCCAGGCCCTTCTCTCACGCGGCTCACGTCGTGTCTCTCGTTTTCTTGAACTAGCACTCGAAGAAAAAGGGAGTTATACAAAGGCGCTAAGAAAATGGGAATTTAACCCTGACTTCTATACCTGTCGTGAACGCCGGGCGGACGAAACCTTTCCATGGGATTTTATTGACCATGGAATCTCAAAAAGGTTTTTAAGGAAGGAATACGATAAATCCTTCGAAGGAAGAAAAACCCCTGAGTGTGTAGTCCCCATCTGTAAGCTCTGTGGTGTGTGCTAGGAATAACACCTCAGCAAAAATTTAAGCCTCACCTAGGCTTTCTTGACAAGAGCTTATTCTCTATGAGACAATTGTGAGAGGAAAGGTTTATGCATAAACTTAAATACTTCGCCCACTAAAAAGGAGGAGATTCATGGTCAACAGCCACGGCTCTCAACGGTTTATGCGCCAGATACAGCTCGTCGCGGAGGTGCGCGCGCTGCTCGAGCCTGCACTAATGCGTATGCCAAACGTCGTCGGCGTGGGCACAGGCCTTCGCCGTGTCAAGGGCAAGTTGACAGACGAGGTCGTGATGACCGTGATGGTGACGCAGAAGTTGCCCAGCACCCGGCTACCGGGAAGGCAGCTCATCCCCTCTGCGGTGCGTATCATCCTCGCCGACCGCGAGGTGGAGGTCGGGATTGATGTCGTCGAGACCGGGCTGCACATGCCTAACGACCCACACCGCGAATCGCACCGACCCGTGCCTGGCGGTGTCAGTATCGGCTCGTACTTTCCGGCGCTCCACAACGGAAAGACCGGCACCCTGGGCGGGTGGGTGTGGGACCGAACGTGTAAGCGCGCAGTCCTGCTCTCGAACGCCCACGTCATGGCCCTGGACACAGCCAACAACTTCCCGGCGGAGCCCGACGACCCCTGCACGACGTCGGCAGCCGAGATACTCCAGCCGTCGCCAGGTGATATCATCGAGTGGGACGGAGACACCGACGCTATAAGGATCGGATACCTGCTGCGTTGGGTACAGTTCGTTTACGAGACCGCTCGGTTCGAACCGTGTGAGACCGTAGCAGACGCGGCGATCGCGCTGCCGGTTGACAGTCGTGAAATCGTCGCCCCGGGTATCCTTCATCTAGGCGGCGCGGTCTTCTACACAGTTGAGCCAGACCTCGGCATGGAAGTCACAAAATGCGGAAGTGCGACAGGCGATACGCTGGGCGTCGTAGCTGTCGTGGATGTACGCCTCCGCGTGACCTATGACGCGGGGACGGTCTGCTTCCCCCATCAGTTCCAGGTCGGCAAACGCGATCCAGGCGACCCACGACTCGCAGACGACGGCGACTCGGGCTCGCTATGGGTGAGAGATGTGTTCCTACCGGACACGGAGATCCGCCCTGTGGTTGGGCTCCACTTCGCCAGCACCGACGACGGCAGCGTTGCCGACGCCACGCCGATTAACACAGTGTTCCAGGCGCTGAACCTGACGACGCTGTGCGACGGGGCATTCAGGGCCCTTCTGGACGCGATCTTTGGCGATGTCCACGCGGCGGACAGCATGGAATGGGAGCTCCGGCAATTCCGCACCCGCATGCGCCAGAGCAAGACTGGGCAGGCGATCGACCGAATGCTGCGGCGTCACCCCGACGTGCTTTTCGAGGCGCTCGTGCTGAACCCGGAGACAAAGCGGCTGGCAGTGCGCGTGGCAGAACGGCTGCTTGCGGACGCCCGCAGCGCGCGTGATATCGAGGTGAAGAAGATAGACGCCGAGATAGTGGCCGAGGTTCAGGCGCTGCTGCGCTGCCTGGGCAAGGCGCGGCCCGAAGCTTCGGAGGCACTCAAGTTGGCCACCAAGCTAGCCAGACAGCTAAAGGGCCACACGATCGCCGAGGTGTTGGGCCTACCGGACCCCTGCGCACCACGCGGCTGAAGGTAGCCGACATGGATCGCAAACTGCACATTCTCTCTGTGCAACGAAGATTTAAGACTAGGATGGAACAATGAACCCGGGTATAACGGTTCTCCAAAGCTAATTGATCCACTCAAATTGAACAGACTCTTCACCGCCATCGCCAAATTAACAGATGGCGATAAGGAGAAGGAGGCGGCGTACAGAACTATCATCACCGGTCTAGTGCATGACATTGCTGGTTTGGATCTGCTACACACCGCTTCCAAGGAGGTCTTAAAGGGGAGTGCTTGGGCCCACAATCGACTCATTGCTATTCTAAATCTCCTGATGGCCCTGGAGCCTTCAACCCCTGGAGAACCTCAACCCTCGTCTGCTCGCCCAGCGTCTCGACCTAAGGGGAGAAAATCGAACCCGGATGGATCGCCGAGCAACCTCGGCCTACCGCCGTCAACTGGCTACCCTCCATGCTTTCTCTTTCCTCAAGACATTTTCCCCGTTTACTTTGCGACCTTGTTTGTGATTCCTGAAGAGGCCGCTGGTCCCGTTATCCAGTATCTCGATCGACAACTCGCGAAAATCGCGCCGCTTGACCTGCTGTATGACTTGGCCGAAGGTATCCTGACCGGTGAAGGCGTCGCCCTCGAAATGTTTAGGTCGGCGCTAGAGATCGTGGAAATGGGACGAGAAGCACTTGGCGCAGCTCAACGTGGGGACATCTCAGGTCTTAGCGGATTCTTAGGCCCTTCAGGCTCTTCGAGCGGAGGAAATCCCCCAGCGATGAAACCTATGAGCGGAGAAATCCCCCCAAGACTTTTTGCCATGCCTTACTGCGTAGGCATCAGAGAAGACTGCACTGACGAGGCAGTTAGAGCAGCTAGGGAGGCCCAAGCCATGCGGGCGGAGAGGGGTGCCTGTGTCATCGAAAGCGTCCAGCCGTCGCGTGCCTCAATCGGAGATGAGATCGTGATTACTGGCAGCAACCTCGGCGATATGTCTGGGGAGGTAATTTTCCCTGGAAACATCCGAGGGACTGTTGGCGAGTGGACAGACACTAGGATAAAGGTGACGGTGACTCCCGGTACACGATCGGGTTCCATCTGTCTGCGAATACCCCTGGGGTACGTGATGGCATGTGGTGTAAGCATTAATGTCTATGCCGAAGGATGTTGTATTGATTTCTGTGTGCTGCGCCAAATCCTAGTTCCTCTCCAATTCCTTGGGGGCCATGGTTTCTATGAGTCATCGGCGGAAGCGCTTGTTGGTTGCGATGTGATCTCGGTTCAGAACAAGAGCGAGTACATGATCGAGCTTAGTTACAGAACAGCTCCTGAAGCCAATCCGATACGGGTAGAGCTTGGCCCTGGAGACAAAACCAACGCCTTCAATGGGTCGCCCATGACAGAAAATGGGCTGTGGTGGGCTTATATTAGGGACGGAGATAGACCAGGCGTGATCGAGATCGAGCTGACATGTGATGAATGTGCCTGATGCAACGTTGCATGCAGCAGAATGCATATTCACCTGAAGAATTAGAGGAGAATATTCGGGAAGCTTACCAGCTAATGACTGAGGAGAAAGTGGTTTGCCCTATGTTTGGGTCCAGACTAAGAACCTCAGAGTGGTGGTGTGAGGCGTATCTTTTCTTTAATTCAAATTTAAAGAAAATAACTTTTAAATCTGTGTTTTATTCCTATCGGGAAAAGGCAAATCAGGTATGGGAAGGTTTAAAAAATTACAAAGTTCCTTCCAGCCATCGCCTTTTTCCCAACATACAACTAATAAATCATCAGGACGGTTTTTAAAATATTCTTTTACTTCTTCACCATGATTTTTTCTATATGGTGGTATTTTTTTAGACCACTTCTTTAGTTCTTCCTTTGATCGCGTTTTACGATGATAAGCTAAACTTCTTTGCCAAGTTTCCTGATCCTTTCTTACAGTAAGTATGAATTTACTCCCTTGGTATTTTTGATCTAATTCTTTATATATCATATGAAAAGGCCAGTCTGAAAACATATCGTAGCATTCTATATAATTACAAAAAATTTCATCACTTATGATATCTGAGACATCATAGCCGTTTTGAAACCAACTAATAAAATAGTCATGTGCCTTTATATCCTGATATCCTAGCAGCCGAAAGCAATAGGCTAGTGTATTAGTAGCTGTTTTAGGATAGCCTATGCCGAAATATTTTGTATTATTACATTTACTCGGTTTATCTAATAACCGTGTTTCTAAATTCTTTCCAATCACTGAGGATTTCCAAAATATTTTTTTTGAATATAGTTTGTTTTTAATTTTTTGTTTTATTTTATCAAACATTGCTCATCTCACTTTTACACAATTTTTGAATCGCCACCCTTAATTTCCTTTTTATAGGGGTGTTTTCTTCTGATATATATATGTATAGTTTTTCTTTTTATTAATTCCCTTAGACAAGATGCTTTCAATGATGGTTAAATATTGCTTTACCATCATTTCTTCCCTAAACATTTTCTCTGCCCGTTTTTTGCAAGCCTGTCCAATTTTATGGCGTAATGCTGGATCAAGTGACCATTTATAAATGGTTCGTACTAATTCTTTAATAGTTTCTTGTGGCTCAATTGTAGGATCGGGCAAAAGTTTTCCTGTATTTCCCAACGCTTCGGGAATACCGCTAACTGCAGTCGCAATAACGGGTTTACCTTTCGCCATTGCCTCCATAATTGCTAATGGCATTCCCTCAAACTGTGAAGTTAAAATAAATATATCGGCTGCATCTAACAAACCAGGAATATCTGAACGTTCACCAAGAAGTTTTACATGCCCATTTACATCGAGTTCTGTTGCCACGTTTATTATTTTATTTGATAAAGAGCCAGTACCAGCCCACACAAAATAAAGCGATGGCCAGATTTCACTTTGCATAAGTTGCTGAATTGCGCTGAGCTGATATTGATAGCCCTTATCTGGGTCAAGACGAGCCGCTGTGAAACAAACAATAGCAGAGCTGGGTATGCCCAGGGCTTGTCTAATTCGATTTCTTACTTCGAAATTTGTTCCTGTAAAAAACTCCGCTGGAAGACCATTGTATATTACCTTTCCTATATTATCGGGCAGATTGAAAAACTTGCGTAGTAATAATTTATTGTTATTGCAAACTGTGATGATTGCTTGTGACTTTTGATAAATATCAGGTAATTGATGCAGGTATGGTTTAAATACCCTTGCTATAATGCTTGTGACTACATGAGTAATCATAATGAAAGGGATTTTCATATTGCTAGCAACCTGTTTTGCAGCTAAGTTTGAAACAGCACCACCATCGTTGAATATGATTAGATCAGGATTCACAATCTCAAAGATCCTCTGAGCCTCTGTATTATTTACGAATGCGCGCACTTGTTTCGTTGGATGGTAAAGATAGTCATCCTCCAGCCATATGTGATCAATTCCTAATCGGTGCCGCTCTTCAATCAGATGGTGAGAGGCCTCGTGCTGAACCCAGGTAAGTCTATAACCTTCTTCCGCCATCTTACGAACTAACGAGTGAGCGATCTTTTGAGCACCGTAAGGTATCGGACAATCTGTGTAGAGAAGAATACGCTTTTTTCTGCTAATTATTTTTTTCAATGAAGCTGTACCAACTTCTGGAAGATTTTTCCCTGCATTAGTTTTAATGATTCCTAATTTCAATAACTGTTGACTGTCTTCAAGTTTTATCGAGTGATTCTTATCGAATAATGATAACTCTGGATTGTCGTCGAGAGATTTTGAATAATGCATATACTGGGAAGCATGGTTGTAATGCTCTCTTCTTGCAATCTCATTCTCAACATAGTTATGGAAGGTTGAGAAAAATTTGAAGTGTAGTAAGCATCCACTAAATGATGCAATTTTTTCTGTAGGATAGTTTGTATAATGCTGACCTCCTGTTAAAACTGTATCTAAATTGTACTTAATTAGTGGTACCTTACTTATTAGATAATCACCACCGAATATTCGATGTCTGACACCACCGAAATAGCAAGTCAGATTTCTATATGGCCCTGCATATTCATGTTTGATGTGATAAAATTTCTTGTCAAAATATGGGCATACTTCTAAAAAACTTTGTCCTTTCTCATAATGGGTATCCTTAATTGGTTTATCAGAGTACATATCCAAAAGCACTGTACTCAAGGCCTTTTGATTCTTTTGATCTAATTCCTCACATAGCTCATGTAAGCCTTTATTCCCGGACTCGGGATAATACAATATTTCATCAGCGTCAACGATTAGACACCAGTGGTCAAGCCCATATTTCCGTAAAAGTACTTCAAACCAAGCTGAACCAACATTGGCGCGATTAAAGGAAAGTTTGCTATGCCATGTATATACATCGTTTTGATTGAGTAAAAAGTCCATTGTATCATCGGTCGAATCATTATCCACAATAAAAAATCTATCAACACCCTTTTGCCTGTAATATGAAAGGAAGTAGGGTAAGCGTTTTGATTCATTTCTCACTACGACACAACATAAAATATCAGATGTTTTCTTTTCAATTTTTTTGGTATCCATTCTCTCTAATTGATAGTATTGGAATGCTTCATCTATTCCTTCCAAGCCACTTTGTTTTATTAAAGCTGTAACTAAATTTTTGTGAAGTTCAGCCTCATTTGGATTGTATTCAATACCTTGGGAATATAATGATATGGATTCTTCAAAAGACCCTTGTAGTAAGAGCAACTCGCCTAGGCGTAGGTACGCTTGTATAAATCTTGGCTGGAGCCTAACTACTTCTTTGTAATGCTCAATAGCAGACTTTAGCTTTCCTTTAATTCGCCACGCCTCAGCTAGTTTGAAGTGAACATCGTATTCTTGTCGTACCTTAAAGGTCTCCATGACTCCAAGAAATCTTTACTACAAATAGAATTGTTATAAACCATGTGATGTTAACCTAATCACTTAGACTCCGACTGATGCTTCTTTGATAAATGATTTTTTAAAAATCGAAGATGAATCGAGGCTTTGTGTATGTATACGTACTCATTTCTAGATTGACGGTTGATAATTTCTAAATTGCTTTTTTGTAAACGATGTTTAGCAACAAAATCACGTAGCATCTTCAACCTAAGTCTGATTCCAACGGCATTTAGATACCGGTTAGTAAATCTGCTATTTTTATCCCTGTATTTGACATCCCCTCTATTAATTATATTGAGATAACAAGCTTAAAATTACTCGAGGTATATGGCCTGAGTCATAACCAAGGTTAAGATAATAGCAAGGAACATCTCCAGCTATCTTAGTCATTATCTGACATGCTTTCTTGCCAGCAAACGGCATTTGAATAATTGTGCTAGGTACCAAGGCTGTTAAAGCGTCTCTGGAGGAGGCTAATTCCAAGTATGTCTTCGATTTAGCAGTGATTCGCGGGATTAAAATTGCTCTAATGGGAAAACTCGTTATTATTTTTTTAGGGAATTGATCGTTTAAGAAATATAGCGCTTTTTCTTCATCGAGCCGATCTATGTTGCCTAGGGCTGAATTGAGAAACTGAAATTTCTCTACATCATTTGAATTTATCTTTCCTGTACAATAGACACTATGAGCAGTAGGCCCAGGATGGTGGGTTACTAATACATAATCATCGCCTGCATAAAAAAGCTCAGAATTTAAGCAGGATAGAGCTGATGTAGATTTTCCTGAGCCACCTTTTCCAACTAGCAATACGCCGCCTTTAGGCATTCCAACAGCTCCCCCATGAAGCATTTGAAGACCTTTTTCTCCAAACCAAAGGTGTAAAATGCTTAGTAGTGGGGCGCCTGTATCCCAATAAGGAATTTGCTTACTGTCATTGATCCAGTAAATTGCTAGAGGCTGTTCTTTATCAAGAAAGCTTAAGGCTTGGGTACCCCATTGATATGAGATATGAATTCGCTCATTGGTGAATTCAGATATCTCACCTCGTCTTTTATATTGATCTTCTCGCCAGGGTAGGGCTGGTATTTCGGTCTTAGTAGAATTACTATCAAATAGGAAGATGGTAAGCGAAGGGTCTGATACCGGTGCAATAGCTAGGTGCGATAAAGCTGGTGTAATGTATGGGATGAGTGTAGGATTAGCGAAACTCAACCTAATTGTAAAACCGCCTATCTCATAAAAACGTTGTATTGGTCCTCCACAAAGCACTTCAGCACTTTTGTATGCTTCAAAAAAATTATAAAAAAAATATAAAGGACCTTTATTCAATTTTGTATCTGATATATCACTATGAAGAGACTGGTTTATTCTCAATTGCTTTTCATTTATGTTAGTATTCATATAATTAATCTTGTTCAATCTTAGGGTTTGGCCATCCTATTTCGTCAACCTCATGTATTGGGTCTAACAATAAAAGTTCCTGCATATCAATATATTTCCCAAGTTTTGGTTTCTCGAATTTCTTCTTTTGCTTGCCAGGCGTATTATCAAATTGTGTTTGAACCTCATTAACTCTTTTAGTGTAATTATCCTGGTTAGGTATGATAAGATTCTCATCCTTTAAAGCTGAGAGCAACTCTGAAACGGTATCTCTTAATTCTTCGACGGTACAATCGTAATTACTATTTATATTGTTGATCATCTCTCCGATGCTTTCATTCCTTTCAATATAATTCCAAATTACACCACCTATGTTGTCCAAGCTATAATAGGTCCCGCTGCCTAAGTTTACTATTATAACTTCACCATCAATAGTTTCGTGTATAACTTCATAGTTTACTTTAAATCTATCACTCAAATTCATTTTTTTTCAACCTCCTACTAGTGAAGATGATATTTAAGGGTTTTGAATACTATGGATTTGTTATATTGCTTAATTCGGGTAGCCAATTATTTTAATCAAAAAAGCGTTTAGAATCTAAATTGAAATTAAGTCATATACTATCAAAAATTTTATTGATTGTAAAGGAATAAAGCTACATTTAAAGAAACTGAAACCTTGGAAGAATGTATTAAGCTATCACAACACTACTACGATACTACTAGGTTTAAAGGGGTTGCAAGTATGTCACTAATTAAGGACAAAGAGACGTGTTAATTAGGAGGGAGTGGGATTTTTTAGGTGTTGTTTCATAGCGCCTCATGAAAACAGAATGAAGATGCTATTATGATTCCTTACTAACGTAAGGACGGCCAAACAGCGCGGTCATCTCCAACACCCCCCATAACATCAACATCGGAGGTTGGAGTTGGCATAGATTGTGTAAGAAAGTTTTTTCAGAAGAGGGCGTCCCTCGCATGATAGCTTCACTCTGACTAAATTCGCTTTAAGCTCGTGAACATACCTAGTATAAGTTCAAAAATTTTCGATGTTTATCTAATCTTAGGCCTATTCAAGGATTGGAGGAAAACTCGGAAAAATCATATGCTTTGTTCTTTGATAAATACCCTCTTGAAGAATATTTTTTCTTATGCTTGTAACGTAGCAATACTATTTGATTAAAAAGTAATCAGCTAACCCATAGGTTTGCATTATAATTTGCTGTAATTTAAGCAAGTTACCTCTGGCATCAATCTTGCTACTATGTTAAGTAAAAATAGTTAGGAGGCCTAAAGACATGAGTGTCATTGATGAGGTTCTAAAGGCTAATCAAGAA
>Ga0209641_10002738_pt1 | contig 14978 bp, 14 predicted proteins | sample RifCSP16_1_FD_184022 | JGI IMG/M metagenome (GOLD analysis project Ga0209641, IMG submission 184022) | Soil microbial communities from Rifle, Colorado - Rifle CSP2_sed 16_1 (SPAdes) (version 2) | ecosystem: Environmental > Terrestrial > Deep subsurface > Rock core/Sediment | place: Rifle...
AATGCTGCCCACTGGATGTTCTGATAAAATCTTACGATCGTCCAGCCCTGGGCCAGGCAGAAGTCTTTGAGTTTGAGGATAAAATCATGATGATTGGCTACGTCATGATGCAATTGCCAATTGAGCAGGCTCATACTTGTTTTATCCCCATATAATCCTGGTAGGTCGTTCTAAATATGTTTTGCACAATAAAATATGTGTCTGCTCCTTCTGTCAGGGTATTCTCTGCCTGGAGCGTAGTAAAGGGCGTAAAAGCCGGGCCATCCATTTCCATGAGCAATTGAAAAGGCGAAACAAGTCGTTGCATCAAGTAAACGGGATAAAGAATAATATCGCCCGTCGTGGTTTTTTTAAGTGTGCCAGCACTTGCAAAATCTTGTTTAGGCAGGAAAGTAACATTCGTTCCTTTGTCATAAGTATCATTGGGCAGAATAGATAAGAAACATCCTGGAACTTGTTGAGGCCAAATAAAGAAACTATGGCTTGCTGCTATGCTGGAGAAAGTACTAACTGACTCTCCTACGGTTCCCGCCGCAACCATGGGATGAGGATACTTGGAAGGAGAAGAAAATCTTATTCCGCCTCCGAGATAGAATCCCTCGTAAATGGTTCCCGCGACCCTGGCAATGACAATGATTCTTCGCTTATTTACGAAGAACCAATAAGCCATCGACGCATCATTGAGCGGGCAACCGGGATGCGTACCCCAATTGTTCCTCGTGGCATCGTACCCGGCGTTCCCCGTGTCAGCAGAGTTGCTGTTCCAGGGTACGGTTGCCGCCTCCTCCACATCCCGCCATTGTTTGTAAATGTTGAGCTGAATCCCGTAATGGTTCCCTGCCACATACTTGAATTCCCGCATTCCAATGAGGATTTCCTCTTTATATGAGGGGCCACTGTTTTTGAGCACCACCTCTTTGGGATTATCGCCGGGGAACGCATCGGCCCCGGTGCTATTCTTGCTATTTTGATTGAGTATGATCACCCAATCCCGACCCTCGCCATTCGTGGCTGTAGAGTAGAGAATCCCCATTACATAGCCATTATCGATGGCCTGGGTAAAGGTGAGACTGATCGCCCCTGTGTTATAGTCGATGCTGGAAGCGGAGACTTTGGTATGAGTGAAAATTCCCTCGCCATTGTCCCAGACCTGGTAGATCACCCCGGCGATCTTGAACCGCACCCGGCAATTCCCCTTGGCCACGGGAGTATTGGCCAACATTTTGTTGAAAAGCAGGGTCACGCCATTCCCGGTGCCCAGGTTGTCGCTATAGGTGCTCCCGGCCATGTAATTCACGAGAGTTTGCATGAGGCCCGTAGCCCCGGAGAATCCAGGAACTGTACCCGATGTAAATGGCATTGTAAACCTATTTATTTCAGTAACTTATAGAGAAATGGCCTTAAAACGCGCCAGGACGCATGGGGATTTAGTTTTTGGCATTTATGCCCTGCTTATGCTTGTAAAGCGGCATTGATCTCCCGATTTTCGTCTCTCATTATATTGATGAGCACTTGTCTACCCGATTGTCTAGCCATAAATTGAGCAAAGATATCCGGATCGATGAAATTGGCGATGACCGGTGCTTTTTCTTGTGCCACAGGCGCGACCAGGCCGCCATTGGCAAACGTATTTCGCGGCATGGGTTGCTGAAATGCCGGCGAGGGGATATTGGGCGCCAGGGCGACGGCCGGCATCTTCGGCACGAGCTTTTGCCGCAGGGATTCCATGAAGTCAACCCCGTATAGCCGGACTGCATCCGCGGGGATGACGAATTCTCCCTTGCTCGCCCGGATCGGTACATCATCGGCTTTGGGCCCAGTGCCCGCCGCGATCAAGCCACCCGCCGCAAAACCTTGGGAGATGATCTTTCCAATCTGGATCCCACCCGCAGCCGCCACCGCTGCAGCCTGGATAAACGAAAGAGGTGGTGGCAGCGTACTCAGTGCCGTGAGAACGCCAAGTGCTATCTTGATAGTAGCCTCTCCTATGGCGATGCCTTTCGCGGCAATAGCAAATTCTTTGGCTTTTTTCCCGCTAAGCTCAAAGACATCGGTAAATACTTGACCAAGATTCCCGAATACTTCGGAAGTTGCCTGGCCCAGGGCCATCAATTTTTCCATCTCCTTCGATAGCGTGATGGTTGGCGTCATATTGAGGAGATTATCGAGGAATCCTCCCGTATCCGCTGCGTTGCCCTTCCCACCTGGAACACCTGGGACACCTAATATCCCCTGTGTCCGATCTTTAAATTCTTGAATCTTTGCGGTAATCTCGGCGAGCTTCTCTTCAAAATTCTCTGGAGAGAGAGAGGCTAGTACTTTCTCGAATTCTTCTTTAAGCCCTAAACCTTTAATGGTTTCCCCGACTTCGCTTACTGCTTGGGCCGTATTGCTTTTGAATTTCTCGAATAGTGCGGGATCGGCCAGCGCCGTCCCCAGTTGCTTCGCTGCTTCTTGGATTTTCGCTAATTCCGAAGAGGCGGTAGTGGCCGCATTGATAAATATCTCGGCCAGCGGCTTATCCTTATTCAATGCCTCTAGGGCTACGTCCAACTGATCATCTACGGATTTAACCTCAAAGGTCAATCCTTTCGCCTCAGCCTTTAACTTTTCCTGCGTCTCGGTAAACGAAAGCCAGGCTTGATCTTGCTGTTTGTTGATTTCTGCAAAAACGGCCTCGCTATCTTCGGCAAAGGTAATTGCCTGATCAAGAAAGCCACCCAAGCCCACGAACCGAATTACTTCCTCAAAAGGCGTTCCTTTGATCGTATCTGTTGCTTTCTTAATAATAGCGAATATCAATTTCTCAACCAAAGCAGCAGCCACAAATAGACTTCTCTTATACCAATCAAAGAAAAAAGACCCGATCTTCGCTAATTCTGTGGCTATTACTTTGAGCAGGAAACTTAACATATCAACGATCAACCCCGGTATGCTTCGCAGAAACTCCCAAAGGGCCGGAAGAAAATCGAAGAGCTTCTTCTCGATAAAGGCGATGACGACATCAATTAGTAGCCCCAAGCGCTCCCAGAGTGGCGGAAAAACGCTGGAGAGGAAACTTCCGATGAAGGCAAAAACCGCGGAAAGGAGTGTGGATATACTATCTTTGATGGCCAAGAAAAACGTCGCGATTTGTCTGCCAATCAATTGCATGAAGGAACCGACGATAGAAAAAATGGCGGACAGCGCGGCTCGTGGATCATTGATGGCAAAGGAGATGAAGGCGCTGAGTAATGATCCGAGATTTTTGAGAATATCGGCGACGAATACAATAAAGGCCCGAATGCGGGTGGCATTGGCTTTGATAAATCCAAAGACCGTATCCGAAACAGACTTAATCTGCGGCAAAAACTCGGCCAATACTTGATTGAGGAGGAATTCTTTGAACTGCTTGAGTTTGGTCTCGATCTGGAAAATGGATTTCGCGTTTTGCGCCATGGTTTGATCGATCACCCCGCCAAACTCGCTAATCTCCCCGGTCATCTCCTGCAAACCTTCGCGACCTTGCATGAGTAGATTAACTAGACTGCTACTGCTGGTCACGCCCAGGAGATCGAGCGCCTCACGCGCTTCATGGCTATTGATCCCAAATTTCTTGACTACTTCGGCGACCTCGCCAAACATCGCCAAGGCAGGATCTGTAGACGCCTTTATATTATCAATGCTGATGCCCAATCGAGCAAATTTGCTGAAATCCTCTGGAGTTATACTTCTGGAGAGTGTTTCCTGTACCCGCGTAAGAGCAAAATTCAGATCGCCGGCATTGCCGCCTACCTGCTCAATCGCCGAAGACAGGGCCGAGATCGTTTGTACGCTGGTGCCGGTTCGCTCGGCCAGGAACGCGGTTTGGGCAATCCCTCGAATTCGCTGCAACGGATCGGAGATCAGGGCGGTCAGCCGATCCATGATCCCGCCCAGAAGGCCAAATGCGCTACGGATTCCCTGTACCAATTGCGCCACAATATTGAAACCCATCTTCGGGAGAAAGACCAGAGGGCCGAGCAAGGCCGGCGACCGAGGGCCATAGGCCGCAACACCTCTTTCTACTGCTTGCCCCATTGCTTGCCCCAATTGCGGGGTCGCAGTAGTTATCCCCTCGCCGAGCTGCCTTATGATCTGTGTTCCTGATGCCCTGAATTTAATCGATTTCTGCAAGGTTTCCGAGATGCCGGATAGTGTTCGCTGAACAGCCGCTTGTAGTTCAGGGGAGGCTCCTGGCTTTAATGACGCCGTCAGAGCCTTGAGGAACGCACCGCCGGCATCTTTGCCAGGCTTTACGCCCTCTTTGGTGGCGATTTCCAAAGTCTGCCGGAGAATCGATGCTACCTTATTCGCCAGATCCTTGGGTACCTGTACTTCCTCTTTAAAGCCGAAGAGATTTTTAAATAAGGTCTGAACTACCCTATTTAGATGTTCCTGCGAAAACTCCTTTTCCAGACTTTTCTTAAATAAAGATGAGATCGCTGGTTGCAGGAATTGCCTTTGCCGCTCTCCAGGCTTGTCTACAAATTGCGGCTGCCCGGCGGCCACTCTTTGCCGAATATTCTGTAATTCAATGAGCCCCGCAATTTTCTTCTTGAGCTCTTCGACGGCCTGCCCTTCTACACGAAATGCTGCTGTTTGGGCGATGATCGCACCAACTGGTGCTGGACTAGATAACGCAACAACCGCGACCTCAGATTTCTTCTTGAGCTCATCGACGGCCTGCCCTTCTACACGCAATGCTGCTGTTTGGGCGATGATCATTTGTGTAGGCTTGGGACTAGATAAAATAGCACGCACCGCCTTGAATTTCCTCTCTCTTTCGTCTTCAATCTTGAGTTCCGCGATTCTCTTCTTGAGATCTTCGGTTTCTTTGCTTTCCACAATCGTGGATTTTCTTCGAGCTGATCCCTGACGAGCGAAAATAGTTGCAACTGCTCCCGCACCCGCTTTTACATCAGCCCATGTAGCTTTTACGTCCCTCCCCAAAGCTCCGACACCGGCGCCAATTGCTTTGAAAGGGAAAGCAAGTACTTTGGCAAGTGTCTTTGTTTTATCGAGCAGTCTAGTCAACCCAGTGACATCGGCAATCGTGCGCATAATCCCTTTTGTCTTCTGCTCGATCCCCAAAAGCCGATGAACAATCCCATTGAGCTGATCGGTAGAGAGCCCGTTTAGAATTGTGGCAAACCGATTACCAATCCGCAAAAGACCGGGAAGAACTGCCGTGAGCAAACTTCTCAAGTCCTGAAGGATGAGAGTAAACGCTGCTCGACCGCTCCCAAAAAATCTTGCTATTTGATCCTTCACATTCTGCACACGGGCTAAGACCACATCGGCGATAGAGTTGGCTAACGGAATCGCGCCGAATAATGGATTGAAAAAGGTTAATAGCCCGGCGCCCCCTATTTTTACAAACTTCCCCACTGTGTTAAAACTGCGGTTGAATGCTTTATCAAAAAAAGTGACCAATCGTGTCCCGCGTTCAAGGACTGATAGGGATTCCATGCCACGGCCCGTCACCCTTCTCAGCAAGACCATCGTTTCACCAAGCGCAAAGCGAACCAAATTAAAAGTGAGTATCCCTCCACCCAATTGAACAAACAGCCCACTTACGCCACTAAAGAAAAATCGAAAGAAAGGTTCGGCATTGCGAAACCGCTCAATCGACTCTTGGATGGCGAAAATATTTCCTCTGAATAACGATAGATTGGCATTTATAACAGTAGAGAGCAAAGAAGATGTCTCGCCAATACTGGTCCGAATCAATGAAGCATAAGCCGAGATCGATTGACTTTTTACGGTGATTTTCTCCAAGGTCGCCGAAATAAGACCTGTGGCCACGACCACCAGGCCCACGCGACCCAAAAGAGCTTCCGTTCCTTTGGTAGCTTTATCCAGGCCGCGAGAGACCACATCTGCTGAAATGTCCTTGGTCTGAGATCGGAAAGAAGAAATCGTTTGGTTAATCTTTCCCTGGATATTCTCCAGGCTCTTGGAAACCTTTTCCAGGGATTGGGCTACACCCTCGACGCTCGTCTTAAAGGGATTGAGCGTACCCTCAGCCAGGGAAGCATTGAGCTTCTTCACTTTTTCGATGATCTTATCGATAGTGCTGCTTCCGGTCTGGTCGATTTTGATGGTGATGCGTAGTATCTGAGCCACAGATCGCTATCCCTTTATAAATTGCTCGATCTCATCCTTCTTGGAGAAAAGCAAGGAAATTCCACTTGTGATGGAAAACGTGAAGTTCTTCTGAACTTCCTTGACCACCTCTCCTGCGATCTCAAAAAATTCCCAATCGTACTCCCAAGCCTGGGCATGATTGAAGGTCATGAGCAAAGCTACGGCCTTATCGATTTCTCGCAGAATGTCATCGATCTGCACGGACAGCGGTTTTGCCACTAAGCTGCGCTTACGGTCGGAACTTGCTTCTCCACTTTGACCCCGATGTAGTCCAACAACTTCAAAAAACCGCCATTGATCTCCATGAATTTATCCAGCAGAATCTCCAAATCGTTATAGTCCAGACCTTCCACATCCTCTTTGGAAAGATCCGTAATCCGCGGGATAAACTCGCCAAGATAATCGAGGCCCTCGTTGATGAGGTCCATCACCGTCAATTGGATTTCTTTCTTATCCAACTTCTCAAACTTGGCGACGAAATTCCGCACGATGTTGCCGAGATTCCTGCTTTCCCGAATGGAGAGGGAGTGCATCTCGATTTCACGAGAAATTATGATCCCCGGTATTTTGATGGTCTTCATTATGCTACCGCTCCTCGATCATGCCATTCATACAAACCATTGTAGGTTGCCTTCGACAGGAACTCGCCGGTGAATTGCATCTGAGCAATTTCATCCCCGATCAGGCTGACCTCGCCCCCAGGCTTAATCGTAGACCAGCCCTTGATGGTCAATTTTTTTCCCTTGGGTGGATCACCGATAAAAAGCAAATCGCCTTCCAAGAAGGTTTTAGTCCCGGCATCTACACGCTTGCGCGTTTCTGCAGCGTGGTCATAGCTGATTTTGAGGCTTTGTCCTTCGGTAATCGCGCCGCTAGAAAGTGCCGTGACCATCCCTTCTTCTGTGTTCAGGATATAGTCAGTATCCAGCACATAAGTCGTTGTTCCAGCGGAGTTTTTAACTACCACAGTAGATATTTTGGTTTTCCCCAAAAGGACTCCTCGATCGAGCACAGCCGTAACCACCTGGTCAACAACGTTCCCAGAGGCTTGAACGACTGAAGTTGGTGCCGTAGCCATAGCAAAAAGAGCGGCATTGTCAGGCGAAAGCTCATCTAGGGTAAAGGAATTGGTCGCTTTCTGGGAAACAGGAATTTCAGCATCTTTCTTTTTTAATCCGCTCTTACTGGAAAAGTGCTCTACGGTCTCGGTCTCTACATTGATTTTGAAATCAGGACAGTTTCCTAAATCTCGATAGCCGTTTTCGCCCGATAACTGGAAAAGGAGAACCCCCTTGCCGATGGTATAGTTTTCAGTTCCCATACTTAACTCCTACTAGGAATAACCTCTTCGATGGAAATGGTTGTAGACGTTGTAAACAACGGAAATATCTCGTTTTGGATAGATTCACTCTCGATTTTTGGCAGCAAGAATTTTCTGGCATCGATTACCGCTCTTTCGACCTTCTCGCGGAGTTCCTCTGCTTCCAGAAATCCCTCATAAGTCTTGGTAGTTACGCCATTGGCCGTAGAATCAGCCAAGTTATCTTTTTCTACACAGATACCAATGGTCATGCTGATCTTTTCTCTCGTGCCGGCCCTTTCTATTCTCACCCCGATGATCGAAAGACTGGGATTATCCTCTTTGCGCGGCGGATTCTGCGGATTCAGTCCAATGAATACCGAATGTTTCTTGCTATACTTGGCCTGGCAATAAGCGGCAATCTCGGCGCTATCGCGGAGGACATCTCGCAGAGTCTCCAAATTTTGGCGGATCATAACTTGGCGTACCTCTTCTCCAATGCTTTCACGAACTTTTCTCGGAATAACGGGAATACCGCGGACCGTTGAGCATCGAACACGGGTTTCTCAATGGGCCGCGGCGGAACCTGGAGGGTTGTCGTGGTCTTGCGCAGGGCAAATACTCCTTTGGTCCCAGCGGCAACCTTCCGGCGCATCCGATCGGAGACGGGGATGGTCTGGCCCGCTTGCACTCTGGCCATCACCGTCTCCAGGAAAGGATCAAAACGACCGGGCTGTTTCTTCTTCGTTTTCCCAAAACCAAGAACTACGGTGTCCGCTCGATAGACTGCATAGCGGGCAAATTTCCCGAAGAAAAAAAACGGTGTTTTCGTTTTGGAAAAGAAACCACGCTCGGAAAACGTCATCTGAGGCCCATATTTCTTTTGGAACGCCGTCAATGGATGTCCGCTCGCCGGAAAATTCTCGACATGGCGCCGGATCGCCTCCATGAAGGAAAAACCAACCGAGGAGAGCGCGCTCCGGCGACTCTCCCAAAAGGCCCGGTAGACCAGCCCCAGGGCAATGATCTTCGCCGGCAAATTATGTTGGTACGAAATGCGAATCATGGAAAGACGTATCCTTCCTTCCGACGCACGGACAAGATGGCCACACGTTCGTCCTGGCGATCGATGCGTTCCACGCTCCAAAACGCCTCATCAAAGAAAACCTGATCGTGATAATCGATGGTCACGGCTTCTTTCTTAATGTGAATCTCGGCGCGTGAGGCCGTATTTCCGCTGGCTAGATCGAGATCCCGAAAACGATTGATCAAAGCCGGGATATTGACTCCATCGTATTGAATCGTTTCCGCGAACTCGTCCGTATTGAAGAAGACCTCGCCGAGATCATTCTTGAGCATCTCTTTGAAGTTCACGGACTAGCCCCTGCGCTTTTCGGATATCCCAACCGGCGCTGGTTTCGGTTCTTCGGTGCGTTTTTTCTCTGCCACGCCAGGAGTAGAATCCGCTTCGTGTCCGGTCGCGGGTGAAGCATATTTCCCTTCCACCAGGCTCTTGGCAAAATCGTCGGGAAGGTCGTGGGTTTCCCCGGCCAGGGCTTCTTTGCCATCGTATTTCACGCGATTTTTCAATACTACTTTCACAAAAAAAACTCCTTGTATGCGGCCTATCATCGGCTATGCGATTACTTTTGCGCAAAGCGTTGAATTGGGATGTCGAAGAATGGGAACCGGGCGAGAATGGATTTCGACAAAACGGGCGTTCTGCCGATCATCGATCCAGTCATTGGGGAAAAAGCGGGTGGAGACTAGGCCTGCTCTCACATGCTTAACCGCGCCAAACACCGTTCGGTTAGCTGCTCGACGAGAGACCATGAGTACTTTCTTGGGATCGATGACTGGCGTATCAACTCCCGCGATATTGTGCCATTCATCGTATTCCCAAATATCCACCCCTTCCGCGCGACCATAAAAGACTGCGCCGTTTATCTCTTCCGAGGCCGCTCGCCGCAATTCGCCGACATCCATCCGTCGCACATCAAATACTTTTTGCACCGATGGATGATCGCGGAAGGCATCATAAGCATTTGCCCCGAGAATGATGTCAGTGGGAACCAGACCCGACCGCTGCCGAATCATCCGCGTCCATTCTTTGATATCCTTGAGTGGATTGGAGGTGACATTTTCCCAGACATCCGTTCCGCCCAGGATGATCGTTAGGTTAGGATCCCGGCCATAGTCGATAACCTGATTGACGGTTTCGCCAACGATGGTCACCGTACCGGTACGCATACATTCCGCATTCATGCTTTCGATCCGCCGCAGAATGGAATCCAACATCATGGCCACTTTCTCGCCAATGAGTTCCGCCATCACATTGATATCTGCCGAAGAATAGGCATTGTTCCCAGCGATCCTTTTGCTGAAATCGGTTACATCGACGGCGGTCAATGGTTTAAGGTAAGGCGGTTTGATCGTCTTGGTCTGATACGCCGGCGTTTCCACCAGAGTGCCAGGATCGATCTCGCTCACGAAGGGCGCAAGAATGCGATTCCCATCGACCACGTCGATATCGATGTACTCACCGCGCACGTTCTCCGACATGGGAAAAAACGTATCGGTGATGAACATTTTGGGCCGTTTTTCATCAATTCCGCGGATCACTTCCAACAAAACACGGGTCAACAGAGGGGCTTCTTCAAGCATTATTTTCTCCTTTCATTGATCTGGAATTTTAGTTCTTGATCACGGGTTTGATGAAAATCCGCCGTGCTTCCAATGCTTCTTGCACATCAGCCAAAGCATGGGTGTTGAGATTTACGCGCTCTTTGTTGAATTCGCCTTGCAGGTATCCTTCGCTGTCCACATCGGAGCTCGTGGCATCCACATCAACGGCCAAAATGCGCCTGATTTCCGCGCTTCCATCGACCGCCGCAGCTGCGCTATGCACAAACTTTTCGTTCCCGGCATTGATGATGATCGTGAATTGATCGTCCGAGGAGAACAGCGTTCCGCCCGCGGTGATCTGAAATTGGATAAAATCAGTGCTGTACAGCGATCCGACCACCCCGCGTTTGAGTTCCACGCCCTCGGGATCGAAGACCCGAAAATCGTTGGCCCCGATGAAGACCACAGAATAAACGCCCTTCTTGGTCTTAGCGCGCATGGCCACGCTGCCAATGGTCCCGTTCCCCACGTTTCCGCCGCCTGGAGTCGCTGCGCCCAGGGCCCGGGTCTTTTGTCCTAGCGCAGCCCCACGGGAAAGCTGCCCCTGCCCGGATTCCACGATCACTTTCACCGGCAGCACCGGAATCACATACCCAGCGAGCAGGTTATCACGGGTATTGTTTTTGGTCGTCAAAAGTTGTTCAGGCATTTTTGACCTCTCGTCCTAAGACTTTCAATCCACTATTCACCATGCTCTGGATCAATCTCTTTTCGAGTTGCTTTTCCAGATTGCCCTGAGACGCCGCCGGCAGAGAAGAAATGAGGTGATTTTCGGACTGCAGAGCAGCTAACGAAATCCCTTTATCCTTCGCTTCACGGAGAATCTGCATGGCTAATTTCTCTGCCGTCATCGTTGGCTCTTTCTTCGCCGCGGCCACCAGATGCTCAAAACCAGCACCAACCACCGAATCGATATCGAGTATCCTTTGCCGCTCCCGTTCGGACCCCTGATTCATGGCCTGCGCAACCAATTGGGCCTGAAGTTCGGGTTGTTGCGTCTTCCAGTCATCGCTATTCAACGATTTTTTTCCCTCGACCGGCTCCGCTGGCCTTTTTGGCTCATCTGGCGGAATCGCCGGGGAGGAAGAAGTCGTCGGCTTCTCTTTGATTTCCATGGGTCGTTCTTCTCCTTTCAACATCGCCAAAATCTCTTCTAAGGACTTAATTCCATCGGCGAACCGCCGCTCTATCGCTCCTGCACCCAAGTGCATCTGTGCATTGGCCATCACCTCCGTAACAAAATCAATGCTCAAGCCTCGGGCCTTCGCTACCTCCTGGACGAATTGCTCGTAAACCAGATCGACGATCCGTTGGAGTTCGGTCTGGCCTTCGTCGGAAAGCGGCTTATTTTCGCTCGCCACATTCTTGAACTGGCCCCGAAAAATCTCCGTGATCTTGACTCCTTCTTGCTTATCCCGTTCACTCACATCCACATGGAAGGTAATCACCCCGATCGAGCCCACCATGGCCGTCGGGGAGGCAAGGAAAATCTGCTGGGCCGCGCTGGCGATCCAATAGGCCCCGCTCGCCGCCTGGCCATTGGCCAAGGCAATAATGTTCTTACGCGCTCGTGATGCAAAGATGAATTTGGCCAAATCTTGCACGCCGCTGACCGAGCCCCCAGGCGAGTCGATATCCAAGAGGATATGTCGCACCGAGGCATTCTCGACGAGGAGCTTAAAATCGTCCTTCACCAGGTCCATGGGACAATGGCCAAACATCAGATCAAAGAAATCCCCATGGTTGCAGAGCACCCCTCGAATGCGCAGAATGCCTACATCTCCTATCACCTGGGAAGTCACCAGGTGTCCCTCTTCTTCCTCATGCAACATGGCATAGGAGAGATAGCCAGGCTTGATCAAAAAAGGCTCATTACTGGGGATTGCTGAAGCATTCAATCGTTTTTTCATGCTAACCCTCGAGTTTTAATGGCTCCATCTCTTCGAGTCGCTCAATGATCAGGCCCAGTCGCTCGGCCCTTCGTTGTGCGCGCCGCTGCTGGTTCTGCATCTTCTTCCAGTTGAGACCGAGCAACCCCGCTTCTCGCGGAATCGAAGAAAGCCCGGCTCTAATCCTCTTTTGCGCTGCATTCACTTCCCGTTCTTCGTCGATGGCGCCGGCGCGCTGCTGGAGCCAATCTGCCTCCGTGTAGAGTTTTCGCCGAAAGGGATCCGTATACCCCCGAATGTGCGGCAATCGCCCCAAAGCCACGGCCTCATCGAACCACAATTCGTAAATGAGCTGACAGAAATGCCGGGCAAAGAAATTTCCTTTGCAGCGATAAAAGGTCCAGGCCTTTTCCATGGATGCCCTTGCGGAACTATAACTGGTCTCGAATCGCAAGAGGACTTCATCGAGCGGAATTTCCACTGCGCTGGTGATCAGCCGCATGATCGTCGTCACAAATTGTTCAAAGGACTGATTGGGCCGGAGGGGATTGGCCATTTCCACTTTCTTCCCAGGCCCAAGTTGTACCATCGCCCCACGCCCCAGGGTGAATTCCTGGCGGAGCTTTTCTTGCGCATCCGATGGTGTTGGCCCATAGCGTTCCGGGGATGCCTCATCATAGACAAAAAATGTCAGCAGAGATTGCAGCAGGGCCGCATCGCTCTCGGCCCCGGTATACTCAAAGAGTTGCCGCACCAGCGTAATGATCGGGGCTACAAAACTCACCCCCCGCACCTGTTCTTCCTCATCTCTCTTGAAGATATGCAGGAATCGCCGGCGACCGGTGAGTTCTCCCCGCGCTGGAATCCGATCCCATTGGTATATTTCGTTTCCCACCAGGCCAACATCGTTTTGATTCGCTCGCCGCACCCAATACGCAATTGGGTATCCCACCGCGTCAAATTCGATGCCATGGACCAGGTTCAGCGACTCCCATGAGCCATCTGGCGTACTAATCCGCTCCGCATCGATAATCTGGAGCCGCAGGGAATAAATTTGGCCTTCCCGCTTCTCGAAAACTGTATTGACGAAGCAATCGCCATTCACGAGGAGCGATGCCATCCCCAATTCCTGCTCTTCCCCAAAGGTAAAGTTCCCGTTGAGCGAGACATTTTCTGACCAGGCGGCAAATTCGTCGTCGATCGTTTCCTCTAATTCTTCCACCTCTTCATCCGAAAGACCCAACGCTTCACCCGCGATGGCTGGCATGACCTGAAGCCCACCGGCAATGGCCCCGGAGCGGGCCCGCGTGATGATCGCCCGCAACATTCCATTGTTGCGAAATCCGTCCTTGACCCGGCTCCCCAATTTCTCTCGATCCATTTGCGGGAGGGCGGTTCTGGACGAGGTGGGCGGCGGATTCCAATTTCGCATCGAGCGATGCTTATACCCTGCGCCATCATAAGGAGTGTTGTAAAAGTCGTAGATGGTCAAGCCCGTCGCGGCTTGTACTCCATTGCGCTTGAGATAATCATCGAACATCTGCTCAATCATCTTGAACTCCATACAACACCGTAAGACCACCACTCTTCAACGTCTGAAGCTCATTCTGAATCCCTCGAATCGTGTCATTGATCTCCTTCAGTGTCGGCATATTCTTGCTCCGACCCACTTCGCTATAGCTCTGTGCCAGAAAAATCTTGCGTCTGGCTGCTTTGGCCGCGGCTAAATCGGCTTCCAACTCATCGATTCGGTCTTGCGTGGTCTGGCCCATCTCACTCTATTCCCTCAAAAAGTACCTTGGCGCCTCCCTCCGGCGCGTCCTTCGAAAGATGGTTGACCCGCAGAACATAGCCGGCCACCTCATTGAGTACGCAACAGTCAAATAAGTGATTATGCCGATATTGCTGAATCCAGACTTGGCCGCCCGTGGCCTTGGTCACCAGCTCTTCGCTGGTCAGTTGCTTCACGAAGTCCTCATCGATCCCCTGGGGAAGATGCCATGTCCCTGGACCCGTCCCCCGGCGCTTGATCTTTCCGTGAATCTGGCATTTGAAGTAAAACGCATCGAAGTGGAAGAGCTTGATTCCCCGATTATTGCGTTCCCCGCGAGCATTGATCTCGATCTGGTTCGCGCTGACCGGCGACGACCAATTGATGTGACCTTTACAAGAAATCGTCCGCCCAGGATGCTGGCCGGAAAACCAATAGACCAGATTACTCCTGAATCCGCTATCAATCGCCATCAACCGAATGCAGAAACGACCTCGCTGCGATCCAAATTCCTTCTGCAAGACGGCTTGTTGCAATCTCTCCCAGACGGCAAGTCCTTCCGTATCCCCATCGAGATACCCATAATCCACGAGCCAAGCCTCGCCCGCGAACCCCCAGGCCCAGACGGCGAAGTAAAGCCCAAGTTTCTGCACATCTACGCCACAGGTGATTACCTGGCATTCCTTGGGCAATTGGCCAAAGTCGTATTCCTGCCGTAGCAAGTACACTTCGGATGGCTCCGGCGCCTCTCCGCGAATGCGCCAGGACTCGCCAAATACCGTGTTGATCACTCCCTGAATCCGCCCAGGGTCGCCCGAACGATTGGCATTCACAAATTCCGCCGCCGCCCGCTTAAATGACCGCCAGGGGCTGACGATCCCGCTCACCGAGAAGGAAGCGATCTCATTCCCTGGCAATTCCCCCATTACTTGACCCTCTTGCACGGTCTGCCCTGGCCCCAGATACAGCCCATGCTCATTGAGCCACCGGCGGTAGCGATCCTCGATCTGCAATTTACACTCTGGACATTCCAGCCAGGCTCGTTCGACCACGCCATCCTGGTCATCCCAGTGCATCATCGCCAGGCAAGGCGCGAAAAACTGCCCACACTGGGGACAAGGGATATGCCAAATCTGCTTCGTCCCCTGCTCAAAATGGGCGCAGA
>Ga0209641_10002740_pt1 | contig 14977 bp, 14 predicted proteins | sample RifCSP16_1_FD_184022 | JGI IMG/M metagenome (GOLD analysis project Ga0209641, IMG submission 184022) | Soil microbial communities from Rifle, Colorado - Rifle CSP2_sed 16_1 (SPAdes) (version 2) | ecosystem: Environmental > Terrestrial > Deep subsurface > Rock core/Sediment | place: Rifle...
CAGGGGGGCCATGATGTCCCGGTCCCTGTGATACACCGACGTTTTGCCGCGGGTATGCGAAATTTTCACTCGACATATAAGAATCTGGTGAATGAGTGGGCACTGTATGACAACTCTGGCGAACGACCCCGATTGCTGGAAGAAGGAGCGAATCCATGACACAGAAAACCAAAAAAAATCCGACACCATCTCAGTACGATGCTGATTTTAAGTCCGCATTGCATGTCCTTGAGCGGGCGGCGAAACGGGCGAAGGAGACTGCACGCAGGTCTAAGACGCCTCTGGCGCTATGGCAAGACGGCCAGATCAAGACCGTGCGGCCCGGTGCAAAAGCGCAAAAGAACGATCAATCGTAGAACATCCGTTTTTCGTGAATATATCTTCCTGTACCTTGGGTTCAAAGGAGTATTCTGATTGATACAGATTACAACACGTACGCGATATAGTCGATTATCAGATAAACAATTCCGAACTCCGAACTGTGAACTTGTCTCCGCGTCTCCCAGTCGCCTATCTGTCGCCGCGTCCGAACTTTCCGCTTGCCCCTTTCCCCAAAATACGGTATTTTCGCCTCATCAGGAGAACAGACTTGGTAGCCGCAGGCTTAAGCTAGCGTAACGCCCGGGAGAGCACCTTGAGAAGTTTTCCCATCTCGCCGAAAAACCTCACAGCAGATTTCTTTTTATAGGTCACAAGGCAAACGTGAGCACGGGAGGGACGGAAAGCATCAAACGCATCAACGTCCCCGAGTCGGTCCGGCAAGGAGGACAAGAAGAACCTGTCTGTCCATTTTCCGATCGAGGAGCGAGCTATAAAAAAAGCCGGGGTAGGGTGCCCCGGCTGTCATTCTGTTCCTGCCGCATGGTCCTTGCGTCCGTAAACCCCGCTATATTTTCGTGCGCGCTAATTTCACCACAACGTCGTTTTTCTTCGCTCCCTTGTCGTAAAGCGTCCAGGTGCTCGTGATGCTGTCCTTGTTGTCAAAAGCGATGGTGAGCGCGTGCATATGGGTCTCCTTCAAAGAAGCAAGGCCCGGGGTTTTTTTGGACAGGATGAACATCAGGTTGGCCCCGCCCGGATTGCTCAGCTCCATGTGGGGCTGATTTCCGAGCGAGCAGTAGTGGGTCATGGCCAGTTTCCCATTATAATCATGGTACACCGTGACCATCTCATGGGGCGTTCCCGCTGAGAACCGTTCCACGATGGCGTTGCCTGCCGAGGTCAATTCATAGGTGACCTTGAGCTGTTCAATCCCTTTTCCCATGTCAGTCTTCCCTTCCCAGACACCCACCAGTTCCTTCATTTTTTCAAAGTCCTTGGAGTGGGTGACGGGAGCAGCCATCTGGTATTCTCCCGCATAGGATGCAAGGGGACCAAACGCCAGGGCTAAAAGGATTATAGTTATGAACGTTAAGCTTTTCTTCATATCTCCACCTCCTGTGTACCAGTTTCTCTGTGCTTCTGCCTCCATTTTATCACACGACGGCAACACCGGGGGGGGAACGAGAGGGTTGTTGTTACCACACTCTTATGATATTCAAACGTCGGAGCACGCGATACCGCTAAAATCCGAGCGGGTCCCAAGCCTTGAACATGATCACTTCCTCGCCGGGGTTCGGAAGGCCGGCGATCTTCCAGGCCTTGACCGGATCAATAAACTGTTCTGTTACGCAGTTACGAGGCTGGTGAACATTCTTGCAAACAAAGCGAACGATGGGGAAAAATTTATGTTTCCGGTAATACTCCCTCATGAACTTCAGGATATCGAGCCTGTCTTCCGGCAGGTCCGCGATCCCTTCCCGCCTGGCAAGGACGCGCGCGATCTGTTCCGTCCAGTCCTCAAGTCGTACAAGGAACCCGTCGTCGTCAACATCTATTTTCAGCCCTTCCTGTTCTATCACCGGCATGGTTTCCTCCCCCGGACGCTTACGGAACAGGGACACACGGCCCCCGGCGTAAAGACCGGCCACCGCTCTTCTCCTTACAGCCTCGCGATGACGGACCTGAGCTTGTCCCTCACCTGGCCGGCGATCTCCGCAAGTTTTGGGTTGTTGACGGCCTGCATGGAGGCGACCGGATCGACGGCCGCGACCTCCACGCCCACGCCGGCTATTTCCTGCACGATGACATTGCAGGGGAGCATGATGCCGATCTTGTCCTCCGCTTCCAGGGCCTTGTACGCGTACTGCGGGTTGCAGGCGCCGAGAATGCGGTACTTTCTGAAGTCGACGTTCAGTTTTTTCTTCAGGGTCTCCTTCACATCGATCTCCGTCAGCACGCCGAAGCCTTCCTTCTTCAGTTCTTCAGTGGCCCGGCTTACCGCGTCGTCGAAGGTTGTCTGCAGTGTTTTGCTGAAATAGTAGCTCATGTCCACACTCCTTTCACGTTACGGCCGTTCCCTTGCCTATTTCGATTATAGCGCGGGAGATCAGAAATCGGGTAAAGGAATACCCGGAGACGCTGTTTCCTGTGTTGCATTATTGTCATTACTACTACAAAAGCTGCCATATTTGGGGGGCTTCCTGGCAAGATGCTGCCTGAAACAGGATTACGTACCCCGGAAAATTGTTTGTGGTCGTTCTCCCGTGGGACGAGCGGACTACAGCTATTTGAGAGATGCCGTATGGTATCTCAGCTTAGCTGATCGACCTATGAGATGACGGTGTTGCAGAACGCGCCGGATCGCGAGTTTAATACTTTTATCGAATTGACATCCTTCTCAAGTCGCGCTTTCATTAACCCAGAGAACAGATTTCTTGTTCTCGTGTGAAATGTGCATCATGGCTCGAGAAACGTAGCTCTTGCGCTTGTCCACGGCCCGCGGATGATCCCGCGCAGTCAGGACCCTTTCCGCCGTTTTTGCGAAGAGCGCGGTACCAACTCAGGGAAGTTGATGCGTTTAGTGCATTTCAGGGGAGTTATTGTGCCAAACCTCACGTGATGACATCAACTGCTTAGGGACGCTGTGCACAACTTGGGAGTGTTGGTTCTTACAGTGCTTTTTCCTGACAGGCTAAGGAACAATATAAGGAAAGCATTCTCAGAACAACATCCCTAACGTTCATCGCAAGGGCAATGCCAGGAGCAAGACTTACACCATAAGGAGCAATGTTCCCTACATCCACAGAACAGCGATTTTTGCTATTATCATGAAGATCGGAACTATCACCAGATAAATGCTTCGCTTCGTTTTCGCGTCCATGTTTTTGTTTTTTTGAACTTCGATAACCGACCAGACCAGCAAGCCGACCAAGACCAGTCCGGCAAGCGTTACGATCGTTATGCTGGTCGAAAGAAATACCGCTGCAAACAATATGAGCGCTCCCGCTCCCGAAAAACGTCCGTATCGTACCAGAAGCGGCTGATGGACCGGCCCGTTGAATGGTCTCATCTGACGCAAAAGAAGTTCCAGCTCTTCATGATCTTCGATCTGCGGGGCGATGCCGATCACGTCTCGAGGGCTCTTCCCTTTGATCGTGAAACTGCCGTTCGTGTTTTTCGTAATGAGCGTTATATCGCTTTTCGGCAGCCGGATGGTCTGCGTATTTTTTTGCTCCCGCGTGACGGCGTTTTCATCAATGGTCAGCCGGTACGTTTCATAGAGTGCCTTTTGTCTTTTGATCCCTCGAAAAAGTCCGAAGCCTGATGCCATAGTGACACCAAGGATAGACACGGGGATAGCAATAGGAAGGATAGCGGTTTCTGCCCCGCTCAGACCGATATATATACCGACAGCAACTGCAGGGACCAGCACCGGCAGGGATCTAATGATGATCATCTTTCTCAGTTCAGAAAAGCGTGCCGCATTATATTTTAACGTTCTCATAAAGAGGCTCCCTTCGCATGATGTTGGTGCCATGTGCGGCGTGGCCATTTTGTAGTAAGGTAAACAGTATATATCTGGCCAGGGATGTTCCTGTTTCGCAGTGCGTTCATCGCTGCCATAATTTAAAATATATCTTTACTTCCGCATCAAAGTGCCCGGCATAATACACGCCGTTCATATCGATTTGACAGTTTCTGCCGGCGTCATAAATAAGATTAACTTTATCAATGTCCCTGACCCTGCCCACCTTTTTGCCCTTTGCATCGTACAGCCATGCATTCGAGCCTTCGACAGATGCGTGAAAACCATCGCGCAAATATACGAATTCAGTTTCCGGATCATTTGTGACATTAAAAGGACATGTCGTTTCGGACAGATCAGCGGTAGAAAAGCATCTGTCCTTGTCCATCAGGGCGTCGGCTATCAGGATATCATTCAATAAGTACAGTGTGAAGCTGTTCACCGCCAGGATACCGTACTCATTTTCCACAATGGCATGTCTTTGTACCGTGGAATGACCGGAATCGATGTTGATCTTAGTAATATTTCCCCCATCATCCAGCATAAAGATGAACTCGTCGGATATGGCCATTCCAAGATCGATATGCACATGAGCCGGATAGGGGTAGGTGCGGACAAGCTTATTATTTTCAAATACCGAGATCTCTCTTTTTATAATGTCTGCGATATAAACCCTGCTTCCTTTGATGAAGAAATTTTGAAAACCCTCATTCAAACAGCAGTCTCCTTCGCCGCTCGCCTTGTAGATCCCGACACCCTCGGCGCCCCAGGGAGCTTCAAAAAAAACCTTTGCCGGCGGTTCAGGAGCGGTTGGTGTCCAATGGTCCGACCTTGAGTACCGGAACCAGGAATAGCCGATAACGGCTACGGCAAGGGCGACAGCGATCGCTCCTTTTATAACGAATCCTGTCTTCCTCCCATTCAGGCGCGGCCTCGCATCTTCTGGAGCGGTAATATGTTTTTCTGCCTGTTTGCCGGAATAGAACCCGATGATCGAACAAACAATGAAGTTGAACGCGAAAAAGAGAGAGAGGGTCTTGCCATTGACCTCAACGTGGCGCGAGAACTTTTCCAGGATGACCCATAAGACGGAAAGAACAAGCCATGCAAAAAAGACCGTCTTCAAGTAAAAAGAAACGGGAAAGGACACTCTCAATTTTCTTTTTGTCAGATACCCTGGGAGTAGAACTCCGATTCCGTTCGACAGATAAAGGACGAGGAAGAACCCATAGGACAAGTACTTCTCGATGTCATCATTCGAGATATTATATTTGACGTAAATTACATAAGCCAGCCCGATCCAGAGGACAAACAACACGACCGGGACAAGGGCGCCGAGGACAGCAATATAAAAATACCATTGCTTTTTTGGCATCATGAGACCCCATAGGCGACTTTGGGGAGGTTGTTGCTTACGTTGCGCTACTCTGTCCCCACGTTTATTGAAATCCAAGTAACAACATCCTCGATGTTTTTTGTTTTCCTTTTCTCCGCAACAAGTCTTCCCATCGCTTCGCAGCCTTACAGCCCCAGCTTCTTATTGATCCTCGCCTTGGTTACCGAGAGCACCTCGCCGGACTCGACCCGGAGCAGTTTCAGGAACAGCTCGTAGTACTCGGCGTTCCCGTAGAGGCTGCCGGCAACGATCATCTTCGCGCCGGTCAATTTCCCCACCTTGACCGCGTCCTTGTCGGAGATCGCCCCGGTCAGCTGGAGCTTCATCTCTTCCAGGATGGCCTGGAGGTCCTTTCGTTCGACCATGGTGAAGGTCTTGCTCCTGCTGAGCGAGAGGCCGAGCTGTTCGCCGAAATATTCGGCGTTCACCGCCAGCGCGGCGTTCTTCGGAGCGATGGGCAGCACCATTGCCGCGGTCTTCTCCGGGATGGCGATGGTGGAGTTGTCCACGAGCTGGGCAACGGCCTGTTCAAAGAGCTTCTGCAGGGTCACGGCGCCGTCCTCGCCCCCGACATTCGTGGCGGATAAATAGTCCCCGTCGCCTTCCCTGCCCGCTCCCAGAACGTTGTTGATCTCTTCCTTGGCGAACTGGATGATGATGGTCTCGAGCTTGTCCGCCGTGAAGTTGTCGCCGGTATGGTGGCTTACGCTGCCCTGCGCGCCGCCTTCGCTCTCCCCCTGTTCGCCGTAGGTCAGGAAGATGTATCTGCCGGAGGTGTACTGGGCGATCTGCCGGAGCACGTATTCCCCGGCGAGGTTCAGCCCTCCTGTGCCCACCGAGAATATCTTGATGCCCTGCTTCTTCGCGTCCGCAACGGCGCTGACATACGTGTATGTCTGGCCGTAATCCAGGTGCGGAGGCGCGTCCGTGATGACGAAGGCGATCCGGATCCCATCGCGGTTCCAGCTTACCTTCTGGACTGCGTCCGCCAGGGCGCTTTGCAGGTCTTCGGGGCCGTCGCCTCCGCCGTCTGCCCGAACCTTGTTCAGCTCCGCCTGGAACGCGTCGAGGTAGCTGGTCAGGGGGATGAACCTGGTCACGTACTCGTCCTTCCGGTCCTTGTACAGGACCATGCCGAAGCGCACCTGTGTCTTTGACGACAGCGAATTAAGATTGAGATTGATGATCTCGATGGTCTTTTTCAACCGCTCGATCTCTTTGCCCATGCTCCCCGTTGTGTCGAGGACAAAAAGCACGTCGAGCGGAAGCGGCTCCGGGACGGTCCGCTGTTGCCCCAGCTTCACTATGATCTCGCGCGGGCCCTGCCGGTCAATGGCCAATTTCTGCGACTGGTGCATATGGGCGATCGTCGCCTGATAGCGGAAGATGTCGGCGCGGTATTCGGAAGGGAAGAAGAAGAACGACCCATCGGAATAGGTCTTGCCCGAAGCAAGGGCTTCGCTGTTGCTGGAAACGGTTATCCCGGCGTTCGGCACGGGTTTGCCCGCAACATCAACGACCTTGATCTGTATCCGCTCGGTGATGTTGATCGGATAATGCTTTGCCTTCGCGGCATACTGTTCGAGAAAATGGACGTAATAGTTGAACTGTTTGTTGTCGTCCGCGTATCCGGCCTTGAGGCCCGAGGCCTCCTGGCCTCTCGCCGGGCGGGCGGCCGTCGCCTTTTCCTTTTCGGCGGAAGCTTCGGCCTTGTCTGTTGCCGCCCGCGCCTCTGCTGGCGCTTCCGGCGCAGTCATGGCCATCTTTGATTCTCCCGGGGGCGTTGTGCCGGCCTTTTTCGCCGGCATGGCAGCGCAGGCGGCAAAGAAAAGAACAAGCGCGAGGACCGAGAGGAACAGGAACCGGGGGGCATTATCTGATTTCCGAAAGGACCGCATGATTCCTCCTTAGCTGGACGTCTGAATTAAGGGGCGCCGTCAGGCGTCCCACTTGAATGGTTAGGGGTTGATAACAACAACACTTTCCTTGACACCATCAGAGGGTGGGCCATAACGCTTCTTAGCCGTAGCACCATGCATGAATGGCGTTGATTGAAGTATTGGCTTCACCACCTCAAACAGGCGGTCAGCATCGGGACCGTACATGTATAAATAACCATCACTGCCATCTACGGCCACTTCGTTACCGTCATACTCGCCGACACCGGCCTTAGCGATTGCGGCCTCAAGCTTTTTCTCAAGCGCAAATAGGCGCGTAAGGTCTCTTGAGCCATAGGCAAAATGAACCACAACCGCGTGCTCTATTTTGGGGGTTGGAGGTGACGCACCAAGAGCAGTGGATGTCACGGTGATACCGAGTATTGATACTATCCAAAGTAATATTTTCACATAGCCCCCTAACGTTAGAGTTAATTCGCAGTTGAAAGCTGAGGCACGACGCTTTTAACGGTCAAATTGAACGCCTTGTTATGCCGGCCAAATAACAAAATACTGTTGTTACTACAACACCTAAGCCTGCACCTGCAAGCAATGTATAGCTAATGACCGTAAATTTATTACCAGTAATTTGACCACCCAAGATAACAAAAAGCGTTATATATATGAAAATTGAATAAAGAATTGAGCCGGGCATGACTATCCACAAAAATGAAAACTTATTTATTTTTTTAAGTATATAGATAAGAGGGCCGCCAATTATAAGGCAGCTAATATAGCTCATAAGTGCGAAGGAAATTAGAGAAACAAGCCATGTGATCGCACTGGATTCATCACAGGTATCCTCGATCCTGGGAATAAACAGTATAATGATGCTATATAAAAGGGGCCCGGTAAATGGTGCAAGTGAATAACCTAACCAAATTGAACGTTTCATATTTGTTACCTTTCCGGTTGGGCGACAGACTTCAGTCGCGGCGCGTCAGCGGATGCCACCGCTGGAACACCTTGTTAGATGCCACCATGAGCACCAGCGCGATCGCCAGCCAGAGGCTGAGCAATGAAGCCCTTTGTTTCATGCCGGGACCCGCACCTAATACGCCTATCAGCCGCGGCCAGGCCGTTGTCATCAAAGGAAACGCAGCCAACCCCAATACGGTGACCGAGCTGCCGAGAATCTTTTCTTTCCAATTATCAGCCTGGGCAATGATAAGAACACCGAGTACAACGGCCACAAGAACGGCACTATAGAAGAAGATCAAAAGCGCGGCATCATGGAATGATTGCCGGCGGATCGCTTCGAAGCCCGCTGTTTTCAGTATCGTCACGGTCCGCGCTGTCTCTTCGTAAACAGCCAGCGTCAAAAGGCCCGCTATCGTTGCCCCTGCACATAACGGCATTGTGTGCGCCACGTTGCTATCGCCAAGGATATTGAATCGTGAAACGAGAATGCTGATACAGGCAAGTGTTACGCATGGTAGCAGCATCGCCGCCGTGATCCATCTGTCGTGCGGCGCAGTCGCCGCATAGGTGCTGATTTGATTGACCTCCCAACGAAGATCATGACTTCCGGTATGGCCAATGATCATGGCGATCAAAGCCGAAATGAGGCTGATCCAGCCGGCAGCTATCAAGATTCGTTTGTGCACGCTCTCAAGTCCTCTGGTATTGAACGCAAAAATTCTATACCTCGACGCAGCGATCTATCTTCTCACTGCGTACAAAGGATCGACAGGCTTCGCAACGATATGTCTTGACAATAGTCACGCTTATCTTTCCATCCGGGCCGGCAATCGTCTTTGGCGTGACAGTGACGGCCATCGTGGCGGAGTTTTTGCAGATCGAGCAAAGTTCGAACGACATGGCGTTATCGATAAACTTCATCATGACTCCCAATATCGAGCAGGATGATCTCTTTTTCGGTGACCATCAGGGTGAGGGTGATCCGATACCCGTGGGTAAGGCTGACCGCCTGGCAGCCTTTTAATTTCCCGCCGAGGTTATGCAGTTCGAGATGCGGTTGAAAGGGATCCTGCTTGAGATCATCGACGACCGCGGCAAACCGTTCCTTTAAACCGGGATGTCTTTTAAAGAATTTATTCGCCCGGCGAAGAAAGTAATTTGACGTTGCGATCGCAAACACTATTTTTCATCCTCCGCTTCGATCGCCTTTAACAGATCGCTGGCCGACTTGAAGCGGCGGACCCGGCCGGCCTTGACGTCCTCAAGCGATATCCGTACACGCGCGATAGTGGCCTCGTCCTCGGCTTCGACCAGCTGGCTATATCGTTCTTCGGAAAGCACAACGTACTGCGGCTGATTATTCCTGATCACATGGACAGGCCCTTCTTTTATAGCTTCATCAACTGCTGAGATCCCTCTCTTTTTGATTTCCTGAGCCGCGATGGTTTTCATTATACAGTACTCCTTTCAGTACTTATTTAGATACCAAAATATTATCATAATAAGCACTAAATAGCAAGCCAAATCAAGCATGGGGGGCGTTGCTGTTTTTGGGGCATTCCGCTTGCCTGTCCACTCTCGGAATGGTGAGATATGCATTATTCATAAAAAGAAAGGAGGCATTAAATCGCCGCTACACGGCCATCACATTCTCGTCTTCTCGTTCCCGCGTCCCGGCCCTTACCCGCTCACCCCTCACGCCTTACTGCGCACGTTTCCATTTGCTTCTCTAAGCCGATACCCGGTATAATTAACACAGTATAAAAGAAAGCGAGGTCGCGAATTGATGCCGAATGTTGATTTTGGCTTATGCGTCGGCTGCGGGGCCTGTGCCGCATTGTACCCTCAGTTCTTCGAGATACGGGATGAGAAGGCATGGGTCATAAATTATGAGAAGTTCATACCTGAAGAGAACAAAGGCGTTATCGGCTGCTGCCCGTTCGGGGCCATCACCATCGAATAAGAACCTGATCTGCGAAATCCGCTCTATTTTTCTTGTCATTTTCATTGACCTGTAGTAGGCTCGATATTCCGTGACTTCCTATCCCATAGACACCATACTGCCGAAGCTGAAAGAGACGGTCCTCCAAAACGCCTCAATCATCCTGCACGCGCCGCCGGGGGCAGGGAAGACCACCCGCGTGCCTCTCGCTCTGCTCGACGTGTTCTTGCCCGAAATGGGCCGCATCGTTATGCTCGAACCGCGCAGGATCGCCGCTGTTTCCACGGCACGCTGGATGGCCAGATCGCTGAATGAGCAAGTGGGCAAGACGGTTGGGTATTCAATACGCTTTGACACGAAAAGATCCGAAAAGACCAGGATCGAGGTCGTTACCGAGGGCATCCTTACCCGCCGCATACAGTCCGACCCGTGCCTCGAAGGCACGGCAATGGTCATCTTCGACGAGTTCCATGAACGGAGCATCCATGCCGATCTGGCGCTCGCGCTGTGCCTCGATGTCCGCAAGCAGCTGCGGCAGGACTTGAAGATACTCGTCATGTCCGCCACCCTGGACTATGGCCCCATCAGCGCGCTCCTTGGCAATGCGCCGGTGATCGCCTCAAGCGGAAAGATATTTCCAGTTGAGGAACGCTATCTCGAGGAGAGGCCGGGTCATATTTCTCTTCGCATGACAGCGGCGATCAAGACAGCATTGAACGAGACGAACGGCGATATCCTCGCCTTTCTTCCCGGGGCCGGCGAGATACGCGCTTGTGCAAAAGAGCTTCAGGAGCCACTGAATATACAGGAAGGCCGTATTTCCCTTCATCCGCTGTACGGCGACCTGCCGTTCGAAGAGCAGGAGCGGGCCATTATGCCGTCACGGGACAGGCGTAAGATCGTGCTCGCCACGAACATCGCGGAGACGAGCCTTACCATCGAGGGCGTGCATGTAGTGATCGACAGCGGCCTGACGCGCATGCTCCGGTACGATCCTTCGACGGGCATGAACCGGCTCGTGACTGTCCCGGTTTCGCAAGCTTCCGCGGAACAGCGCAAGGGCAGGGCAGGACGGCTCGGGCCCGGTGTGTGCTATCGCCTCTACCACAAGCATGACCTTCAAGGCATGCGGCCCTTTACCCTGCCGGAGATGCTGGCGTCCGATCTTTCTTCTCTTGCCCTGGAGCTCGCGGCATGGGGCGTCAAGGATCCGTCCACGCTTTCGTGGCTCGATGCGCCGCCTGCGGCAGCGTGGGATTCAGGTGTGCGGCTTCTGAAAGATCTCGGCGGCCTCGATCGATCGGGCTCCATCACTTCCCTTGGCAGGGCAATGGCCCGCCTTCCGCTCCATCCCCGGCTTTCCCGTCTCATGATGAGGGCGCAGGAACTCGGCTGCGTGCAATGCGGCGCGGACCTTGCCGCCATCCTGACGGAGCGCGACCTTCTCCGGAAGCGCGCGGAGGACCGCGTCATCAAGGACCCTGATGTTTCAGAACGGCTCGACCTGCTGCGCGCATGGCGCGCGGGAAAAGGAGCGGCTGAAAGCGCTGACCCATCAGCGCTTCGTGCTGTTGAGCGGACCGCAGCACAGCTCATGCGCCTGATGCCCGGGGTTTCAGGGACAGCCCCGCGGGACACTGTCGACCCGGAAAAGATCGCCCGGCTCCTGCTCTGCGCTTATCCGGACAGGCTCTGCAAACGGCGTGAAGAAGGGAACCGCACGTATGTCCTTGTTGGGGGACGGGGTGTGCGCCTTTCCCCAGACAGCCATCTTGTGAGCAACGCCTGTCTCATCGCAATAACCGTTGATGCCGGTGAGAAGGCCGAAGGCTTTATTCATGTTGCCGCGTCAGTAACGGAAGAGCTTGTCCGAAGCGAATGCAAAGCGTGCATCGATACCGTCAGGAGCGTTGAATGGGACCGGAAAGAAGGCAGGATCATTGCTGCCACGGTAGAACGGCTCGGGGCACTGCTGCTTTCTCAACGACCCTTCACGCCTACCAACGAAGAGGCGGCGCCCATAGTATGCGAGGCGATCCGGACAACAGGCGGCATTCTCTTGTTCAGCAAAGAGGCAAGGCAGATGCAGGCCAGGGCAGGCCTGATGAAAAGGGCCTTCCCTGAGGAGACCTGGCCCGATCTTTCCGATGAACAGCTTCTCTCGAAGCCGGAGGAATGGCTCTTGCCGTGGCTCGGCGGCATTCGCAGTGCCGAAGGAATCTCCAAGCTGAATGTACTGCCCGCGCTCAAGGCGCGCCTTTCCCGGGAGCAGGCGCGACTGCTCGACGAGCGGGCGCCTGTGTCGATCGTTGTTCCGGGCGGTCACAGCGTAGCGCTCGATTATACTTCCGGCAACATCCCTGTACTTGCCGTGAAGCTCCAGGAGATGTTCGGGCTCGCTGATACGCCGATGATCGCCGGCAACAGGGTGAAGATACTGTTGCACCTGCTTTCGCCCGCGCGCAGGCCGGTCCAGATTACCCAGGACCTCAAGGGGTTCTGGAATACCGCCTATCAGCAGGTGAAAAAGGACCTGAAGGGCCGCTACCCGAAACATCCCTGGCCGGATGATCCATGGAACGCCGCGCCCACGGGCCGCACAAAAAAACGCGGTTAGTGAACCGGCGCTTGGAATGACCGCCTGACAGTATAATTCATCATCCCCGTGAAACTTGCCCCAGCAGGTAGTAAGCAGGGAACGTGGATCCAGTGGAATCTTGAATACTCTGGATTTCCGCCGGAGCCTGCCCCAGCAAGCTCAAAGCAGGGGCGGGAATGATGGAAAAAGACTTCAAAATAGTTTTTTAACAGCCTCTCGAGGAGTGACCCCGTTGAATTCTGTCAAGCTCTCTGATACGCTCACCATAGACTACCAGGTGCGGATCTCCCGCAGGGCCAGGAATGTGCGGCTCACGGTCTCCGCCCGGGACGGCCTGACGGTCGTGGTTCCGCACGCTTTTTATCTCTGGCGCATTCCCTCCATTGTGAAATCAAAAAAGGACTGGATAGCATCGCATCTTGAACGTTTTGCCTTAACAGGGCGTTCCCGGGAGCATGCGCCAACGGACGCGCTGCCCGAGATCATCAGCCTCCCGGCGCTGGGCGAGAGCTGGCAGGTGGAGTATCGCCTGACACGAGCCCGGTCCGTCGCGGCTGTCAGCAATGGGTCGGGAAAGATCGTGGTGCGCGGAGCAACAGGTGATAAACGCGCCTGCCGCGCCGCAATGAAGAGGTGGCTGTCGCGCCGCGCAGGGGACCGGCTCGTCCCCTGGCTGCGGCAGATCAGCGAACAGCACGGTATGCCGTTTGTGCGTGCGGTGATCAAGGGCCAGCGAACGAGATGGGCGAGCTGCTCCCGAAAGAAAACGATCAGCCTGAACTATAAGCTGCTTTTTTTATCTCCCGATCTTGTCCGCTACATCCTGCTGCACGAGCTTTGCCATACGCGGCAAATGGACCATTCTCCGAAATTCTGGGCCCTCGTGATGAGCCTGGAGCCTGATTATCGGACTCTGGTCAAAGAGCTGCGGCACGGGCCGAAGCTGGTGCCGGATTGGGCGGCACATGCGCAGCGAAGGTAACCTCGCAGGGCGATGAGCCGCCCAAAAAAGAAAGAATCCTGATAAAATCGGGAACTATCCTGGAAGTTCATGATCCATTTTCTTTTTCTGCACCGCCGTTCACAGGTCCGCGTCCCGCCAAGGCGGGATTCACGGGATGCAGGGGGTTCTGGAAAAGCACAAGATCAAAGCTTCTGACTTTCCCCTGCGTCAGGCATGCCGCCATCGATGCCGATATATAACACTCTCATGGCAGCACGGGAGAGGAAACGATCCTAATAAAATAATGAAAAAAACCATTGCCTCCGGCGTTCTCTTGGAGTATTATGCAAGGCTTGTTATCAAAAGGAAGCTTTGCTTCATCCGAGGGGGAACATGCTGCAGGTCACGAACATAGAAAAGAATTACGGCAAACAGACGCTCTTCGACGGCGTCAGCTTTACCATCAATCCGCGTGAGCGCGTGGGCCTTGTGGGCAGGAACGGACACGGCAAGTCAACGCTCTTTCGCATGGTCCTGGGAGAAGAACGCCAGGACTCCGGAACGATCACCGTGCCTTCGGGATACACGATCGGCCACCTGTCCCAGCACATTCACTTTACGGAAGATACGGTCCTGAAAGAGGCCTGCCTGGCCCTTCCGGTAAACGAAGACTACCTTGACGAGACGTACAAGGCAGAGGCCATCCTGCATGGCCTCGGGTTCACGAACGACGACTTTGAGCGCCCGCCCTCGTCGCTGTCCGGCGGATACCAGGTTCGCCTGAACCTTGCCAAGGTGCTCGTGTCCGAGCCGAACCTCCTGCTGCTTGACGAGCCCACGAACTATCTCGACATTATCTCGGTCCGCTGGCTCACCCAGTTCCTGCGCGCCTGGAGGAACGAGCTGATTATTATCACCCATGACCGGGACTTTATGGACGGCGTCACCACCCATACCATGATAATCCACCGCTGCAAGATGAAAAAGATCGCGGGGGGTACGCAGAAGCTCTACGATCAGCTCCTCGTGGAAGAAGAGATCCACGAAAAGACGCGGCAGAACGACGAGAAGAAGCGCAAAGAGGTCGAGCAGTTCATCAACCGCTTCCGCGCCCAGGCGACCAAGGCAAGCGCGGTCCAGTCCCGCATCAAGGCGCTCGCACGCCACGAAAAGCTTGAAAAGCTCGATGAGATCAGGACGCTCGACTTCTCCTTCCGGTCAGCGCCCTTTACCGCCAAGTGGCTCCTGACCGCGGAAGACCTTTCCTTTTCCTTCTCCCCGAGCGGGCCGAAACTGATCAGCGGGCTGAACGTCGCCGTGGGCAAGAAGGACCGCATCGCCGTGATCGGCAAGAACGGCAAGGGCAAGACCACGCTGCTGAACCTGCTCGCG
>Ga0209641_10002743_pt1 | contig 14969 bp, 12 predicted proteins | sample RifCSP16_1_FD_184022 | JGI IMG/M metagenome (GOLD analysis project Ga0209641, IMG submission 184022) | Soil microbial communities from Rifle, Colorado - Rifle CSP2_sed 16_1 (SPAdes) (version 2) | ecosystem: Environmental > Terrestrial > Deep subsurface > Rock core/Sediment | place: Rifle...
CGGCTATCTCGTGCCTCATCTGAAGGATCGCACGCACGTTACGTGGATCGCGCACACGCCAGGACGGTAACAGGACTAACTCGACATCCGCACTAAGTAAGCCTTGCCTTCGCATGGAACCTTGCATGTCTTCTGAAGCTCCCACGCTCAGCCCCACCCGCCTCTTGAATAGAAAAAGCGTGACTCGCACATCGCGGGCAAGCGCGTTTGCCAATTCCAAGGTGTATTCGAGCTGACTTACAGTCGCCAAGGCTACATGGATCCCTTTGGGACGCGATGCTGTTACCGCGCGATTTGAGTCAGGGTCTAGCAAAGAATGAGCTAACATAACCTTCGATTCACTTCACCGCACACCGGCAGGGTACGGCCTACGAGCCATCCTGGCTCTTCTTCCCGCCATCTCCCAACCCCTCCAAAGGCTCAAGCACCACGTAATCGCGGTGACTACTAAAGCCTTTGCCTGTTCCCTCAAGACGCAACCCGATGGAGAGAAATCCACCAAGCGTAAACTATCACTAGGCAATCGAGCATGCGGATGCATCCCGGCTGGAACTTGATCACCTGCATTGAAGTCGAATTGTTCTTGCAGGCCTAGCGTCCAGTGAGCAGACGATTTAACGACACCTCAACCTCGTCGCGCTGATTATGGCGCGAATACCAATCGATTGTCCGATGTAGACCATCTACGAAGGCCACTTCCGGCTCCCAGCCAAGCAACTCCTTCGCCCTCGAGTTGTCACACACACGGTTATAGGGACCAGTTGGCATGTCTATCTGGAACTCCAGCTTGGGGTTGTGCCTTGTGTAGCTCAGCACTTCGCTTACCGCATCCACCACCTTTATGCGCTCCATTGTTCCGAGATTGATAGCCGACGCATCATCGACAGTCTCTGCCGCCAAAATGGTGCCTTCGACAATATCGTCAATGTAAGTCCAGTTGCGAACTTGCTGACCTGTTCCCCACACCACGTAAGGGTCTTGGCCAATGAATGCGCGGGCGATCATGGCCATAACGGCATGATTTTCAAGGCACCTAGGACCATAAGCGGTGAAATATCGGACCGAAACGGAACGCATTCTATATTGATCGTAGTAGGTTCTCAAAGTGATCTCGCCCATCAACTTCGCCCAGCCATATGTGTTGTCAGCGTCATAGGGTGCTTGCGCGAGGTCCTCGTGCAGATAGAGAATCTCATTCGGATCAGTCTGCATATGCTCAGGATACACACAACCAGAAGAGGCAAAGACGACCTTCTCTACGCTAGCCTCTCGAGCTGCCATGAACACAATTCCATCCAGTGCGAAATTCGTCGCTGTGTCTGCCTGGTGTGTATCGATGTAACCTCTTCCTCCGTGGTCGGCAGCCAGATGGAAGAATACACTTACGCCCTCCATCATGCGCCGCGCCAACGACAACTCGCGCAAATCCCCTAGGTGAAAGTCAATCCTCCCGGCTTCTACATGATCTTGGATATTCTCCATTGCTCCGCTACTCAAATTGTCGACGACTCGCACACATGCTCCGCGCTCAACCAACGCATCCACCAGGTGCGAACCTATAAAGGAAGCACCACCAGATACAAGTACATTTGTTGAACGCCAATTCACGGGGGCCTCCATGACTATCGACCCTATGGGTCGCCCTTACAAAGAGATGGCCCGTTCATATGGTCCGAACACGACCTGCACGACACGGTGTTCACCATACATTATTGCGGGTTCGGCAGTACCGCGCCGCATATGAATCTCCGACTCTCCATTATAGAGAACAGGCCGCACATTCCTGATCTGGCCCGTATGATGACCTATCCGAGTTGACTGCTACGCGAGCTCTTCGCCACGTCGCCACAAGCCCGAAACATACCCCATTGCCTCAACCACTTGGCACTGTCGCCTGAAACGGGCCGCCGCGTTGGTTCCCACGAGCATGAGGGCGAATCTTGGTAGCGACCAGCCAATCCGTGAGAGTGCCAGTCGCACTCGAAGGGCGAAGGAAAGACGATCCTCTGGATCCGACATAATCGCATCGGACTTCCCCTGCCAATACGCTCTCTCTCTGAACCACCCTTTTGTCAATCTTGAAGCAGGCACGTGGTGGCCTATTACGATTTCAGGATGATAGACAGAACGGAGATCCCACGAGGCCAGTTGTTGTTGTAGATAGATCTCCTCGGACCCTCGCAATCTACCCGCTTGTCTACCTAGGTCTTCCCGAAATCCTCCTGCTTTCTGCAGAAGATCTCTTTGCCAGGCCATGTTACCTCCGGGCAACCACTGCCGTTCGTCTACAATAATCGGGACGTCAGACCAGTCAAGACTAGCGAGGAATCCGAGCAACTCGTCTGCAAGCCAATCCGGTCTCGCTACCTCCCAAATCAGCTCAACCTTGCCCCCGACACATCCTGGTCTCGGCTCAAAAGTATCGAAAACCTCAAGCAGCTTTGCCAACCATCCTGGACAAGCGACCGCATCATCATCAAGATAGGCTACGTACTCCCCCCGTGCGTTGCCCCACCCGGTGTTGCGCGCCCTTGAAAGGCCGATGACGGGCTCATAGAGACACCGCAGATTCGATGCGCCGGAGTATTCGCTGACCACTTGCTTGGTGCCGTCCGTCGAAGCATTGTCCACAACGATAATCTCGTATAGCTCCTGGGCCATAGTCTGGTCAACCAGGCTCTGGAGAGCCTTGCGCAGATAGGCTGCGCGGTTATGAGTGCATACGACCGCTGAGATCTGGACATTCATGTCCAAAATGCATCTAAGACGACAGTAGTATGCAACAAGGTTCTCATTTGGCTTTCACTACACAGTATTGTTTGCTGATATGTCCAGTCTTTGTCTCCTCTTCGAGATACCTAAGCCTTCCATCAAAGTCTGAATCAGTGGAATTTGTCCACTGTACGTCGAAAACACGCGCTCCTGAAGACTGCACAACATCTCGTATAGTGCTTTCTGGCACGCAATGCATCTTGATCGTGAATTCTCTCAGCATCGCGCTATGGCTGTCCTCTTTTCCTGGCTTCACAATGCCAGAGAATACAAGAAGCCGTCTGATCCTTGTTCGCAATCTCACCTTGCCTCTTAGGTTCTTGAGCATGCCGGCTAGTTCCGACACTAGTCTCCAACGATTACCAGTCACCAGACGATCCGCAATTTGGAAGATCAGAATGCCCCCGCCCTGTAGCACTCTGATTAGCTCCTTGAGATATCTCACAGCATACTCTTCCTCGATATGCTGCAGCACAAGACTAGAATATATGAAAGAAAAACAGCCACTTGGGAATTGTGGAAGTGTTTGTGATTCATTAACAAGGTAGGAGCAACGCAATGGGACTCTATTGAGTTCATTGGCCATCTCAATCATGGTTGGGGAGATGTCAACACCAATGCAATTGTCGATGTATTCTGACATTGCCTGAGTAAGACGACCAACGCCGCAGCCAAAATCGAGAGCACGTCCCTTCGTATCCAAAGATAATCCTAAGGAGTGAACATAACGGAATACGATTTCCATCTCGCTTACGCCAGTTAGGAAGAACTCATCGACAGTCCACGCGCGATACTTCTTCTTTGCATCAGTCAGAATAGCCCAGAAAGGGTCTGATTCGGCAAAGCCCTCCCAATTCCGCCTCATTTCCTCTATACCACTCATGTATACCCTTCCGAAGAAAGCCCGAACTGAGACATCACCAAGATCCTATGCACATAGGCCCTCATGTACGATACTCTTCGCTTGCAGCCGCCGTACGCGAAAGTCCTCTCAATACCCCGGCTAGATCCGAGCGCCAGCTAAGTTTCGAAGCTCTTCCTTGTTCGCGACACCCAACAAAAGAATCGAAACACCATACGTACTCGGGGCGACCATGAATACGACGGCCAGCCAAGGCACACCCGCACCCAGAGAAACCGAAGCGATAAGGCCCATAAGCAAGGTTGCGAGGAGGATCTTGCCCATCGCCAGCCACGGCAACGACAAGCCAACCTGCCGATGGCTGGCTATGGAGTGAACGAAGAAGGTTGCTACTCCGGGCAACACGAAGGCAATGGCCGCGCCGGCCAGATCCCACTTCGGTATCAGCAGGAGACTTAGGATCCCGGTAGCGCCCACCGCCAGACCCTGGGTCCACGCAAAGAAACGCTGCCGGCCGGCCGCATAGAGCAGAGGGCCGTTGCTGCAGCCAACGATGGTGCATAGAAATAGTCCCAGTATCCTGATAGCAGTCGCTGAGCCCTCAAACTCATGACCGTAGATTAGTAAGATGACTCTGTTGCCAACCAGCATGGTCCCCAGCCCTAGTGGAAATCCCACCACCAAGAGATACTTATAGCAGATCTGGTAAGCGCGCTGCAGGTCGTGCCTGGCATGAACGTAGAGCTTCGAGAAAGTTGGATATATGGCTAATGAGAACGCGTTTGGCAATAGCAGCAGCATGGTGATCAAGGAGAACGCCGCCGAATAGAGCCCCACTGTGTCTGCAGTATGGTAAAGAGAGAGAACAAAGGTCCCCAACTGAGCTTGTACCGCAGCGAGGATGAGCAGGACACCAAAGGGGAGGCTGGAAATGAGTAGAGTTTTGCTTGTCCTGAAACTGATTGTCAGCCGGGGTCGCACAAAACGCCCGTACACGAGAGCAATCATAAGAAGAAACTTGCAGGCCTGGGCTATGACAGAGATGTAAACGATGGTGAGAAGCGACTGATGTAGATAGATTGCGAGCAGAGAGAGCGACACGTTGATCAGGTCTCGCAGGACCTGACTACCCGCATCGAATTCCATGCGCTCGAAAGCTCGAAACACAGAGGTTAGGATTTCGCCCAGCGTGTCGATCAGGTAAACCAGCGCATAGGCACGAACAATGAGAGCGGTATCACCTTGATACCCAGCAACCCAAGTCACAATCACCACTAGTAGAATGAAAGAAGCGCCAAGCAGGGCCCTGAGGAAGAGCATATTGCTGAGATATGTTCCAGCCTTCTTCGCATCCGCCGCGATGTCCCTAACAAGTAGAGTACTCAGCCCCGGGCCCACCACCAACACCAGGAGGCCATTCAGGGCGTTAGCCGTGGAGATGTTGCCGATGCCCTCTGCCCCTACATACCTAGCCAAAGCCGCGACGTACACGATGCCCAAAGCGCGTGAGGCGATCTGGGCCAGTACCAGGATTGACGTATTCTTGGCGATTCTATTCTTGGCAAGCGTAGCAATGACATTCACGTGCAGGCCTTTCCATCCCCTGACAGTCCCCGGCAAGCGCATCGGCGAATAGCTCCCCACCCAAGGCATTCTGGCGCTACTGTTCGTTTGTGGCCTCATGGAGCAGAGCCATTATCTCCTCCGCATGTCTGCGCCACGAGTACCCTTCGCGCACAAGTCGCTGGCCTTCGCCGGCCACGGAGTGGGCCAGCGTTGGATCTCCCATTAGTCGCTTGGCCGCGTCCGCAATCGCCTCTGGAGAGCGGGGTGCGACCAACAGTGCCGTCTTGCCATCTTCCAAGACCTCTGCGAGTCCATTTGCACTGGACACAATGACGGGCTTGCCGGCCGCCATGGCCTCCATACCGGCCAACCCCCAGGACTGGTTTTCGTCGGAAGCCCATACAAATGCATCGCACGCGTGATAGCAGTCGACCAGTTCCTCCTCGGAGACTTCACCGATGAATCTGACGCGATCACCAAGATTGCATGCAGCCACCTCGGCCTGCACAAACCGCGTATAAGTGGAGTCCACAGATGTTCGCCCCACAACCAGGTAGGTGACGTCGTGTCCTTCCTCCACCAGTAAACGAATGGCTCGAATAACATCCTCCAGCCTGCGGAGCGGGATCGGCTGGCACACAGTCAAAAGAAGAAACGAGCTGTCACGACCAAGATAGCGAGCCTTTGTCTTCTGACCACTAGCACGCGCAAATCGCGAGGCATCAACACCTGCTCGGACAATGACAGGGTCTACGCCGTAGTGTTCCGTCATCTGGGACTTCACTCGCTCACTTAGGACGGCGACCTTATCTATTTCACGAACAGCAGCTTGATCGTATCGATCAAACGGAAAACAAAGGCTCTCTTTAATGACGTGCTTGATCTTCTCCCGGGCGTTGGAGACCAGTTCGTAGCGATGACTCGCCACCGGCCAGAAGTCATTGCTCAGCCACACAACTGGGGTTCCATACCTTCGTTTATACGCCGCCGCCGCCCAACTACTTGCATTGCCATGAGCACTAACCATGTCATATCCACCTGGCATAGTTGAAAACAACCTGCGTTGATCTTGGTAATACCTCCACAGCGACCACAAATAAGCCGACATTCTGATTCCAGGAGGTTTCCGAGTCTCATCAACTGTCGGAAGTCGTGCCGGCCGAAACGCTTTGATGTCCAGTCCTTTTGTAAGTTCCGGGTAGCATAGGTCTGTGCTATCTTCCACGGACCACACTGTTACCTGATGGCCCATAGCGGCGAATTCACGGCTCAGGTAGAGGACGTGTTTCGGTACGCCTCCGATCCCATAAAGGCTATATACAAGCACGGCTATCTTCATAACCGATTCTGACTACTCACAGGCTAGCAGCGGCATTACCGCTCTCAGAGGGGTCTGTGATGAATCTGCCGGAGCCGCTCCAAGGTGATGTGTCCAAGTGAGGTGAAAACCACTTCCCTCGGAGAGCAACTAGAATCCCTATCAAGAGCCAAAAAACGCCAGATAAGACATCCGTCCTGAGATGAGCGTCCGCGATGTTGTTGACCATCAACACGACTAGGCCGCTTAGAGCGCCTGCCGCGCAACCGGAAACGAAAAGGTCTTCGCTCAAGGTGGCCTGAAATCCCGCCCGAAAGGCAAGCAGTATCAACAGAAGAAACAAAGCAAGTCCGACTATGCCGGTTTCGGCTGCGATAAGAAGGTAGATATTGTGAACAGGCTGCGGGAAGTATGCTGTGACCCCTGTCGGATCGTATCGCCCCATCTCATTCACGAATGTGTTGATCCCAATACCTAGGACCGGATGGCTGCCTATCATGTTTATCGCAACTTGATTGAGTTTCATGCGATCGGTCAGCACACCCGCATCAGACTCAAGCTCGGAGATGCGCAAAACTAAGGGACCTCTGAAGGGTAACGCAAGCGTGGCGGCAGTCAGCAGGATCCAGACCGCCCTGATTAATACTCGATTGCGCAATCTTGCGGTTCGCCATGCCAAGACCAGGCTAAACCCTACCCCAGCGACAAGCGATATCCAAGCACCACGCGAGAATGACAAGACCAATGCAGTTACCCCAAGAATGGATGCCAGTTTGATTGGCAGCTGGAGTTTGCTGTGGGCACCGAATATCCAAAACGCCAGCCCAAAAGAAAGGACCGCGGCCGCGTAGGCGCCGTATGTATTGGGCCAACCGACAGTGCCCGAGACACGGCGAAGATTCCCGACTGTATACAATCCTAAACCCAGATCAGTGCCGGTTGCATACTGAAGCACTCCAATCACACCTTGAATCGTCAGCCCAATTAGGATTGCAATAAGCACATCCCGGGTATCCCTTTTCGTATTGACATTGCCAGCGATCACGCGAGCGAGAAGATACAACTTCGCCATCCTGAGGACCTCGAACACACTGAGCGGGATCTGAGAAGAGTTGTAGATCGACAGCGTGGTCCACAGGATGAGCAGGATAGCTGCAACATCTATCCCAGAAAAATGAATAGGCTTTCTTTTACCCAGAGTGTCCAAGAACGACAGAATCAGCAGACCGATCAAAGGAAAATCATATGGATACAACACCACCCCTGCCAAGGCCCCCCCCGCGTGATAAGGCACATCGCCCAGCGGGGAGAAAGGAAGGTTCAGCGGAATAGCAAGAACGAGAGACACCAGCAAGGACCTCCGAAGATCGCCTACCATCAGCGCTCCGAGGTAGGCAAGTCCTAACACCCCAACGAGCACCAGCTTATAACTTGACCAGCTTGGTATTGTTGGCGCCATTATCAGCACCAACAACGCCAACACCACCCCCATCGCGAGGGCGAGAGAGACCGACGCCAGGCCGAACACGATGTTAGATCGGCGAATCAGATACCGAATAGAGCTGAGCATCATGCATGTTCCGCGTTCTCATGCTTTTCAGAATTGGCCAAAGGCTTGTTCCAATGCCTCAGCTGGCCACGAAGACGAAATGCGCCTCTAGAACCCTTGCCAGCCCACACCACAGTTCACATGGGTTTGAGCATGTCTTCTGGATCAGTTCGCAGCGTACCACTAACCTATAGGGGATGCCCGGTGCCAGAAGCACTTCTAGACTCCATCACCAGTTTGCGCCTTGTTGAAAACAACTCCTATCGATCTCACCCCAACCTTGTCCAATTGCTGCAAGGCTCTCTGAATACCTCTTTCTGTCAACTGTCCCCTTGCCACCACAAGCACAACAGAATCCACCATCGGAGCCAGCGCAACCGCATCAGCGAATGCCAACATCGGTGGGCTGTCAAGCAGGACCATGTCCGATCCATTGGCCAATTCGCCGATCAACTCAGCCGTTCTTGACAAACCAAGGAGCTCGGTGGGGTTAGGCGGAAGAGGCCCACTTGTGAGTACTCTCAGCCCTGGGACCCTTGTCTCACGCAAAGCAGACCCAAACCTCCCCTTTTCGAAGATAGCATTGCTCAGGCCGAAATCGTCTGAGACACCGAATACGCTATTCAGACACGGATCTCTGAAATCTCCGTCGACCGCAACGATCCTTCTCCCAGATTGCGCCAATGCCACCGCCAGATTGGCCAGCACGGTTGTCTTACCCGCCCCTGCCTCGATGCTCGTAATAAGAACCGTTCGGGGAGGTCCGTCGGCACCCAGTGCGAGGATATTCGTCCTCAAGACGCGGAAAGCTTCGCCTGCTGACGACTGGCCGTTTCGCCGGAGAAGAAGGGGCGCGCCCCTGAGCTTCCTTGGGACCCTCAAGATAGGGACCGATCCCAATAGTGGTACCTGCGCCACCGTCTCCAGGTCGTCGGCGGAGTAGATGGCCAAGTCAAAGTTCTCTAATAGAAAGGCTAGGCCAATCCCACCAGCCAGCCCAACAATAAGCGCCAGTGTCAGGTATAGCGCGGGCTTGGGTTGACTCGGCATCCGCGACGCGACTGCTGGTTCGACAATGGTCGCAGTATTTGCCCGCGCTTCGTCGGCCAGCCTGGCTCTTTCATAGGACTCGAGAATCGTGGCATATGTCTGCTTTTCTATGTCGATTTTAGCCGTCAGAGCGTCTATCTCAGCGGAGCGATCCACACTATCCAGATCAGCAAGTAGAGTAAGCAGTCGTGTTCTATCTGCGGTCAACCCGCTCTCAACCGTTGCCACTTGACCCAAGAGGATCTCTTGAGCGCTCTTGCCTTGTCCCGAGTAGAGTTTCTCCCCTTGTTCAACCAGCAGCTCTCCGAGAGTATTGGCGATGTCCATCGCTGTACCTGGGTTCTCATTCTCCACTGTGATGCTGAATAGCTCAGTGTTTGGCTTTGCCTCCGCCTTGATCATCTTGAACAGGGCTTCCGATCCAATACCAAGACCAAGCCGGCGGTCTGTTTCGGATAGGAACGGCCTGCTCCGTACCAGCTCGACGTAGGTATTGATGAGTCGTTCTGAGTAGCTCAGATCATAGTAGCTGATAGTACTATCCTGCACTTGAGCGACTCGGACGGTTACCGACGATGAGTATACCGGCCTACTCAGATAGGTACCCACTCCGACCACCAGGAGTGTCACAGTCACTACAACAATCACAATCCACCTTCGCCGTCCAAGGATCTGTACGAAGTGCCTGAGTTCCATTTCGCTCTCTCGCCTTCCTGGCCTAGCCTAGTTCCAGCATCCCGCGATTCGCCAGCGCTTGTGCTCCGGACTGGATCGGCTCGTTCGGGAATGCCTCAATCGTTGCAGCGACGAACTGGAGATGCTCACCCGGCATAAAGGGGTACATCGGCAAAGAGAGCACCTCACTCGCAAGCCTCTCCGCCACTGGGAACTGCCCCTGACGGAACCCTCGGCCCTCATAGAATGGCTGGAGATGGACCGGCGTCGGGTAATGGACCGCCGAACCGATCTCATGCTCACGAAGATAAGCCTGGAGTGCATCCCTACGTGTACTTCGCACGACATAGAGGTGGTAGACGTGCCTGGCCTCAATGGGTGTGACCGGCGTCACCACGGCGCAATCCTCGAGGAGCTCGTCGTAGCTGGCGGCAATCCTGCGTCGTGATTCATTCCATCGATCCAGGAAACACAGCTTCGTCCGTAAGATCGCCGCCTGAAGAGTGTCCAGCCGATGGTTGAACGGCGCCAGCTCGTGGACATTCTTCGTCTTCTGACCGCAGTTTCGCATCGCTCGGATCTTGTCGGCCACGTCGCCGTCATCCGTCACAACGATCCCCCCATCACCAAACGCTCCTAGGTTCTTGCTGGGGTAGAAGCTGAAGGCGCCGGCATGGCCAAGCGAGCCTGTCCGCCGGCCCCTGTAACTCGCGCCGTGCGCTTGACATGCATCCTCGATCACGACCAGGCCATGTTTCTTCGCAACGCGCAGAAGCCCGTCCATCTCCGCCGGCAAGCCATATAGGTGCACCGGAAGAATCGCTCGGGTGCGCGCTGTGACTACAGCTTCGACGTGCTCCACATCGATGCAGTAGCTCGAGGGATCCACATCCACGAAGATGGGCTCCGCCCCCGCGAAGGTCACTGCAGCCGCCGTAGCGACGAATGTGAAGGCTGGCACAATCACCTCATCGCCCGGTCCGATGCCGTAAGCTCTCAGCGTCAGCTCAAGCGCCGCCAAGCCGCTCGCCACACCCACTGCGTGCCCTGCTCCACAAAACGCGGCGAACTCATCTTCGAACCGAGCCACCTCCTCGCCGAGGATGAAGTCACCTCTCTCCATTACTTCATGCACAGCTGCCTCTAGCTCTCCCTTGATCTCGCGGTGTTGACTTGCCAGATCTACGAGTGGGATTCTCATCGCGCCTCTCATTCGAGTGAGTTCTCCTATTCAACAACCAAGAGTCGGTCAATTCCCCTCACAGAGCTACTTGAGCGCAATTTGCCAATAGGAGAATACAAGAGCCAACAGAGCCTGCACGCCGGTCCACGCCGCAACGACCCATCTCCTCCTGTAAGACCTATACAAGAACAGGATCAATGGCGGTACGAGGATCAGGTAGTATCGCTCGTATACGAAGGGTGAAAGTGCCATGAGGCCTACGTAGCCAAGTGCTAGTGCCGCTAGCCTAATCCTATCGACGGACCACATCCGCTCTGACAATTCGCCCAGTACTATAAGTAAGCCCGCCAACCATAGCCCAAGCATAGCCACTTCCACGAAACCACCGCCGAGGGATCGCCTCACGATGTCCAGTCCACGAATCACTACTCCCGCCATATACAGGAACCGATCTGGACCATCCTCCAGGACAATCGGGAAGAACCTGTACAGGGCAAACAGCGTCGCAGCCGACGGCACAACCCACCTCCAAGAATTGAGCAGGTCTCTGCTCTGCCGCCTGAGTACAACCGGAAAGAAGTAGAACCCCACAAAAATAAGTGTGAAGTTCAATTGCTGAGGATTTAGTTCAAGATACCAATCCCCACCCGCGGCCGCCCGATTCGAAGGGGACGTAAATCCTCCCCAAAGAAGCACAAGGGGGACGAATGACAGAATCGGGATTGCCAGCACTATTAGGCGCGAGTATGCCCATCTGGTTGCCAGCATGGAGCCTCGACGAAGTGCCCCCAACACTTCAACAGCAAGAAAGCTCGCTGGAAGAATGATGTATGCCTGGCTGCAGAGTATCGCAAGCGTAGCAAAGACACTTCCCATCAGCATCTTGCGCAGCGACCCATCGCCCATGAGATAGTTGTCCAGGGCCGCCACGCCGAAAAAAAGTGCGAAACTGGCCGGATAGATGGTGTATCCGGAGAAGAATATGTAGGGGAAGAACACCAGAATGAAAGCGCAGAGCATCGGATAGGGAAGCCTAAGCTTCCTGGCTAGTCGATAGAAGAGATATGAGGCAATGAAAGTCGCTACGGTGGAAAACAGCCGAAGCTTCCAAATCTCGAAACCCACGACCTTACCAAACGCCGTCAGCAATATGTAGGATAGCGGCGTTGACGCCGACGAATAGTCCGCCAGATTGATCCGCGGCCAATCATTCGCAAGGGCCTCGATTACTTTCATGTGGAAGGGCGCCTCATCCCCAATTAGCCTGAATCTCAGTTTGGTTGCCAGGATCATGACAAAGAACGGGAGGGACAGCAACAAGGCAGCCCCGACTTCAGGCATCAGCCGCGCCCATATCTCGGCCCAAGTCCTGGGTCGTGCCCACGTCAGGTTGCTAATTGCCCCGCGGATGTCGCCTGAGCCCACCAATGTCCTCCTCGATTGACGCCGATATCCTGGGCGCAAGAATCGATTACTGACTCCGATACAGTTCCCAGAATGCGTCATCGCCCACGTACGGAACGACCAACCGGCTTGGGATCATGCTACCGACTAGTTTAACGATCCCTGCACTCGGGGTCACCGCGACAGCGTCTCGTGCAATGGCCTTTGCGTGGGATGCCCTGATCCATTTCCTTGGCCAGCCATGTGCAACTTCACAGAAGCCAAACTCGCTCACCAGATTCGCCAAGCCATTCCTCGAAAACCAGTGCAGTACGCTTGGCGGGCTGTACTCATGCCACCACTTCCCCAGGAACCGCGCCATCCGGCTTCTCCTATCCCAGGTTTCGACTAGCCAGAACCCACCCGGCTTCGTTATCTGCGCAGCAGCCTTAAATGCCCGCCGTGGGTCGACGAAGTGCGCCACAACCTGGATCATGCAGATCAAATCATATTGATCACTCGATCTGAATTCCTCCAACGTACAGGTTTCAACATCAAGGCCAAGATGGTTCCGTGCATGACCTGCCATCGTGGAGTTCGGCTCGATCCCAGCTGCAAGCCAACCCATTTCTTCGAATCCCTTGAGCACAAAGCCTGCCGCCGAGCCTACATCCAACAAGCTTCCTGGGTTCATGTACCGATTCATCAGTCGAGCATACATTCTCCCGTGAGCGAGCAGAAGCTCTCCCTCGTCGAGGTAGTTCGGGTATCCCGCAGGATCGCCACAGAAGTAGTGGTCACCATAAGTGCGGTCCACATGGCCATTGCGCTGTTCGAGCTCGGCGAACTGATGACCACAGGAATCACATTGACGGATCCAGTAGCCATGCTTCCTAAGGCACCGGTGCGAGTCGCTCCCACAGATGGGGCACACTGGATTATTCACGCCGTCCGTCCGGTGCCGAAGCTGCGCTCGACGGGTCTGTAGTCGGACGATTGAACGGTGCTGAGCGCGTGCCCCTTGACGTTCGTCACGCGGTAGCGATTTGCCAAGGAGATCAGGGCCTCCCTGGCGACTCGAATCTTCACTTCGCTTGGTAGCCTCATGGCCGGAAAGAACGCCAGCGCATCCACGTCGTCACCGCCTAAGAAATCCAGCGGATGGAGAAGCAGCGACGGGCCAATCCTCGTGATGAGACAGAGATCGAGTGCCGCCCTGAAGTATGTCAACGCCAGAAAGGGAGAGATCGAGGCGATGTGCTCGAGGTAGCTGAAATGGAACGGCAGTCTCAAGAACGGCATCGTTGTAACCGGGATTTCAATCAGCCCCCCTCCAGAGGAGCCGGCTTCAAAACCCCAACGGTAGGGCCGGATCGGACGGAACCCGTCGGCGAACGACCCGAACAGCGTCCGCCGTTGCTCCCTCTCCTCGTCGCTCAGCGCGGCGCTTCTGAAGTAGTAGGCCCTCGCCAACGGCCCCAGAAAGGTCGGGAGGGTCGAGGCATCGTACAGATACCCCCGACCACGCAAAGCTCCGAGGCTCGCCGGGGAAACGCTGTAACCCGGGCCCCGGAAACCGACCGGCCGTCCGCCGGTCACCCGTTCGATGTGCTCTTCGGCCAATGCCAGCTCATCCTCGATCGCCCCCTGCGGGGAGAGGTGGATCCACGGATCATGATGGAACGAGTGATTCCCGATTTCGTGACCAGCAGCGGCGATGGCGTGCAGAGCCTCGCGGTTCTTACGCAAGGCTGCGTCCTGTCCCACGATGAAGAAGGTCACCGTCAGATCCAGCTCTTCCAAGAGCCCGAGGATCCGCGGCACGACGAGGTCCAGATAGGACGGAAAGGAATCCCAGCCGCGGTCGCCATGGGTCTTCATATACGACCACTGGTTATCCAGGTCGACAGACAGGCTGGCGATGGGCTTGTTGTTCTTAGGCATCTGCATGTTCGCTAACGAACTCCGGCAGAACCTGCATGGCAGGAGACTCACGCGACCCTGTCCGCCCCTCGAGGACGGCTTGAGCTGCTAACCGGACATGCTGAGTGACTGACTCGGCATTCGTCAGGGCCGGGTAGATCTGGGCCGTAGTCGCCAGGTAAAGACCGCGAATCGGTGTCGTTACGCCCGGGATCAGATTCGTGCCGTTGATGGGATGGATCGGCTCGACGTAGCGCTCGCGATGGATCAGGAAATACCGGATCCAGCTCCGATCGAAATCGGGAAACATATCCTCCAGGGTTTGAAGCCACACCCTGCGGACTTCGTCGTCCGGGGCCTTCTGCCACCGGCTGACCGGAGACGTGTACTTGGGCATATAGACGAGATGGTGCCCGCCCACGAAATGCGGATCGATGTAGGTCGTGGTCTCAATGATGCCGGTCAGCGGGGATCCGTCTTCGAGAATATTGAGCGTCCAGTACCCCGACAGTGGACGGTCCAGGACCAGCAGGACGGCGACCACCCCCAGATACTCCGTCTTCGACAAGAACTCGTAGTAGGCCGGAGCCGCATCCGGGATAAGGCGCCGGACATGCGGAGTGGGCAATGTGGCTACAACCGCGTCGTAGGTCAGGGCTTCCTTCCCAAACCGCAGCCCCCAAACCCT
>Ga0209641_10002744_pt1 | contig 14968 bp, 17 predicted proteins | sample RifCSP16_1_FD_184022 | JGI IMG/M metagenome (GOLD analysis project Ga0209641, IMG submission 184022) | Soil microbial communities from Rifle, Colorado - Rifle CSP2_sed 16_1 (SPAdes) (version 2) | ecosystem: Environmental > Terrestrial > Deep subsurface > Rock core/Sediment | place: Rifle...
GAATGGTTAAAAGGTTTCCAATATAAATTCATCTCTTCCTGCTCCTCAATAATTTTGACAACTTGAAATTGTACTTCGCATTCTCTTCCTTGACGATCATTTCATCCAAAGCATCAAGCGCCCAATCTACAGATTCTTCTGCCCTCTTCATGATGTCCGTGTATGCCATATTTCGGGTATCCTTATTGGACGAATTCGGGTTTTCCAGGATCTAAACCATTGCACGATCCATTAATGCTCCAGACACGAATATTATTCGTTTTTTTAAAAGAAGGGTATGTCTTTTCTGTAAGAATTAAACTTTATGCAATTCATTGGTATTGACGCAAAAATATTCCTTTCCAGGTCCTGCCAGTTCAAAGGATTCCTAGTAGGATTCTGTGTTGATATTCTCAAAGGTCATCCTGGCGTTCCGTCCTTCCTGTATAATCGCAATGATTTTAAGTCGCAGGTCAATAATTAATCTAATTCGATTCGACCGGTTTTTCTTACCAGTCTTTGCAGGCGATGGTCCACTTCCTCCAGCCAGTGCCTGCGCATGTATTCCGGCATTTCCGCATCCTGCTCCACGATCTGCCGGGCTGAAAGGGTCCACTGCAGGGCTGTTTCAGGGTCTCTCAGCCGATGCTCGTGGTGCTTGGCGATCTCAATATGGGCATAGATATGACCTTCCTGGGCTGCTTTCTTCCATAGTTCCACGGCAGACTCCATGTCACCCCTTCTCCTTTGCAGAATGGACAATCGTTTTAATGCCTGGTTAAAATCCAATTCAGGCAGAGCTTCTTGCAGCCCGCGTTCATACAGGCTCGCAGCCAGGTCCCACCGCCCCAGGTCTTCATACAGCTTTGCCAGTGCGATCCTGTCCAGTCCGTGTTCGATCTCTTTTTCAAGTGGCTGTGCCAGCATGTGGTTCATATGGTTTAGCATGGAGGCCAGGGAGACGATATCCATGTTGTTGTGGTAAAACACACTTGCCAGGGGACGTGCATCCCTTGAACGCAGGTAATCAAAATACAGGTAAGGGATCTCGTACCCGGGCACTTCTTCATCTGTTCGCGGCAATCCCAGGACGTTCTCTTCAATATATTTCAGCGTACGGCTGGGCAGTCTGTCCCGCCAAAGACGCCTTGCCAGGTGCAGCAGGTCGAGGTGGATCATCTCTTTGAAAGGGACCGGCATGTGGTGAAGGCGGTAGCGTGTCTGCAGCAGTGGCGTATCAAAGGATTTCCCGTTGTAGGTTACCAGCACACTGGTGGGTGCCAGGAAATTGGTGAGAGCCTCCAGCAGGGCAGGTTCCTCTCCAGGGTCACGCATGAAGAACTGTTCAAGATGGAATCCATCATTCTCAAATCTACCTGCTCCCACCATGAAGGCATAGGTACCAGTTCCTCCTGATAAACCGCTGGTTTCAGTATCCAGGAAAACAAAATCATCTGGTTTCTTGCTCTTTAATTCCTCGTTTCCTGCCCACAGCGCCAGCATGTCCAGCTCATCAGAGAAAAGGATCGGCACATTTCCCTGGTTGTGATCCATGGGGTACAGGCAGCTGGCTGAATAGGTTTCCCCTCTCAATGTGGGGATAAAATGACCATCCACAACTTTATCGATTGGGAAAATACCCTCGGTTTCCTTATCAGGCTGCCTTAATCCCTCTGTTCCGGTTGTGACACCCAGTGCCTTTAATTTATCACTCAGCGACGTCATGGCTGTATTGTATCGCATCACTTTCCCCTTTTTATGCTAAACTAATTCAATAATTGTTTTCTCTTCCAAAGGAGAACGATCATGTCCCCTGCAACCCTTTCCCTGCCTGATAAAGGAAGATCAAAGAAGGATGTGCTTGCAACCATGCAGGCTTCCAGGGACCATGATGTCCATTGGCAGCAGGGTCGTGCCTTTGGTCTGGTTTATCATGTGGATGAGAAGATCGACAGCCTGCTGAAGGAAGCTTACACCATGTTCTTTTCAGAGAACGGGTTGAATCCGACTGCATTTCCCAGCATCCGTAAATTTGAAAGTGAAGTGATCGCCATGACTGCCTCCCTTTTGGGAGGGGATGAGAACACCTGTGGGAATATGACCACCGGTGGTACCGAATCTTTGTTGATGACCATTAAAACAGCCCGCGATTGGGCCAGGAAACAATACCCCCATATCGTTCATCCTGAAGTTGTCCTGCCGGTCACTGCTCACCCTGCTTTCGAGAAGGCTGCCCAATACTTTGATGTGACCCTGGTGCTTGTACCGGTACGGTCCGATTTTCGCGCCGATGTGGACGCCATGCGGGAAGCGATCAATGCCAACACCATCATGCTGGTCGGTTCAGCGCCTTCCTATCCGCACGGCGTTGTTGACCCGATCCGGGAGTTGGCAGCATTGGCACAGGAGAATGGACTGCTCTTCCACACGGATGCTTGCGTTGGTGGTTTCATGCTCCCGTTCGTGCGAAAATTGGGATTCCCCATCCCGGACTTCGACCTGAGTGTTCCGGGGGTGACTTCCATATCAGCAGATCTGCACAAATATGCCTATGCTGCCAAACCTGCTTCTGTTATCCTCTACAATAGCCCGCAACTTCGACGATACCAGATGTTCGTCTCGATCAACTGGCCGGGAGGCATTTATCCCTCACCAACCATGACCGGATCCCGGGCAGCAGGTCCAATTGCGGCTGCGTGGGCATTGATGAATCACCTGGGTGAATCTGGTTACCTCGAGATCACTAGGACTGTCATGGAAACCACCCGTAAAGTTCAGGAGGGTATCAAACGTATTCCCGGATTAAAAGTGCTCAGTGATCCCGAAATGAGCGTATTTGCGCTTGCCTCCGACAGCCTGGATGTATATGAAGTGGCAGATGAGCTTGAACTGCTTGGATGGCATCTCGACCGCCAGCATTACCCCCGCTGCCTGCATGTCACCATCAACCATGTTCACAGCCGGATCGCCAACGAATTCCTGGCTGACCTGACAAAAGCAGTGGAAATTGTGCGCAAACCCAGCCTGCGGAAATCTGCCAATAAATTCGTCATTTTCATTGCCAATCTGCTTGCCCGCCTCATCCCGGCGAAATGGATGACCGCCCTGATGGAAAAGGTCTCCTCCCTCCTGGGAGGGTCCGGCAGTGGTCTGCCATCCCGTACAGCACCCATGTACGGCTTGATAGGTTCCCTTCCCAACCGTGGTGATATTAAAGAGCTGGTCCTTGATCTGCTGGATTCCATGACCAGGCTGTCTGGTTGAAATAAATCATACTTCAATTCCTTTCGCCAAAGGAGACAACCATGAAATCAGAAGTTCAATCCGTTCCGCGCAAGAATTACCTGACCACCTTGCAGAAGGTGATCTTCGGCTCGGGAGATTGGAGCTATGCCAGCTTTGGCACATTGCGCCAGATCTTCTACGCCATTTTTCTCACCGACGTGGTCGGGTTGGAACCGCGCCTGGCTTCTTTTGCTGTCGTGCTTGGGATCGTCTGGGATGCGGTTAATGATCCTCTTGTTGGTTTGCTCAGCGATCGGGTTCGAACCCGCTGGGGACGCCGTCGGCCGTTCCTTCTATTTTTCTCCATTCCATTCGGGCTGGCATTTATATTGCTCTGGTGGGTACCCCCCATCCGCTCCCAGGTCGGGCTGGCAGTGGTCGTTTCCCTGATGTACATGCTCAGCGACACGCTGCAAACTTTTGTCAGCGTTCCCATCTATGCCCTCACCCCTGAGATCACCCCTGATTACGATGAGCGCACCTCCCTGACTGGCTATCGCATGTTCTTCAACCTGGTGGCTTCCCTCGTCGCTGCTGTGGCTGCTCCCGAGATCGTAAATTCGGTCCTGGGAGGAGGAGGCACCCAGCAGCAGGGCTACATGCTGGTTGCATCCATCTTTGGCGGTTTGGCAGTCATTCCCTTGCTTCTCATATTCTTTACGATCCGCGAGAATCCAGAGAATTTAAAAGGGGCGGAAAAGAAAGAACCGATGCACCTTGGAAAGATCATCCGAACCGCATGGAGCAACATCCCCTTTCGATTTGCGACCGGCTTGTTCATGCTCAACTGGATCACCTTTGACCTTGTTGCCCTTTGCCTTCCGTTCTACCTTACCTATTGGATCTCCGGTGGTAACCTGCTCCAGAAAGCGCTCGGCATGGCCATCGGTTCTTCTGTCCTCGGGTTATTATTGGTCACATCCATACTTCTGCTTCCCTTCTGGATATGGCTGTCAGGGAAGTTATCCAAGAACATCACCTACATAATTGCCATGTCTTTCTGGGTAGTCGTTCAACTGCTTATCTTCAGTGTCCAGCCCGGTAATGTGACTTTGATCCTCACCCTGGCTGTCATGGCTGGAATATCCGTCTCAGCCGCTCATGTTCTACCGGATTCCATTTTCCCGGATGTGATCGAATGGGATGAACTGCGCACTGGCCGCAGGCAGGAGGGAATTTATTATGGCATTAAGAACTTCATCCGTAAACTTACCGGTGCCGTCGCCATATTTATCGCACTGCAGGTGTTGGGCTGGTTTGGCTATCAAACCCCTCCTGTCGGTGCCACCTATTTTGTTCAGCCGGATAGTGCCCTACTGGCTATCAGGATACTGATTGGTCCGTTTGGCGCGCTGCTGCTCATCTCGGCGATTCTGATGGCGTGGTTCTATCCCCTCTCCAGGGTTCGTCATACCCGTATCCGCGCCTTGCTGGAAAGAAAGAAATCCCGCACTAAGGCAGGCTGATTTATAGTAGGGTATATACAAGTATTAAGTTTTGCTGCACTGGGTTATTTTCAACCAGCCTGGTTTTCCACCAGGCTGGTTTTCATTGCCAACGCCACCAGCAGACCCCAGGTGGTTGACATGGTCACCGTATAAACGATCTTAAGGTAGACATTTAAACCGAAAATAATGAGAAGCACCTGTACGATCATTTCAAGCAGGAAGGCGGCTCCCACCCAGTTTGTCAATTTCATGACAGGACGGTTTTCCTTCTGGGTGCGCCATGAAGTGACCAGCATGAACATGACGAACAGCAATCCGATCACGGAGAAGACCTCTCGCACAAGATATCCCATGTCCCGCTGATCGATGGATAATACCTGCAAATTATATATTGGCCATCCCAGGCAGCTGGTTATGGATTCAGGTCCTGCCACCAGTACCGCACTTACAAGAATCAGGTAAACTACCGCAGTTGCTGACCAGACCATTTTTGCAAAGTTCGACCGGCTTGAAAGCTTGATCTCAGTCTGTCCCCTTTTCCTCATCTCAACAGCGATCACAGCCGAAGCCACCATTAGCGCGGTCAGAAATAAGGCTGAACCCACATCCACGGCAGCCCATCCGGGCGCTATCCCGTGCAGGACAACCATGGCGCCAAAATAGCTGACAGCCAGCACCAGGAAGCTGGATATCAACGCTGGCAGGACCAGCCACGAAAAGACCGGCTGTTTTTTTAATAATCCCGCTACCAAGGAAGCAAGGATCAGCAGACCACTCATTCCGGCAAAGAAGCGATGGGTTATCTCCAGGATGGGACTCGGTTCCAATGGGGGCAGGATTTTTCCAAAACAACCTGGCCAATCAGGGCAGCTGCGAATCGATTGCGTCACGCAAAGAATCCCTCCCATTGCGATTGCTATGACGGTAAACACAGCAGTGATGACTAATACATTTTTATGCCAGCTGGCAATTGGTTCTTTTTCCTGTTTCATTGAATAGGTCATCTTTCCTCGCTTGTCCAAGTTTTTTTTATTTCCAACCTAACCAGTTTTTAAACCCGTTTACACGATCAGGGAGGTCATCAACAAGATCATAACAGCCAGCATGTAAATTGATGAATATTTGTAATTTTTGAGTATCATCGGCGAAGACGGATTTTTCCAAGCCAGGAGTGCCACACTGAAGATGGCGATCCCGCACAGGACCAGGAATCCCAGGATGATCGATGGAAAACCCAGCCAGGCAAATCCCAATGCCAGCAGAACGACTTCCACCAGGGTTGAGCCCATGATGACGACCTGGGTGAACTTTAACCCGTAGGAATTGATGAATGTCGGAACACCTGCGTTCAGGTAATCACTTGCGTTCAGGATTCCCAAGGTCAGGTTGTGGCTTGGTATCCAGGTGACGATCGCCAGGCATAATATGATTCCGATCATATCGATCCTGCCAGTTGCCAGCACACTGCCTGCCAGGATGGGGATCCCGCCTGAAAATCCACCCCATAACACCGACCAGGCAGTTTGTCGTTTCAACCAGTATGTATAAATGATCAAGTCCAGGAAGATCCCGGTCAACGCCAGGGAAAAATACAGTCTGGATAGAACAAAAGACCAGGCAAGTCCGGCAATGATCAATACAATGCCTGTTGTCAGGGCAGATCGCGGATCGATTCTTCCAATTGCCAGTGGACGGGTTGATGTGCGCTTCATTTTCTTGTCAATATCCCTGTCCGCCCGCATGTTCAAAATGGTGCACCCGCTGATCGTCAGCAACAGGGTCATGATCAATCCCATGAATTGCCAACCATCGATCGGAAAGGTTTGTCTTGTTAAATATCCTGCCACACCAGTAAGAGTTAATAACAGAGTTTGACGGAGTTTTAGCAGAGGAAGAATATCCTCTTTCAAATGTAAAGTTAGTCCTGTCATATGAGTTGTTTTAAACATGAAAGGAATAATACTCCCAATAAAAGGTTTTTTGCAATGGTTGTATTCTTATTGACCTTATTTTAAATTTGACAATAAACCCTACCACGTTGGAACAAGAAACGCATTTGATGATCTCCGTTTGCATAGGGTTTTGGTTAAAATGAAAAGGGCAGCCCTATGGATGAGCTGCCCTTTCCTTCATTAGTGTTTAATACAAAGACTTAAGCTTCAGCAAGCTCTTCAATCGGCTTGCCTAATTCTTTGGGTTTGATCTCCCTGTATACCAGGGTCCAAACAGTTGATTTGAAAACCTGCACCAATCCATCAACGAAAAGGAACGGTGACAGAGCAATCAACAGGAAGAACGGCAGTCCAATCAAGACTCCAATGACTATTACCCACACTCTAGATGGGATAAATAAACTGGACAATAATCCCACTATTGCTCCCGGTATGCCCCCTGCCACAACACCCAATACTGCGCTGACCACGAAAGCGGGTATGAGAACGATCAACAACAGGATCGATACGAAGACCCAGGCAATTCCCATTCCGATCATGACCAGCCACATCATGCCGGCATCCTTCCAGCTTTCCCTCACCAGATTAAAACCCATTTTTATGGACTCCCCCACACCAGCATCTTCAATCACACAGGAACGCACGATGAAGTTCCTCAGGAAACTGATCAAAACAAAATAAAGGGTCATCACCAGGATCAAAAAGAAAACAACTCCAGCAACCAGGAAAATCCCGGCAGCCATGATATTTTCTCCGCTGATGATGGTTGCGAACGTACCCCAACCGATCAGGATAAGAAGGCTCGCTGTAATTAATCCCGGCAGGAACAATAATAGGAGATCCACCAGGAATAACCGCCACGATCTTTTCGACCATCCCATCCGGAAACCCTGCTTAAAAGGCACCTCTTCCCCGCTCTCTTCCAAATTATCCACCATGCGGATGGTCGCTGTCTCCGATACATATCTTAATATGGTCATGCCTATGCCGGTAAGGACCATTAGGATTATAAAAACAATGCCTATCCAAATTGTGGTTCTTAACTCAATTTGGGATTCAACCAATCCTTTCAGATCATTTCCCGATAGTTTCAGCCAATCGAAAAAATCCTGGGGAGAGCGGAATGTCTGGTTACTCCAGGGTTCCTGAAGATAATTCTGTACTTCCTGCCTGTTTGTCTGGTAACTGCCTGGACCTCCCGAGCTTTTAAAAGTATTGCCTCCCACCGTCATCGCCAGGATGAATCCAAATATCCACAATGTACGATATTTCCAGAGGATATCCCATGACCTTTGCAAAATTTTCATCATATCCATGTTTTTACTCCTTTCCGTTAAAAAATATACGTGTCTGACCCTGGAAAAGTTTTAGGTTCATCGTTGGATCAATTTTATTATCATAAAAGTTAAAAAAATCCTTCTCTATTTTCTTTAACCTTACTTGGGTGTATACTGACAAATAATACTATACCTTTGGTGAAGGGAGTCCTTATGAAGCGTGCAGTCAGCGTCAGCTTGGGGTCATCCAAGCGCGATAAAGCAGTCGAAGTCAAATTGCTGGATGAAATGGTCAGCATTGAAAGAATTGGAACAGATGGGGATATGGAAGCCGCAGCCTTGAAATACAAGGAGCTGGATGGAATTGTGGATGCTTTTGGTGTTGGCGGGGCAGACTTGGGAGTGCTGGTGGATAAGAAATGGTACCCGCTTTATTCGGTCAACCCGATGGTTCGGTTCATCAAGAAAACACCAGTAGTGGATGGTACCGGTCTTAAAACAAACCTGGAAAGCAAATCTGCCGCCTTCCTCGATGCACACATCAAGGATTACATCAATGAGCGCGGCCGCAAAGCCTTCATCATGACAGGTGTGGATCGCTGGGGACTCGCCAGTTGTTTTGAAAATGCCGGGTATGAGTGCATTTTTGGTGATTTGATGTTCTCGCTCGGTATTCCCATCGCTCTTCACTCGACCAAATCCCTTAAAATCCTGGCGGCTTTGCTTATGCCTGTGGCTGGAAGACTTCCATTTGCTTGGATATATCCGACCGGAGAAAAACAGGAAGAACGCAAACCGAAACATGTCGATAAATTCCATTGGGCAACCGTTACAGCTGGCGACTGCCATTACATCAAACGCTACATGCCGGATGATATGCAGGGCAAGGTGATCGTCACCAATACCACCACACCAGCCGATGTTGAACTTTTCCGCAAATCCGGTGTCAAATACCTGATAACCACCACACCTGTCCTTGAAGGACGTTCCTTTGGTACCAACATGATGGAATCCGCCCTTATCGCCATTTCTGGCAAGAAACGCCCGTTGACTGATGCCGAGTACAGCGACCTTCTCGCTCAACTTAAGTTTGAGCCCCAGATCCAGGAATTGAACTGATACTCACCAATGTCACAGCAGGAATGATCAATTCTTCTTTTGATCATTATTCCTATGATTTTTGATCTTGTTTTCATGAACTTGCTTTCGAAAAGGAGTCGAATATGTTATTGGATGCAGTCGTAACAGCGGGTGGGATTCCGGAACCCGGTGAACCGCTTTATCCATACACACAGGGTATTTCCAAATCGCTCTTGGATGTGGCTGGGAAACCCATGATCCAGTGGGTTCTTGATGCATTGGGTGAAGCAGCCACCATCAACAATGTTATCGTGGTTGGTTTGACCCGGGAAAGCGGGGTCACATGCAGGAAACCATTGCACTTCATTCCCAACCAGGGAAAGATGCTCGATAATTTCCGTGCAGGAGTCGCCAAGGCAAGGGAGATCAACCCGGAAGTTGTTTTCACAGTTTTTGCAGCTTCCGATATTCCCACCATCACCAGTAAAATGGTGGATTGGGTGGTAAACACATCCATGGAAACAGACGATGATATTTATTACAATGTCATCACCCAGCCTGTCATGGAAGCTCGATTTCCAGGCTCAAATCGAACCTACACGCACTTAAAAGACATGGATGTCTGCGGTGGCGATCTGAATGTCGTTCGCGCCAGCGTCGCAGCCGATGAATCGGATATCTGGGAAAAGATCTCCAATGCCCGTAAAAGCCCTCTTAAACAGGCAGCCCTGATCGGTTATGATACGCTCATTCTGCTCCTCTTGAAACAATTAACCATCGATAAGGTTATCAACAAGGTGGCGCGCCAATTAAAGGTGAATGGTCGTGGTATCGTCTGCCCGTACGCAGAGATCGGCATGGATGTCGACAAACCTCACCAACTCGAAATTGTACGTTCTGACCTGGCAGGATAAGGATTTCACCTCTTGCATTTCAAAAATTTTCTTGAACTTGACGCCCGTCTTTCTGCTCGTATGCAGGTGGCTGAGCGTCCCGGTTTTCTGCGATCCATTGCAATTTTCCTGGCACATTCCGGTGATTCCTGGTTCTGGTGGGGGGCTTTGGGCCTCTTGTGGTGGTTGGGTGATCCTTTCTGGCAGAACTGGGCGAAGACTGTTCTATTAAGCATCGTTGGACTGGCTGTTCTGGTCCTGGTTATCAAATTCCTGGTCCGGCGAAAACGCCCGGAGGGAGATTGGGGCGGGATGTATCGAAAAACAGATCCCCATTCCTTTCCATCCGGTCATGCTGCCCGTGCCATTCTTATCGCTGTCCTGGGTAGCGCCCTCGGTCCAACCTGGCTGACCATCATCCTGTGGATCTGGGCTCCTTTGGTCTGTCTTGCCCGCGTTCAGATGGGTGTTCACTACCTATCCGACATTCTGGCAGGCATGCTCACCGGTCTCGTGGCAGGATTGGGAATCATTTTTTATCTGTAAACCGCAATTCATTTTATGTTTTGGATTTAAATATAAAGAAGGCAGGCGATCAACAGCCTGCCTTCTTGCTGATATTTGAAAAGTAGGTTAATAACCTAATCAGGTTTCAATATTCATTTCGTTTTTATTAAATGATCGTTTCAATGAGTTCTGTTTCAGGTTATCGCCAATTTGCCCTGTCACGTTCTCCGAAAAAGATGAATACTGCCACAGTCTGCAGGAAGATCACCGCCAATAGGATTAAACCCAGCAACCACATACCCAATATCCCGGCTGTTACAGCAACAGCGATGAAGATGGCCATGATCAGCATCGCGTTAAAGATTCTTTTTTTCTTTCCAATCAATGGCCTATTGTTTCGGAAAAATATCAATAAACCACCCAGCATGAAAAGGATGATGATTCCCAGGCTCACTCCAAATGCCTGGCTGCCGGTAAGGAATGTAAAAGGCAGCATCACAATGGCACAGGAGCCATCTCTGGCCGGGGTCTTGTAGGTCGGGAATTGGAAGAATCGTGCCAGGATGAAAACGTTATAGAACCTGTCTTCCTTGTCAACCTTGATCTCCACCTCCGCTGTTTCTCCAGGAAGAACTTCCGGCATGAACTCAACCTGGCGTTCGATCCCACCCATGTAGCTGATCTCCCCCTGGAAATCAAGATTAATGATCTTGTCCGTATTGTTGGGAAGGGAAGCTGAGATGGATCCATCATCGATGACAGTCAGCACAAGCGGACACTCCAGATCCATTTTTTCCTGGGTTGGACTTTTGACAGAGAAATATGAGCGCTCAAAATAGAATGGCAGTTCAAAGTTTGCCCAGGTCATTAAAAATGCAAACGTAAAGCCTACCAGGGCTCCAACAGCAAAAATATAAATTCCAATTTTCCGACCAAAACCTGAGGTCATATAAATATACTCCTGAGAATTAAATTCTTATTAATAATTTCTAATCTATGATCAATTGCCTGTTGATCTGGTTTTAATTATCAGTCCTTGCTAAATAGTGTCACTCTTCTTCCCATTGATCAGGATCGATACTGTCAATATCGTAGTCACCCCATTTGCCGTTCACCGATGAGGAAAACATGACAGCATTGATATGGTCGGAGTGTTTGCGCACCTTGCGCATCAGGGTATCCCTGCGGGTTCTTACATCCTCGCTTGGAACCTTGTCGCTTGGTTCTACCGATAATATCCGAACCATGGAAAGATCCCCTTCCCTGTAATCAAGAATGGTATCCACCGGTTTTCCCATGATCGTTTTCGCCAGCGGAGTGTTCAATCCAAGGAAACCTGCTCGAAAATCAGCCTGCTCATCCTGTACCAGGGTGAACTCCAGCCATTCCAATTCACCTGAACGGCGGATCAGCTCCACCTTCACCAGCATGCCTTCTTCTACTTTGTGATTTTTTAACTTACCGTCCATCATATACTCTTCGGACTTCTAATTGTAATCCTTTTTGTGTTTTTTTTCATTATGATTCGTATCATTCCGGGTTGAGAAGATGCGTTCTATCATGTACAATAATTGCAGAGGACAATATGGCTAAAATAAAATATGTGATCAAACGAAATGGAGCTACAGTCCCCTTCACCAGGGAAAGGATCTCCAATGCAATTTTCAGGGCTGCGGTGTCAGTTGGCGGCCGCGATAGATCGTTGGCTGATTCTCTCAGCGACCAGGTGGTGGCAATCCTCGAAAAGAATTGCAAGAAGGGTCAATACCCCGCCGTGGAAGAGATCCAGGATGTCATCGAAAAGGTATTGATCGAGAATGGGCATGCCAGGGTGGCCAAGGCATATATTCTCTATCGCGAAGATCGCAATCGCAGGCGCCAGAAGCAGGTTTCACCCACTGACCAAAGATCGGAATACATCCCCTGGGCAAAAATGTGGTCTGTATTGGATTGGGCAGTCGATAATGAAGTCAACACGGTTGATAAACTCAATCAAATCGTGGAAAAAGGCGAATTTCAACATTTAATAGATGTTTCAGAAGCTGCCTATGCCCGCGATCTTGCTGCTGTCTATGATGCCATCATCGACCGCCAGGATGAAGTCCGTCTTGTGATCATCGCCGGACCATCCTCCTCGGGGAAAACGACCACAACCAACAAGATCGCCCATGAACTTGAGAAAAAGGGACTTCATTTCGTAGAATTGAACCTGGATAACTATTATTTTGACCTGGAACTTCATCCGAAGGACGAGTTTGGGGATTATGATTTTGAAACTCCCCAGGCACTTGATATCGACCTGATCAATCAGCACCTACATCAACTGCTTTCGGGAAAGGAAATTCTTTTACCCTTCTATGATTTCAAGACAGGCAAAGGTTATCCGGATCAGACACCCATGAAGCTGAAGGAAGGGCAGATCATCCTGATTGACAGCTTATACGGACTCTACCCACCTTTGACGGATGGCATTGAAGATGAAAGGGTAAAACTCTATCTTGAGCCACTTTTACAGTTAAAAATGAAGGATGGAAAATATGTCCGTTGGACGGACATTCGCCTGATGAGGCGCATGCTGCGCGACCAGGCAACCCGTGCATATGGGTATGAACAGACCCTCACCCACTGGCATTATGTCCGCTCAAGCGAGATGCGAAATATTATTCCCAATTCCGGTACCGCCGATTTCATCATCAACTCAGCCATGCCATATGAGCTTCCCTTGTATAAACACAAACTCGGGAAACATTTCTCGGAATGGGTCGAGACGTACCGCCAGGATCCCCTGCGACAGGATGCCTACGAACGCTCTGCCCGCATCCATGCCATGCTCGAAACGATCCTCCCCTATCCTGATGATTCCCTTGTCCCGGCTGATTCCGTTATCCGCGAATTTATTGGGGGATTATCACTCGATTAACCAATCCCTGGAACTTGTTGTCTGAATACATGAAATTTCGAAATACGAAAACCTGCCCAGATTAGGCAGGTTTTTACCATTAATACCCATTTTTTAACGATTTTTTTACATTAATTTTGTACAGAATTAACAATGGAATTGTATATTCAAGCTGTAGAAATTCAAAACCAATTAAAAAGGAGGTTCACAATGTCAGACTTAATTCGATGGGAGCCAATGCGTGAAATGATGACGCTGCGGGAGGCAATGGATCATCTCTTTGATGATGCCTTCACCCGCCCGATCAGTGGCAGGAGTGGGCTTTCCTCACTTCCAGCCATTGATCTTTACCAGGATAATGACGACGTTGTTGTAAAAGCATCATTACCTGGTCTTAAAAAGGATGATGTTCAGATCACGCTCAACAATGGTGTTCTCACCTTGCGCGGCGAATATAAACAGGAAGAAACCAGCGAGAATACCACTTACCACATCCGGGAGCATCGCTCGGGTTCATTTGAACGCTCCATCTCGCTGCCTGTGGAAATTGATACCGAAAAAACAAAGGCGGAATTTGAGAATGGTGTCCTGACCATCACCATGCCGAAAGTGGAAGCCGTTAAACCCCGCATGATTGACATCAAGGTCAAATAATTCACCCATTCGCGCTTCAGCTTGATGCTGAACCAGGGCACAGCGACCTTCGCTCAGGTTGCTGTGCTTTATTAATTATTGGGCGGTGTGGATAGATCTTCAGTTGATCTCTTCTTCATGAATAACGGCATTAATAGATCAGCCAGACATGGGAGATGATGAGCTAGCTCCACCAGGATACGCCATGATTTGGGAATGACAAAGATCCTGCACGGGTGATCGATCAACCATGCCAGCTGCTCAGCCACATAAGTGATTGACATCAACCCGGGGATCCACGCTGCCTTATCATCTCCATCCGCATGGGCTTTCAATCTGGGGGAGATCTCGGATGGCGTGAATCCCGGGCAAAACGCGGAAACGTGCACGCCGCTCTTGAGCAGTTCCCGTCTCAATGCATCCGAAAAACCGACCACCCCGAACTTGGTGCCGGGGTAAACCCCGCCATTTGGTGTCGCCACCAACCCCGCAATGGAGGCAACATTGATGATATGTCCATACCCTTGAATGAGCATGCCGGGCAAAACAGCCCGGGCACCCTGCATCACCGCCAGCAGGTTGATTTGCACTCCCCGCTCGATCTCTTCCTGGGACATTTCATTGAACCGTTTATGAAAACTTACCCCGGCATTGTTGATCAACACATCCACGCGCCCCCAACGATCGATGGCTGCCTGGACCAGCTTTTCTATTTCAGCTGCTTTGGTAACATCTGTTTGCTGTTCCAGTACCTCCCCGCCCGATCTCCGGCATCCTTCCGCCACCTCAGCCAGACGATCCATCCTCCGGGCTGCCAGTACCAGGCGCTTCCCCTGTTTTGCCAGCACCCGCGCAGTCTCAGCCCCGATCCCGCTGGATGCACCTGTGATTATGACAACCGGTTTTTCCATTAGCTGCCTCAATTTGATTAATTTATTAAATTATTTTACATCAACATGGGATTGTAACATCTCAAAAAAGTGGGGTGTGGGGTTAGTGAAAGCAAGCAAAGCTT
>Ga0209641_10002745_pt1 | contig 14964 bp, 19 predicted proteins | sample RifCSP16_1_FD_184022 | JGI IMG/M metagenome (GOLD analysis project Ga0209641, IMG submission 184022) | Soil microbial communities from Rifle, Colorado - Rifle CSP2_sed 16_1 (SPAdes) (version 2) | ecosystem: Environmental > Terrestrial > Deep subsurface > Rock core/Sediment | place: Rifle...
ATTACCCCGAATCATTTCACATTACCTCAGATCATCGCATCCATAAAGGCGTTTCAGCCAGAAAGGTATACGCTTGCAATCGCATGAGTCTGGAAGGAAAAATTAGATCCTTGAAATCCCGAATGACTTCAGGAGCACCTCAGGATTGATCTTTCCGCTTGTAAAGCTCTTCGCGCTGCCAAGCTCGTTTATGGTGATCTCCGCGGGTGCAAAGACACCGGCATCCACTTTGAAGAAATCAAAGCCTGCTTCCTTGAAAGTGGTGTAGAAGGGCTTTCCATACGATGATGAGGTTCCTGACGGCACTTTTGTGATCAGTTCTTTCACCTTCTCGACATCATACTTCACGTTATAGTACGTCTTTCCGCAGTATATTATGCAGTCGTTGGTGGAGCCCATGCACCTGGTGTTATCCCCTACTATTGGAGAGATTGGAGCGACTCCGTAGCCGCTTTTTATGGTGTTGATATCAAAACCTATGGACTCCATTTTGTGTATGCCAGTCTCGACGACGCGCGCTGAGATCTGGACAGAGCCTGCGATGGAAGCTGTGGGAGCTACAACTACGTACAGGTTACCTGGATCCACGCTGCAGTCTTTTGCGATCTTGTCCGTGACCTCTTCAGGCGGAAGCTTATCTGATTCAAGCACGAGCACTGCATGGTCGCAGGAATCCTTATAATTGATCTCTGCATAGAGCTTTTTTGGGTTCAATGACAGTGCCCGGGCAGGACCTGAGCCCATGGCAAAATATTTTCCCATGCTGATGCGCCATCCTGCGTACTGCGATGCCATGCACGCAACCACAGGGTGATCTGTGTTCACCCGAACAGCAGGTACCATGAGCCCATCCAGGTCAAAGATGATATAATTGATATCCGCAAGGTCCGCAAGGCATATCCTGGAGAGGTACTTACCTGCTTCATAGCCGCCTGCCACGTTCACACCTGCATCCGCAACAGTTGCGCCGTTTTTCTGCTGGTGCACTTCTATGTTCAGTTCGTTCGCATTATCAAGCATTTCATTAAAGGCGCATAGTCCTGTTTCATTTACGCTTATCATACTCCATCCTCAAATTAATTGGCGCAGTCCCTTTACTTAAATCTGCTTATTTTGATCGGGTTTCCGGACCTCAAAGATGCCTTGCGAGGAACACGTTCAGATCAACGATATCGATGTCGTATTTTTTTTCAGGCTCTTTTTCGTTCTTCAGGCAGTTCAGGTGCGCAAGGCATTTCGGACAGGTGGTTATCAATGTCCCTGCACCTGTTGCCACTGCCTCATCAAGGCGCAAAACCCGCAGTGCTTTTGTCTGTTCATTGCAGTTCATGAAACAGCTGACCCCGCAGCACAGGGCTTTTTCCTTTGAATGCTCCATCTCCTTTAATATTATGCCATTCAGTAAAAGCGCATTGCGCGGAGCATCATACATCCCCATGTGCCGTCCAAGCCTGCAGGGATCATGGTAAGTGACCTCTTCGTCTATCTTCAGACCGAGCGTTCCCAGAAGCTCGCTTGTGTGCACCACTTTGATCCCCAGGTCGTAATCCTTTGAGAAGGTGCGGTAGCACTCAGCACAGCCTGTCAAAAGCGTTTCGATCCCGCTTTCCTTTATGTACCTGGTATTGTAGCTCCTGAGCCTGTCAAAAACACTCCTTTTCCCCTGCCACAGGGCATCATGACCGCAGCATTTCATCTCCATGACCTGCGGCTTGATCCCGAGCCTGTCAAGAAGCTTGAGCGATGAAGATGTGATCTCTCCAAAATCAGTCTTTATATCATGCAGGAACAGCCCGAGCGCTTCCACACAGCCCGGGAAATAACCATATTTTGAAGCTGCTGTTTTTTCGATCTTAAGATCTCCATCAAGCTTTGAGCTGAGTTCTGTAAGTTCAGAAAAAACGCCGAGATGCGCGATTTCAAGAGGCTTTTTCCCATCTCTACTTTCTTTTATGAAACCCAGATAATCCACCTGCTGCGGACACTCAATAGGGCAGAGACCGCACGTCAGGCATGTCCAGATATCTTTTGTATCAAGCCCGTAAACATTCGCGTTATAAATAGAGCTTCGCGGGGAGGTCTTCGAAACTCGACGCATCGGACAGATCGAAGTGCATTTCCCGCATTGATAACAGGCCAGTTCTTTGCTCGTATAATCCACCTGCTTTTCTTGTATATTTTTCTTAAGGGATTATCGGGTATAAAGAATTCGATTTTAACACGGCACTGCATCATTATTAATAATGTTACTTCGCTATTGCAGCGCGGTCGCCTATCTTCAGTATGATCTCGTTAACTTCCTGACTCGAAGGCTCTCTGTTGTTCTCCATCTCAAAGATGTCTATTATCGCACTGTAAGTGCAGTGCAGTTTGTCTTCAGTTTTTCTTTTCACGTATCTCGTCATTTTAGATCCCCCCTGCTGAAATCGCTTATTTTTCTGCTTCTTTTCCAATCACGCAGACGTTTGTTTCCAGTTTTGCACTTGGATCTGTCAGACCGAGCAATCGCTCATCCTCAAGATTGATCCTCTCGTCATTCCTGCTCCTGAATCCAAACTTGCCGTAGTCGCTCAGAGTGGGTCTTCTCTTGATGAAATGTCCTCGCTTGAATTCAAACGGGAAGGGAAGTGCACGTTCACATGCGGTTTTAACGTTCTCGACAACATTTTCATCCTCTACTTCTACCAGGATCTCACCAACGATGATATGCAGCTCTAAAGCACAATCTCCTACATGGATGACCTTCCTATCAGGATGGTTCACATCAGAACCTGTTCCTGGACCGCAGGTCACTTTTCTTGGAAGGTTTTTCCCGTTGATCAGCATCCTTATTACTCCGCTGACACAGTCTATCTCGTTCAGGACTTTCTCAGCGGTCTCTGGTTGTAATAATCGACTTGGGAATATCCTCACCTGGATGGGCTTATCTGGAGCCTGTGATTTTTTTTCCATTCAGTTCTCCTCTTTTTAATTTATAAATTGTTTGTAAAGGTATTAAATGTTTTGGTTCGTACGAATACGAATGATGTATTTGATCATGATATATTACAGAAGAAAAAATTCAGTCTGAGAACATTTATATCTACCTGCTACAATTACAATCAATTAATCGGAGGATGGTACTATCCGCGGATACGATGACGAAGTAAAAAAGATGAAAGTTTTCATTTTGATAGCATTGATCGCAGGATTATCTGCTGGCGCTTTTGCTGATAATGTGATAACCACAATGTTTTCAGTTCAACCTCAACTGGATATTATGCTCACCCCGGAGAACATAGGTGCAGGCAAGGTCACCAGTGTCAGGTTCATAACATACAGTAACGGTGCGCTGGTCAACAACACGAATATCACTCTCAATGGTGCAGCATCAGGCCGCGGGGTGACCGATGCTGACGGGATGCTGGTACTTCCTGTGAACGCGACCTCAAACGGCAGCATTCATGTGACTGCTGAAAAACCAGGATATAAGAACGGGACATCCGAGATCATGTCGATCGCATGGCTTGATATCAGCGCTTCATCTGTCTCGATAACTTCTGGAATAAATACCTTTGTTACTTTTTCTGTCACAAGCCTGGGTAAACCGATATCAGAAGCTGAACTGAATATCTCAGGTCCTGGCATTTCCTTCGAAGGCATCACTGATAAGAAGGGTCAGCTTGTGGTCCAGCTCAACCCATCAGATGCGGGAAAGGTCATGGTGACAGGTAAAAGATCCGGATTTGTGGACGGTTCAGCCTCCGTTACTTCCACCGGTCAGCAGAAGTTGAGCATATCCGCAGGCCAGAGTGTGCTGACTGTCAATGTTCCGGTCTATGTCACTTACACTGTAACTGCAGATGGTTCGGCTGTCAGCGATGCTGTTGTTAACCTCAGCGGACCAGCAGCAGGCAGCGGCATCACGAACCCGGAGGGAAAGACCGTTATACTCACCAATCCCTATGCAACAGGAACAATAACCGCAAGTGCAGGCAAGATGGGCTTTGCAGATGGTTCTACCACAATAACATCCGTGAGTACTCAATCCCTGAACGTGGTCGCATCCCCATCAGCAATAACTGCAAAGTATCCTGAATACGTTATGTTCACTGTCACAAGCGGGAATAACTTCATAAGTGAAGTACTGGTCACACTCACAGGTGCTGCCAGCGGAAATGGTGTTACGAACCAGAACGGACAGACCATAATCCTGGTCAATTCAACAGGAGTAGGCACAATAACCGCCTCTGCAAGTAAGACCGGATTCACAACAGGGAGCACAACAGTGACAGCCACAGGGCTGCAAACCCTGAGCGTCACGGCAAGCCAGACCAATATCACCAACGGAGTTCCAGCATATGTCACCTTCACAGTAACCAGCGGAGGCACAGCGGTCAGCGGCGCTGCAGTAAGCGTTTCTGGAGGCGGCATCAGCATCGACGGCATGACAAATTCGATCGGTCAGGTCACTCTGCAGCTCACTGCTTCGGGTACAGGAACGATCAACGTGGTTTCGCGGAAGGCAGGATATAACGATGGTCAGATGACCATCTCACATTAGGTTCAGGTGAAGATGTGCCTGCGCGCCAGGTGAAGAAGGTGAGAGAGGATACCTGGAAATACAGGGGATCATAATATCAGGAATTGCGGATAATCCGCATATTCTTGAACCAAAATAATAGTTGGATGTGGCACGGATAAAATTTCAAAAATGGAGGGCAGCAGATGAAACCTGGGCTATCTAAAATTCTTGAGATGCTAAATTTGGGGCTGGAGAAATACTATAAAATCGAAACAAGTAAGGGTTAATAACCTATTAATAAGCGAAGACTAAAGGAAATTTTGATATATATCTTATAAAAATAACAGCGGATTCTGATATGCCTCTTAACCTCCTCGCATTAGAAAATCTGTTTGATATCAATGAGCAGATAAAAATACGTGCTTCAAAAGACCCTCGAGTAGAGTACACCGGAAGTGAAGATTATCCCATCAAGATTCGTGAACTTAAGAAGTTAATAGAACTTACACCGAAGAATAGGAGTGTTGTGGAGATTGCAGCATATTATCTGAAAAATATAATCCTGTTACAGGCATTCCCAACCATAGAACAGCATTTGCAGCAACGGAAAGATTCTTGGAAAAGAACGGTTACAGCTTCGATTATACGGCTGTAGAAGCTTACCAGTTCAGGAAGGAACTCTACAGCAGAAGATGGCAAGAATATGGAACTTATGAAGAAAGACCTATAAGCGTTTAAAAGAAGCTGATAACCAGGTATTTTCATTATGCCTGGAGTTTGTTAGGGCGCATATCATATAGACTATCCCAACTCTACTAACACTTCATACCTGCGGTCAAGAATGCGATTTATTGCTTGCAGTTCGGATTCTCTCTCAGAATCTTCTGGTTTCGCCACAGCAGATTTATAACGCGTCTGTTGTTTTTGCAGTAGTTTCATCTCGTCTATCTTTGAGTGGTATTATATTTATAATCAACGCCAACATTATCTATCGGATAATGACTATTTAGGAATTTTGGAAAAGATTTTGAATTATAAAAAATGCGTTGGTAGCAGCCAAGATAAAGGCGATAGGGTTTGTATGCTCGGAAAAGCTAATAAAAGCCAGGTAACATCCAATTCTATTAAAAATTAGGCGCGTAATGGAAATTTGTTAAATTAAATTTTGAGAACACTTTAATGTTAATGTTTATAGATATTATCGTGATGGTCATAATCTTCCAGTGTGACAGTCTTTGATTGCTCATCAACAGAAAAAACCAACACGAAATGTTTATCCACATGGACTCTTTTCCAATCATTCAAAGGTGCACGAAGATTCTTATATCTGTGAGGATTTGACAGGATTTCATCTATTTTTTTAAGAATAATCTCAACCTGTTTCCTATTCTTTTTCGCTAATTTCTTGAGGGTCTTCTCGAGATCAGGCTTTATCTTTAATGTGTACATAAAGATATCAAAGACCTAATCTATCCCTCAGTTTTTCAACATTTCCCACATCGGCTGCCTTTTGCTGAATTATTTTTCTGGCCTTTTCAATGTATTCAGGTCTTAACTCTGGCTCGAGTATTTCCTCTTCATATTGCGTTGCCATGAGGTCTATAGCCGAACTTTTGTCTTTCAAGTTATATTTAGCTTTGATAATATTCAAGATCCTGTTGGTATGTTCATCAATGTTTATTATGGCCTGAACCATATATATCACCTTAATATCATGTTAGTCTCATATTAATATATATCTTTTCATTCCACACAACTTAGCTTAACCTGCGCCTGAAAATAAATATTGGATCCTGATAAACTTATGGAAATGCAAAATATCCGGGCATCCTCTTCGATGCATCGCGATCCATCGCCGGTGTCCGTAACTAAAAATCTTTTGCAAATAAAGTAATATTATAATTTTGTTTGATTTTAATCATAGATAAAATTAAATACTATATTGGATAAGTAACTTCTTGAAGTCTATTATGCTCAGGGGGAAAAAAATCCACATTGTAACATTTGCCTCTATAGTATTATTGTTGATTATTTCTGGTTGTGTGAGCACTCCTGTATCAACACCCGCATCCACTCCGATCCCTGCATCTTCACCTGCAATATCGGCCCCATATTCACAAGCGCACAATCCTGAACAGCCACCATTACAGATACCAGCCATCAATGTAACATCCTATCCAGCGAATGTTACTGGAGAAACAAATTTCACGATCCAATTTGAGGTGTCGGGCGGGACGAACCAGGGAAACATTACGCATGCTTCTGTTCACTGGGGTGGGAGGAGCGGAGGTGCAGACATTAGAGATTATGGAAGATTTAGCGAGGTTTATACAGGTAGAGTGCCCCAGCAATTCAGTACGGAGTTAATAGCCCCTGCAAGCGGCATCATCTTCTTCAGGGCTCATGCCCTGGTTGACGGTGCCGACATATACTCAAACGAATACCAGATAAGAATCATCCCGCGATGAAATGGACAATATGATACAGGTAGGTATTGCCAGAAAAAAGGATATAATTGAATCTGTAAGAACCTCTGTTGGGCTTGCTGGAGGCCTGAAAATCAAGAAGAATTCCACGGTTCTGATCAGACCTAATGCGAACACGGCCGATTATCCGCCCGGCTCAACCAATCCTGAAGTGCTAAAAGGCGCTATTCGTGCGGTCAAAGAACACGACCCGGCAAAGATTATCGTAGCCGAGAAATCAATGACCACGCTGGATACCACAAAGGTTATGAAACATCTGGGTCTGTATCAGGCGGCTGAATCAGAAGGGGTGGATGAGATATTATCTTTTGACGATGTAGAGTGGAAGAAGGTGGGGCATCCAGACGCAAAATCATGGCCGCACGGTTTTTCAGTCCCTGCGATCCTTGATACTATCGATTATATGGTCGCTCTCCCCATCGTAAAAACGCACTGGACTGCATTGTTTACCATGGGGTTGAAATCCCAGATCAGCATAACCTCTGATTTTGACAGGAGACAGCTTCCTCACGGACAGAACAGGGATGAGCTCTTCGGTAATATGATCGCAGAGTCAAATCTTGTATATAAACCCGATTTTTACATATCAGATGCCACGAAATGTTTTGTAACAGATGGACCCAATATCGGGACAGTGCGGGAACCTGGTATTATCATTGCTACAAGTGATGTGATCGCGAATGATGTGGTGGGTCTGGCACTTTTAAAAACGCTTGGCACGATCCATAAAATACAGAATAGATCGGTATGGGAGCAGCCTCAGATAAAAAGGGCCGTAGAACTTGGTCTGGGAGTGAAAAGCAAAAATGATATGCAGATCAAAAGTGATGGCGTGAAAGAAATCGAAAATATTACAGGAAATATTACTTAGATCGCATTTATTTACACAATAAGAAAAGGGAGTTGAAAATGATGAGTTCCATTGGAAAGGAATTTATGGAAAAAACAAAGTTCCAGTATCTTGATAGGTCTGACCAATCCCGTAACATACCCCAGCCTCCATTAGAGATGGAATATGATGCATCAAGACGGGTAAGGGAGCTTCCCCGGCATGATAATATCAAAATAAGAAGCTTTGACCTGAGACAGGCAATTGAGGGTCGAAGAAGTATACGCACGTATTCACAGGAACCATTAACAATTGAAGAACTGTCATATTTACTGTGGGTTACACAGGGAGTGGTTCATGCCACACCTGGAGCAACTTTCAGGAATGTGCCTTCTGCAGGTGCAAGACATGCTCTTGAAACATATCTGCTTATCAATAATGTCGGGGATGTTCCAGAAGGTATTTACAGATTTTTAGCTATCGAAAACAGACTTGTGGAAGTAAACACAGATCCTGACATAGCTGACAGGGTGACAGAGGGGTGTTTAGGACAGGATTTTATCAGGAAAAGTGCTGTAACTTTTATCTGGGTGGCAGATGCATATAGAATGAAATGGCGGTATGGAGAAAGAGGATACAGGTATCTTCACCTTGACGCAGGACATGTTTGCCAGAACCTGTACCTGAGTGCAGGCTCTTTAGATTGCGGTGTATGCGCCATTGCAGCTTTTTCAGACGATCATATGAACGATCTGCTTGAGCTTGATGGAGTGGAACAATTTGTAATATATATTGCATCTGTGGGGAAAAATAAAGCCGGGTTTTGAAATCCAGTGAGTCCAATTCGACCTCCTCCATATCCGGCAAAATCTCAAGGATGAGTTAATTGATGGGGACTATCGTGCATCACATTCTGTCTGTGCAGTCAAGACCTGGGAATTCGTTCAGGATTAGTGATGTTATCCTGCTGATGCTCAACTGAGGATGACATTGATTATGAGTTTTTCCAGCAGATCAATATCCTGGCTCGTTATATGCAGGAACATCCACAATAAACGCTATATACAGGCCTCATACATCGTACGGGGTTTGTCACTGAAGGCGATAGGCTTTTCGTGCATCCATAAGAATATGTTGAGCCTGAATAACAATCAGAGCATTAAAACGGGGCACGTATAATTTATAATACGATTTTCATAAAAGCTTTACAAAAAATTTATTTATGATGCTAACTTATTATAATGTATACTCCTAATATGAATTGTTTGAGGTCGCAAATGATAGAATTAAATAATCCACCGCTTATTGAGGCGATATTTGAGTTAAGGTGGAATCTTCAAGAAACTGAACAAGGAATAAAGAAGGATCCAAATTATAAGTTATTAGTTGGAAGGATATTTGAAAAAGTTAAAACAAAATATCCTTATTATGAGCAATTACCTACGGCAAACATACCAGATGAGATTGCCGGATATATAATTCAGCATAGGTTTAGAAAAAATAAAGATGAATGGCCCCTTATTCAGATAGGTCCTGGAATTATTACTCTGAATGATACTGAAAAATATTTATGGGTGAATTTTAGAGAGAAGATAAGATATTTGTTAGAAACATTATTTGATACGTATCCAGATGCAAAGTCAAACTTGGGTGTTGGTGGATTGCTTTTAAGATATATTGATGCTGTAACTTTTGATTTTGATAATAATGATATTCTTACTTTTTTGAAAGAAAATTTTAAAACTGAAATAAATTTATATCAAGAATTATTTAAAGATAAAGAAGTAAATAAGTTTCCCACTGGTCTAGATTTAAAATTTTCCTTTGATTCTAAAAAACCTAAAGGAAAGATGAATCTGAGATTTGCTCGAGGCAAGAAGAAGGAAGAAGATGCCCTAATATGGGAAACAATTGTACAGTCCATACCCGAAAACACGCCTAACAATAAGAATGATATTGAAGTATGGACAAATGATGCACATGATCTAACAAAAGATTGGTTCTGTAAATTTATAAAGGGAAAATTACAGGAGAGGTTTAAATGAACCTTCTTGAAGTAACATCTATAAATATCGAAAATATTGATACCTTTTCACACGCATTTACAGGTAGTTCTACACAACAAAATGAGATGACATTGGATTATTTGTTCTCTAATCTACAACATGACAAAGGATCTATAAGACTATATCATGATTTATCATCAATTTTCCAGATTGATAGCATGTCTTCTGCTAATCAGATTCTAAAAGCTAGAGATGAGCTAGTTTACACCAAAGAACCTTATAGAAGGCAGATACAAAGTAGCGAGCTATTAAGATATACTTCAGAATTGATCGATAAATTGAGCGGTGAGGAGGTACTTTTTAAAAATATAAATAAGAAAAAACTTTTTCAATCTTTATCTGGAATAGTTGCAGAATTACCACCTGAACAATTGTCAATTTCAAAAGATGAGTTAACCAAAAGGATTGAAAAAATTATGGCGATGGAAGTAATGTATGGGATGCTTGACGATTTAACTCCTGAACAGATTAAAGATTTTGACACTGCGGTAAAAAGGAGATCTTTCTTCAAATGAATTATTTACTAGATACAAATATCATTACAGCCATCATGAAAAAGAATGAAAAAGTAAAAACAAAAGCACAACAAGCTATTTTAAAAGGTGATGATATTTTTATTAATGCCATAAGTTATTATGAGATTAAACGTGGATTATTATATAAGGATGCTAATAATCAATTAGAATTTTTTGATAAAATATGTGAAAAATATGGTTTAGTGTTACTAAATAACCGATCTATTTTTGACCGTGCCGCTGAAATCTATGCAGAGATAAGAAATAAGGGAAAAGAAATTGATGATGCTGATATTTTAATAGCTTCCATAACAGACACTGGAAATTTTACTCTTGTATCAAATAATATTACTCATTTTAATATTATTCAAGACTTAAGAGTTGAAGATTGGCTAAATTGAAAATAATAACAACAAGTGGCTTTTTTCTTAACATATATAGTTGAACTTCTAATTTGTGCCCCTCTTTATTCGATTTATGCCAAGAATATACTAAGCAAGCGAAATCCTCATGCACCCTCCGTGATGCCCTGCTTTTCTAAAGCAGGGTCGTGTGACTGGTGTGAGAACAACATTAAGCGCTATCTTCTTGCGCCGCCTCAGCGGCTGGATCGGGTTTTGGGGACATGGGTACAATATTACCCTGGGTTTCGCTCAGCATTTCTTCTATCATTTCATCTGTACTTAACAAGAATCGTACTCTCTCCATGTCTATCTCCCCCATTCTCTTCCATGAAGGCCAGTCATGGACAAGTTTTTCATCGGGGAAAAGCTTCATTAAGCCAGGTACTGCTCCAAATGTCTTCTCAATATCTTTAAGCGTGTCTTCATACGCTAACATTTCTTTTGTCATCTAATTCACTCTTTTATATTTAAGGTGATTTTTCAGCCAATCATATATATCAACATAATTATGCTCATGTATAAACTTGTTGGTACAATATTTTTGCAAATAATAAAAGTAGGTTTTGAAATTCGTATAGAAGACCCCTTCACTTAGTTACCTTGATGGCTATACGCAGATTGGAAAAGAGTTTGTCCTCAATTTCCTTGCTCGGATAGCTTGAATCTGGTTGCGGTTATCATACCAATCCCATCAGCTTTATATTTTTAAATACTGTTTATCTTTATGCCTATCCCTAAAAATCCAGTCTCGTCAACTGTTTTTCGGGAGCAGGCATAAGTGCAAAAGGGCAATTCATCTCCACGGCTGAAGCCGGGAGCTTTCTTACTCCTTTGAACCCGTTTCTGTAAAACTTGAGTACCATAGAAGAAAAACTGCTGCTCTACCACCCTGCAGAAGCAAGGATACGACTTTCGCTGCACTGAAGCCAACCGGTTGTCCACACCCTCCATATCATCGCCTTAAAGCATACCCTCATCTAATAACGACCTCAGGTAATCTGTGGGATCAAGCAAGTTTTCAGGTTTTGTCTTTCCAAACCAATTCCCGGCCAGATAATTAGCGGTCTCAGCTGGAATACCTCTGTATAATTCAAAATGAAGCATGCTTTGATTTCCTTTCTTCTTTAATTTTTGAATATAAAAAGGAGAGTTTTGTGTGATCTCATCCGAATTCAAGACCAAGCCGACATTGCCAATCAATTGACCGGGTTTTACGGATTCACCCACATTCACCACCACATCACCTAGTTCTGCATATTTGCTTGACAAACCATTTCCATTTTTTATTAATATGTAGCTGGTAGTATTCCAGTACGGTACTTTGTCCTTCGATGTGAATATCCCGATATCTACAACTTTGCCCCCTTCGATCGAAGACACATCGCTCCCCTCTCTGGCATATATATCCACACCGCAGTGATATCTATCACCTCTATCTTCCCAGAAGGCCCCCTGAGAACCGAAGGCTTCAATGATCCTGGAATAACTATCCGGAACTGGCCAGTATTTCACAAACCCTGAATTGAACCTGATGATTTAAAGATATTCTGCCATAAACGTCATCTTTCTACAACTTTTATAGAGAACAAAACAACACGATCGGATAATTCTAGATATATTGATCATTTATATTTCCCATTCGGGTGGCTCAAGGAAACTCTATGATAAAAATAACGAGGACTCCTCCAGATGGAAGGAGTCTGAGATTTTGTTTGATAGATACTGGAGATACTTTTACTGTGACCATGGATTATGTAAAGGGAAAGAATCCTTCAGAAATTAAAAGTGCTGTGCTGCATTATAAAATCCGTTCAACCTTTGTCCCGGATTACCAGGCAGAAATGCAGGACGAATGGAAATGGATAATGTACCTATGGGCTGTTTATGAGGATCTGACAGGTTTTATTAAAAGGGTGCTAACCAAGCCTATGACGCATGGAGAGATAAGAAAAGCTCTAAAGACCAATTTCGACATAAAGATATCGAAAAAGGACCTTCTGGAAATGTCAAATGATATGGAGACGATAGGAGAAATCCAGAAAATAAAAAAAGGAGCGCTTGTGAAAAATCAGTGGATTCCCAGAATAAGGTGGTAGGAATCGATGAATGATACCAATGTAAACGAATAGAAATATATAAGCTGACAAACAAGAAATAAAGGTTATGGGGCAAGAAGATGGGGTATTGAAAAGGACACCCCCCTAAACGGAGGTTATAAGTTGATTATTATTGACAAAAGAATGCAGACTCTAAAAGAGGGGGTTGACCCTGAGATAGGGCTGAATGTGGCTGATCTGAATATGATTAAGAAGGTAAACAGTGATGACAAAAAGATTGAGGTCAGGATGGTTCTAACTACCCCCTTTTGTCCGCTGGCTGGTTTTCTTGTCAAAGAAGTCAAAAAGAAGGTTAGAGCTATTGCAGAGGGCAGGGAGGTGGATGTTGTGGTGCTTGATGAACCATGGATACCACCTGAAAGATTCAGGAGATTAGAAAATATCCCGATGAGCCAAGCCCAAGAATCCACATTGATGGGTTAGAAATGATAGAAGTAAAGAACTTAACGGTCAGCATCGAAGACAAAAGAGTACTAAAAGATGTGAATCTGCACATCGCACAGGGCGAGACCATTGTCCTGTTAGGCCCGAACGGTTCCGGAAAGACCTCTCTTTTGAAAACGATAATAGGGATTCCAGAGTACAAGGTAGAGTCCGGCATGATTCTCTTCAGCGGTAAGGACATCACCAAGCTCACCATAGATGAGCGTGCAAGGCTTGGAATCGGCATAGCCTTTCAGCGACCCCCGGCGGTTAGGGGGGTAAAGTTAAAGGACATGCTGCGAATCTGCATGGAGAAAAGAGGAGATTTCAAGGAGGAAAAAATCAATGAGTTTGCCCAAAAACTCAACCTCTTTAATTGTCTGGACAGAGATATCAACCTGGGCTTTTCTGGCGGGGAGATCAAGCGTTCTGAACTTCTTCAACTTCTTGCTCAGAATCCCGACTTTATAATGCTTGATGAGCCTGATTCTGGTGTAGATCTGGTAAGCATAAATTTAGTGGGCAAGGTAATAAATGAGCTGCTTGAAAAGGAGAAAATAGCACGCGAGAGAACCAAAGCAGGATTGATTATAACCCATGCGGGATTTATCCTGGACTATGTGAATACTGACAGAGGTTGTATCATGCTGAACGGTACTATAATCTGCTCCGGGAATCCCAGAGACCTTTTAGAGGATATAAGAAGTAAAGGTTATGAGGGGTGTATAAGATGTCTTCGGTAGATGTTAGAGAGAGGGCAAAAAAGGCAGAGAAGAAACCTTCTGCTATTGGCCCGGATATCGATCTCAACGCTTACTCCGTGGAAGTTAAGGAGCATGGTAAGATTCAAAAGCTAAAGAATTTATCCGGTGAGGTTAAGGAAAAAGCCATAAGTGTGGGTGTTGAGGCAGTAGAGGCGTGCAGGTCGGGATCATTTTTTCAAATGGATCATTCGGTTATATTATCCTCCGCCTATAAAAGTGGCCTGGAGGTAATGAGTAGCACAGAGGCACTTAAGAAATACGACTGGCTCCAGGACTACTGGTGGAAGGCTGTAAACGTGGATGCAGACAAATACACTGCCCAGGCTGAGCTAAAACAAAACCATGGCTATTTCTTAAGGGCACTTCCTGGGGCAAAGGTAGAGTTTCCTCTACAGGCATGTCTATACATGACCCAGGATGGTCTAGCGCAGAATGTACATAATATAATAATTGCCGAGGAGGGCTCTGAGCTTCACATCATAACTGGCTGCACAACAGCCCCAGGGGTGAGAACAGGTCTACATATAGGTGTTTCAGAGTTTTATGTTAAGAGGAACGCTATGGTTACTTTTACGATGATCCACAATTGGGCGGAGGACGTAGAGGTAAGACCAAGAACAGGAGCAATCGTGGAAGACAATGGCATATTCCTGAGCAACTACGTTTGCATGAAGCCTGTAAAAACCCTGCAGATGTATCCGACTGCATACTGCGTGGGTGAGAATGCTAATGTGAGGTTCAATACCATTTTATTCGCAAGAGAAGGCTCGAATATGGATGTAGGCGGAAGGGTCTTCTTGAGGGCAAAGGGCAGCAGGGCTGAGCTTGTCACAAGAGCCATAACCAAAGGAGGTGA
>Ga0209641_10002746_pt1 | contig 14961 bp, 10 predicted proteins | sample RifCSP16_1_FD_184022 | JGI IMG/M metagenome (GOLD analysis project Ga0209641, IMG submission 184022) | Soil microbial communities from Rifle, Colorado - Rifle CSP2_sed 16_1 (SPAdes) (version 2) | ecosystem: Environmental > Terrestrial > Deep subsurface > Rock core/Sediment | place: Rifle...
TCCTCTTTCATTGTACTGTATTGCTGTAGAGTAGAGCTATTCATCTAACGATGGGTTATTCACCTCTACTCTACGAGGTTATTTCCCATCCTCAAAATGTAACCCTAATTGCTGCAATATAAACAATAACTGTCAACAATTAAGAAAAGCTTTATTATTATGGATTTACACGAATAGGTATTTCGTCGGGACAAGGAAGTATTCTTCCCTGATCATCGACAATCTGCGCAGTCAAAACTCTTTCTCCAGGAAATTCTGCCGGTTGGCACGTTGAGATAGGACTTCCCAAGTATCGTGTGGGGCCGGGTGGTGGCATGTATGTGCCTACACTGCCTTCATATGCCGCGTTTTGGACAATATAACGTATCGCGCCATATCGAGGATATGTGTGGATCAACAGTGGTATACAGCTTCCCTGTGTAAAGGGATTTGAAAAAGTGGGTGCCAACGAAAAACTAATGCAATCTACCGGCACAGAATACGTGCTATCTATTTCCAATGTACCAGTATCACTCGAGACAATGCTGTTGTCTATTTCCTCCGCAGAATCAATACCAGCATCCCCCAGTACAACACTACTGTCTGTCTCTGTAGACCCGTCACTGCCATAATAATTGTTGGTAACGGACGTACATCCTGCAGACATGAGTATGCCAAAAAATGCTGTGCGAAATAACGGGATCCTGGAAAGTTTTTCTAAAGAGTTTTTCATGCGATCTATGGTCGGACAGTTAATGTTGGCGAGGGACAATCTGCACGTTCACCGCGAGGAGTAATTACCCAGTTTAAAAGTGAATAAGAACCTGGACCGGGAGGGTTTGTTGCGGTGATGAGGGCTCTGTTTGTGGGTCCGACAAAACTGATCATGCCAGAAGAGGTTGGCGCGTTTTCAATATAATACCTCAATGGACTGTCACCGGATGCTGGGCTTCTTGGAACACCACCAATTATTAACGTAGTGCTTCCCCCGACAGGAATAGTATCTACACTGCTCTCAAAAGTAGAGCTGGTACAAGAAGGTCTTGTTCTGGCACCATCGACTACCGTAAAAGTTTGCATACCACATTCTGTTTCATTGACGAACCACGTAGCAGCATATGTCCCAGAAGTCAGATATACATGATTTGTTAATGCCTGGCTTGGAAGAGCAGCATTGAAATTTACCATTTCGATTGAAAGAGCATCTCCCCAGATAATACCGGCTATGACCCTAGCGTCAGGCATTCTGTCAGCAATCCCCACTTCTGCAGGAACAGTCATACCCGTAGGTATGTCATATGATAGAGGAAAGCTTGGAATAAGCCCTCTACCGCAGCGCTCTCTAGCAGGAAAGGAGCTGTCTTGCGAGGCATCTCGGCCGGTATCTTCACGGGAGGTGGCATCCGTCGTGCTGGAGTCATTTCCTGAATCTGGAAATTCACCACTATCGAATGCGTCATCGAGATTACCATCTGTCTCTCCACCCTCAACATTGTAAGAGCTGTCGGTGACCCCACTGTCGATGCCTGGAGAAAGTATTACGCTACGAGCCAAAGAACAGCTCGTGCCATAGAATTGATTTGCAGATAAAATCCCAGCCAAAAGTAAACGGTGATATTTTCGTGGTAGCGGAAGAATTTCTAAAAGTTTTTTCATAGATATTACTGATTATGGTCTGACAGTTAGTGTTGTGGTCGTTGATGTTGGACAGTTTGCATTTTCGCCGCGAGGAGTGGTTACCCAAGACATCAGAGAATAGGTGCCTGCCCCAGGAGGACTTTGAGCTGTGATCGTTACTACTCCAGTACCGCTCATACTCAACGTATTAGGCACGGTTGGAAGATTGGTAAAGTGAGAAATCAACGGTGAGTCGCCAGGTGAGGAGCTTCGGGGTGAGGCAATAAGTTGCAAGTTGGTTGTTTCCCCCACGCGAAAATCGTTCCTGCTAACGCTGAATCCAGTACAAAGTGGTCGTGTTGTACTGCCATTAACTACCGTAAAAGTTTGCATGCCACATTCAGTTTCATTCACAAACCAGGTTACTACATATGTTCCTGGTGTTGTGTAGATATGATTTCCTGTTGCGCGACTGGGTGATCCTGCGTCGAAAGTGAAGAAATCAAATCCTGGGGCATCTCCCCAGTTGATACCGGTTGTTACACTGGCACCAGGCATTCTGCTTGCAACTGCTGATTCTGCAGCAATGCTCATGCCCGTAGGTATGTCATATGACAGTGGGAATCCCGGGATAAGTCCTCTGCCGCAATCTATCATTATAGGCCCGGCATCACGTATTTCTCCACTGTCGGTCGGTGTGTCTGCATCTGCTTGTGCATCAGTAATATGGGCATCAAGAACAGCTGTTCCTGAGTCCACAATTCCCCCATCAGATACATCGCCGCTATCGATATTTCCAGCGTCATTTCCTCCATCTTCGAGAATACTGCTATCAATACGCCCATCTTCAAATGATCCGTCTGCGCTTGCATCTTCGGTTGGCCTTAATAAGCCACTACGATCCAAAACACACCCCTGATTGAGAAGTTGTGTTCCTGCTAGCACTATGGCAGCAAGAATTGAGCGGTGGCTTTGGAGTGACCTTGGAAGTAAAGTGTCTAAATATTTTTTCATATTTTGTACATTATTAGAGATACGTGTTAATAAAATGCTCAGCTTAAAGTTTGTGAATCAGCAGTATACTCTTTGGGGTATTTTCGTCAACAAAAGTGGCCGCAAAAATTTCATATTTGTATTCGTATACTTGAGCCTATATTAATATCATTCTCACACAATGAGACGCGCTCTGGTTACGATGCTTTTGTCGGGTGTTTTGGTGATCTTAGGATTGGTGCGATTGTACTTTTTTGATGCGGGATATATCAATGACACTAGAGAAGCTGGTGTGCTTTGGAAGAGGTCTTCGGAACATGTTGTTTTTGTCGATGAGATCAGCAGCTCATCTCCTGCGGGTACAAAGTTTTTTGCCAGACTGGAAAGTGTACAGAGAAGAATTCTCGTGAAAGCAGCATATGTCCAGGATTTGTTGCTCGGAGAGAAGTTGGTCATTCAAGGAAAACTGAAGTCAATAGCTGTAGGATCCAGTGAAAGTTTTGCGAATTATCTGAAACTGAAAAATGTGGTTGGTATTGTTGAGTATCCCCAAGTTTTTCGCTGCATCGAGCAACGTCATTCCTTTGCGCAATATTTTTTGTCCTTCCGTAATTTACTAACGGGTCGTATACAAAAGACCTTTTCACAAGATGTTGCCGGATTTTTAAATGGCATTTTGCTCGGAGATGATGATTTCCTGAGCAAGCAGACTCAAGAACAGTTTCGTGTTGCCGGTCTTACACATGTGATGGCAATTTCCGGATCAAATATGACAATGATTGCAGAGATGGTTTTTCTCTTGCTAGCTTTTCTCCCACTCAAAAAGAAAATTGTTGTTACGACGATTATTCTTACAACATTCACACTTGTTGTCGGGGCATCGGCAGCTGTTGTCCGCGCTTATTTGATGGCTATTATAGCTCTTACAGCTCTGCATTTCGGTCTGCCATATCTGGCGCTGAGGGGGCTACTATTTGTTGTTATTGCCATGTTCCTTTTGAGTCCGTACATTCCTCTCTATGATATTGGTTTTCAATTGTCAGTGATGGCCACTTTGGGTTTGTTGATTGTAAATCCCCTACTATCACGAGCCTTACAGTTCTTGCCATATTTGTGGCTGCGAGAAATTGTTGCCATTACGCTGTCGGCAAGTATTTTTACTTTGCCAATTTCTCTTCATTATTTTGGCACATGGTTTCCGTTGTCGCTTGTGGTGAATATTCTACTGGTACCGGTGATATCCGCATTGTCACTCATAAGTTATCTGGGAGTTGCCCTCACTCTCGTTCCTTTGTTTGGAGAAACTGTGCGTTTTACTTTGGAGATTGTTTTCCGCCTCTTATTGTGGTTTGTGGAATTTGCAGCTTCTATAAGCAGTCATGTTCAGTTGGAAGTTTCTTTTTCATGGCTTTATGTGTTTATTTATTATCTTGTTGTGTGGCTCTCGGTCAGATTCTTTGTCTGGAAGTACCCTGGAAAAACTTCCAGGGCTAATATTTTGCCATAGGGAATGATGGCGTCAATTTAAGCTTCCCTATAAAAATTTACTTTCATGATTTCTGTTGCTAGGGTGGAATTGTTTTCTTTTTACAAAAATATACTTCATACAATAATTTCTTATGATAAAAGAAAAAAATAAAGATCCTGAGCAAAGCTCTGGACAGAGGCTTAACTTGCGCGACGTTGCGCAACTTATTAAGCGAAGCACAAAAAGTGTGCGTAATTATATCAAGGCGGACAAATTGAAAGCCGCCAAGGTAGATAGTGTGAATGGGCCTGAGTATTCTTTTGAGATACATGATGTTGTGACTTTTGCAAAATCATTCCTCTCTTTGGATTTGGTTATCGGTGATACTGTCAGTAAAGCATCTAAGTATCAGGTTGTGAGTGATGGTGAGGAGAACCCCCTTGAGGATCATGTCTCTGCTTCTGCAAATAAAGAAACATTGGCTTCCGACCAAGCACTGTCGGTCCCCTTTCATGGACGAAAGCTCGATCTATCTCAATTTGCTCAGATTTTGCTCACACTTGAAAACGACAAGGTAAAGTTAGTTGAGGAATTTGGTGAGTATAAAGCAAGGCTTGCATACAAAGTTGGTCAGCTTGAATCTCAGGTAAAGCATCTCGAGACTGAGACGCATGAAAAAGAAAAGCTGAAGAAAAAAGTTTCTGATCTCGAAAGAAATTACCGTGTTCGTGATATGGATGCGAGGCAGCTCCTTTCTATGAAAGAGTTTTACGAGAAAAAACCTTGGTGGAAATTTTGGCAGAAGTTTGATATTGAGGATTCAGAGAGGTTGGTTGGTGGGTCTAATTAAAAAGCGGCTTTATGCGTTTTTTGAGAATGATTATTATTATCATTCTCTTTTTGTTTGTTTTTCTTATGTGGGATGTGAACAGGTTCTTTATCTCCCCTGTACAGTTGCCTGAGAATAGGCTGATTATTGCTCCTGGAGACGGTTATCTTAATTTTCGCGAACGATTATTATTCGCAAATAATGCTGTTTTTGATGATTTTTACTATCGTGCTTATACCTATATATATGGCGGTGTGGTGAAGCCTGGTGTGAGGGTGTTTGTGGATGCTTCTTTGGGCGAGGTCTTGGAGTCTTTGACGGGTGAACCTGCTCATGTGTTGATTCGTTTGCCTGAGGGTGAGCGCATGGAATTTTTTGCTGCAAGGTTGAGTGATTTTGGTATAGTTCCCAAGGATAAGATGCTTGCTTGTTTCAAATCATGCCAAAAATCAGACTATGCCAGCTTTTTTTCTGCTGAATCTGGCTATGAAGGATTTCTCTTTCCTGATACATATTCTTTTATGCCCAATTCTTCTCCGGAAGAGATCTTGGAAAAGTTATTAGAAAATTTTAAGACACGCTTTGATCCTCTCGCAAAAAAATACGCAGCTTTTCTAAGAGATCGCTCACTGCGGGACGTTGTTATCATAGCGTCACTCCTTGAGAGAGAGGCAAAAACACTGGAAGACAAGCGAATTATTGCTGGCATTTTGTATGCACGTTTGGCGAAAAACATTCGGCTCGATGTCGATGCCACCGTTCTTTATATCAAAGGCGATTGGCGTGCAGTTCTTACGATGAGCGACCTGAGTAGTAATTCTCTCTACAATACCAGACGCGTAAAAGGGCTTCCTCCCGGCCCAATCTGTAATCCGGGGCTTGAGAGCCTGGAAGCTGCATTGTCTCCGCAAACGACTTCTTATCTTTTTTATCTGACTGGTAGTAATGGAGAGATGTATTATGCGAAGACACTTGAGGAGCATAATGTGAATAAACAAAATTATTTATAGCAAGTGTAGTGAATTGGCCCTGATCACTCTCCCTGATCCTATTCACTGTATTTGCCTGTTATCGTAAATAAATATCATTATTCTTGTTCGTCAATATGTTTTTATACGTTGAGAACTTTTTGCAGAAAAGCTCCAAAGGCTTTTATTGATTGTCTTCGCGCTACTTTTCCCTGCGTCAAAACAAGGAAATAACTTTCTGTGAGGATGGTAATTGGCTTCTGCACAGGGGAAATTCGTTGACACGGTTATATCGCTATGTTAACTTCCCCACCGATATGCAACCCTTAGAAATTCCTCTTGTGGTAGCTTTCGTAACATTTTTTCTCGATCTACGTAGAGAGATGTGAAAGAAGTTCGCCCTAGAAAGGACTAGAATGAGTTTCTAGTGTCAGGGTTGGCTTAAGATCTTTAACATGATGGGGTCGCCTTAGGCGACCGACGACCATAGGCGTGTACCTGTGGGACATATATAATTTCTTTTTCTAGTTCTAATTTTTAGTTCTATAGTTCTCTCCCGCAACAGCAGGAGAATAAATACTTACGAATATTCTTTTATAGGTATTCGCTGCGGTAATGCTTAGGCCGTATAAAAATATTAAGCTTTCTTAAAAATATTTAAAACAATTATGACAAAATTTCGCAAAATTGTTGCGCTTATAGCAAGCGTATCAATGATGATCGGAGTGTTGCCACAAGTTGCATTTGCAGGAGCATTTAGCGATGTACCTGATACAAATGAATTTGCGACATACATCAACGATTTATACAATCAAGGTGTGGTGAGTGGTGTGGGTTCAACAGGTATGTATATGCCGCTTCGTGATGTATCTCGTGGAGAAATGATGAAGATGGTGATGAACAGTCTCCGTGTATGTGGAGCTGGCATGCCAAACTTAGAAGACCTTCTCAATGTACCTTTGCTCCCTGGGGCTCCTCACTTTGAGGATGTGCCTGTAGGAAGCTCATTCTACGAATTTGTAGAACAAGCATATGCTATGGGAATTGTACAAGGACGCCGTGCACCTGCAGAAGGAATGCAAGGTTTGTTTGGTGTTGATGCAAGCGTGCTTCGCCAAGAGGCTATGAAAATGGCTATCAATGGTTGCCGCAAGATCAAGCCAGATGTGTTTGTCATGGACTTAACTGGTGGCCCATCATTTGATGATGTGTCTGCAAGTTCAGAGTTCTATGACTTTATTCAGACTGCATACAATCTTGGTATAGTAAATGGTTATGGAAATAGCCGTTTTGGACCAATGGATCCGATGCGTCGTGATCAAATGGCAAAGGTGGTGTCTAATATGCTGAAAGTATGTCGTGAAGGTAAACCTCTTTCTGTAGGAGTACCTGCGCAGATTTTGGTAGAATCATCAGATCCAAAGATCAAGAATGATGGCACTTCAACATCTACCATTACGTGTACGGTCGTAGACCGAAACGGTAACCGTGTAGGTGATTGGACCGATCCATTTACCTTTACTACTGACCTTGGAACACTTCGTGTTGTCGGAAGCAGTGAACCTGCATCGAGCACTAAGTCAGTTTCTTCAGATAAAGGACGTGGACAAATCAGTTTAATTGCAAGTACGACCGAAGGAATGGCAACAGTAAACTGTAAGACCAAAGACTTTACCGGTATGACAAAAGTAGAATTTACTTCTAGCGCGCCTGGAATAAGAAACGGATTTGGATCAAGCCAGATATCTGGTATTGGTGAATTGAGTATTCGTATCACTGATGACCATATCGTTGCTTCTCGTGAGGTTCGTCCTACTGGTGCAAATATTGCCCCAGTTGGTCCTCATACTGTTTGGCCAGTGAATGGCTTTGCTACTGTAGAAGCTTTCATGTATGACGATGAAGGTGACCCTACTTGTGGTGATGAGTTGCTTTTCAATATCAAAGAAGGTAATGCTAATCTTGTAGCTGGTGATAATGACTCTGCAGATACTTCTCCACCGGTTCCTGGTACATTTTTCGTTGGTACTCCAACGCGTTCTTTGTTGGTGCCGGGTGGCGATCCTGAGTGTGTCAATGGTCGCTATGTCGTGTATGTACAGATTTTGACTGATCAAAATGCTGGTGATGTAGTAATTCAGGTCACTAACCTTGACGTAAGTCCATCTCTTATTACTGAGGCAACACTTACAATTGACTTGGTTCGTCTCGAGGCAAAAGTGTACGATAATGATATTTTGACTCGTAATTCTACACAGATTTCAGCTGCACCAACTTCTGGTGATGCTGCAACTTCACAGAATATTGCTCCGGTATTGATCAAGACTTTGGACGAGCACAATGAGCCTTTCCTTACAAGTGATTCTCTCTTCCCATTTGGACCTTTCTTTATGGATGAGATCGAGTGTCGTTTTGTAGGAGGACCAACAACTTCAGCTCTCTTAGAAGGACAAGATGGTACGCCATCTGCTGGTCCGGAGGTTGCTGATTATATTGATGGTTCAGCTGGTTTGTATGTTCTGAATGTCATTGCCGGTGCCAATGAAGGTACTCTCGAAGTTGAATGTCGAGATATCGATGCTATTGGTCGCCCTGCAGTACGATTTACTGTCGGGGTACATGCGCCAGAGGTTGAATTGTTTGTGTCTAGTCGTGAAGTAGCAGAGGGGCAAGTATCTGCTATCTTTGCTCGTGTGCTTGATGGAAACAAGCCGGTGACCGGTGAAGAATTGCGTCTCCAAATCGAAGGTGGAGATGGAACATTGGATACGTATGATGGTGGGTCTTTTGATGCTACAGATGCTTCTTCTACTTTCGTACGGATGGATCATATTTGTTACGACGGCGGTGATTCTGGACCTCCGGTACCTGCGCCCGGTTTCCCAAATCTATTGCTTGATTTGGGTGGTGCTGGTGCAGGGTTGGGTGAAGTAGCTATTGAGGAGTGGTTCACTACTTGTGGAGCGACTGCTAGTACCACAACAGATTCTGGTTGGTATGTAGCAATGTTATTTGCTCCTCCATCGGCAGAAAGAGATCAGACGCAGGCTTTGCGTGTGACAGATATTTCTCGTTCTGATCAACCTCAAGATCAAATTGATCTTGTGGTTTCTGCTAGCGATAATCCTTCTGATGTTGATCAGCTGGAAGTTCATCCTTTGACTCAAGAAATTGGTGTCAATCAAGATGTTCCTGTCGTAGTCTTCGCTCAAGATCAAGATGGTTTTGGTGTTCCTTGTTTCGATGATACTGATGCTTCCCCGGGTGGTGCTGATAATGGTGAGCCCACTGGCACAGATGAAGAGGAAAGTGGTTGTAGTTCTGATAGAAACGGCTTCTCTCCAATTGCTGCTGATGCGGCAACGATGAATGATAATGCTCTTGATGTTGGAACAGTAGGTGCACTACGTGTACATCCGACAGCAAGTGAGAATGTCTTTATTCTTGCACGTGCTGTTGGTGTAGATGCTTCGGACAATGCTTATATTCTCAACAATATCGGCGGTGGCGCTTACTTCTTTGTCACTCGTGCGAAGGATCGCGCTGATCGTGGTGAGGTGAGAATAGACAGTTTTGGTCTCGGTGGCGGTGCTAATCAATTTGACTTAGTACAATTCAACATTGTTCCTAATTCAGTTGAAGCTGAGTTCAATGCAGAGGATGTGATGCCAGATTGGTTGAATACATTTATTGTCTTCGTCAGTGACTGGAATGATGATCCTGTCATGGGTCTCAATGGTTGTAGAGTTGGTGCTTTCCCAACGAATGATTTCACAGACTTTGTGATCACTCGTTCTGGTCCGGATGTCGGTGATATAGACTCTACTGACGACGACTTCCCTGTAGTTCCTGCTACTGGTTGTCCTGTTCCTGTTCCACCTGCTACTGACCTCTTGAGTGATCCAGGTGTTACCGGGCATGTGCTTGGTACCGGTCTCTATCTCTGGAATGTAGAGTTGGATAGTGAGGTTGTCCCTGGAGATGTAACTTTACAGGTCAGTCTCAATCAGGCTACGAACCCAGAGGATGAAGCTTCTTTTGAGGTCACTGATCCAACCGTTGAATTCGATGCTTGGCCTCAACACGTTACTTCATCTAATGTAATCCCTCTTACTGTTATCGTTCGCGATGATGATGGAGATCCAATTACATTTGATATGGGCGCAATCCCTGATGAAGATGACAATATTCTCATTGAAATTCTCGATGGTAGTGGACAATTGTCTGACAATGGTTCAAATGCTACGGGTATCAATGAAGTAACTCCTGATGGTGGAATTAGCGAATTCATCCAAGACACTCTTGATGGCGTCTTTGCTACTTCATACGTCGCTTCTGCTGTTCCTGAAGACACAGTAGAATTCCAAGTTACTGTTGAAGGTGTGAATAGTCGTGTTACAGATAGTTTGACTCTCCCTGTAGACTAATTGTCAGTCTCATGTGAGTTGATTATCTCGTGTTACAAGAAAGCCTCCTTTCTCCTTAATTGGAGAGGGGGGCTTTTTTTGTTTCAAAAAATGCAGGTGACAGGTGATCTTCGCAGGTGGGAGGACTTACCCTCTTCACCTTTTTAAGCACCTTTTATCACCTGAGTTTTATGAATGCAGGTGACAGGTGAGCTTCGCAGGTGGGAGGACTTACCCTCTTCACCTTTTTAAGCACCTTTTATCACCTGAGTTATTTGATTCTTGATCTAAGATGGATTATCAAGTGTGAGAGCATAAGACTTATTTCATCTAGCTCTTTGTAGTAATAATGATAATACTCAATGCTGATTTTCCTTTGTTGCATCAACGTTTTTAATATTGATGCGCATTCATAGGCAGATCCGCGGGCAATTGTATAAAAGTTCTTTTTATCATTTTTACTAAATTTTCCTGAGCCTTCAGCGATGTTGCAGAGGATACTTTGAGCAGCGCGTTGCAGTTGATTCCTTGTGTTGTCACTGATTTTATTGTTTCCGAGGACATTTAGGTCTAGCAAATTAAACAGTTTTTCTGCTTTCATATATACTGGAAATTGCTCAAAGGGGAACATGTAAAAAGATTAGTTGACTATAACAATACCAACTCAATTATGAAAAATTTCTTCTTTTAAAGATATTTGTTCTTTGGTAATATTCCTTTTCACCTTTTTAAGCACCTTTTATCACCTGAGTGTTGGGAATACAGGTGACAGGTGAGCTTCGTAGGTGGAAGGACTTACCCTTTTCACCTTTCTTAGCACCTTTTATCACCTGAGTTCTGAAGCGATCCTAGACTATTACTATCACTAAGCTACAATACGAATAGAAATATTCATCCATATGAAAAAAATTGTCATTAGTTTGCTAATAGGCTTACTGTCTTTCTCAAGTGTCCAGGCAATAACATTTTCTGACTTGGGTGGGGTGTCTGCTGATCTGAAAAATGCAGTGCAGACTTTGACTGATCAAGGGATTATCAAAGGTTATGGCGATGGGACGTTTCGGCCAAATAGGGAAATATCTGAAAAAGAATGGGCACTATTGGTGCTGAGAGTGGTACGGACTGATCCAAGCGTGACCATGTATTCAGATCGTCCCATAATGCGTTTGGAGGCACTGAAAATGCTTGCAAGAGAGTGGGGACTATTGTGGCAAGAAGAAAGTCAGACGCCTCTTTTTAGTGATTTACAGACAGGATCAGACAATGCCTTGGTGAATTTTTTCTATTATTCGGGAATTATCAAGGGAAGAACACTTACTGAATTTGCTCCTAATGATACTCTAACAAGAGCTGAAGCGGCAAAGATACTTCTTTTGGCCAAAGAATTTTGGCATCCCATAAAAACTTCCACACCTACACCGACGTCACTGCCTACAAGTGTGGCAATTACACAAAATGTAGTTGAGATCGTCGATGTGTCACCTTTGACACTGAGTCCCGGAGAGACTGGAAGTCTGTTATTTGTGATCCGAAACAACAATAGATTGCAAACAGGTATGGTCTACAACAATAATTATTATGTTTCCGTTCTTGATGGCAATGTCAGCATTATTGGCAGTACTGAAATTGGCAATGGACTCTATCAAGTCATATTCAAGGCTTCACCGCAGTCTGGACCAAGTACCGTCAATATTCAAATATTGGTGATGCTAGGAAGTGCATATCGAACCGATATCAATGAATATCTTCGTAACAAGCAAAGTGCGCAGATTTCTACACCAAGCATTAGTTTAGCACGGCTCATTCCTTCCACAATTTCTCGAGGCAATACAGCACAAATTATTGTTACCCCACAAGACAATGACGGAGATCCGGTCACGGGACTTGAGATCTCGGCTGAAGTTACCAGGGGGTCTGGAACTGTGACCACACAGCCTGTGGAAACACCAGCCGGCAGCGCTGTGTATATCGGCGAATATACAGCAAGTAGTGGCTCAAGTGGGTCAATTATTGAAATCACTGTGAGAATTGAAAACGTTGCATCCAGGCCGGAAACTACAATCACAGGAACTATAAGATAAAGATAAAATAGTGGATAGGATAAGGAGAAGTGAATAGGGTTTCTTTTTTGTTATTTTTAGAAAGAAAAAAACAGAAGCCCTATTTCCTATACCTCATCCTATTCACTTTTTTCTGTAACATACTGCTACATATAAGCGTATTTAAATATGTCGGTCGGACTTGTAAAGTTGCTTTGTGGCGTCTTACTGCCAAAAAATTTCTTTCTGTCCTACAATGACCAAGAATTTTTAACATCATTTTCCTATGGTGACCTTACGGGTTTGGGCACGTTTACTTACACTCACTCTTATTACCTCTCTCTTTGTAGCGCCTTTTGCCCAGGCAGCTTTCACTGATGTTTCAGGAGGAGAATTTGCTTCATATGTGCTTGATCTGGAAGCAAAAGGAGTAGTGTCAGGTACTAATGGTTTATTTTATCCAAAACGAAACCTGACTCGTGGGGAATTGGCAAAAGTCTTGGTCCGTGCAGCCAACTTGCCTATCAATACAACTGGTGGACAGCGCTTCCCGGATGTCGGTATCGGTAGTACATTTTATGATTTTGTGATGACGCTGGTAAATAATGGTACAGTAAATGGTTATCCTGACGGTACATATAAGCCTGACAATTTCGTGACTCGAGGAGAATTTAGCAAGATGGTGGTTGGAGCTTTTAGTTTAGCTACCAATACAGCTGGTGGTCCTCATTTTAGTGATGTTGGAACATCACAGACTTTTTATGTCTTTGTTGAGACGCTTTACAATGACAATGTTATCAGTGGCTATAATGCATTTACATTTGGCGTCAATGACTATGTGACGCGTGAACAAATGGCGAAGATCGTGAGTAGAGTCCTCATGTTCAAAGCGGGTACTTTGCCGCCTCGTACGCCACCAGTGGGTGTAATCAAGAAAGAATTTCCTTTGACATTCAATCCGGCTTTACCTCGTGCGCATGTTGAGCCAAACGCCACTCAAACGAGACTTGAACTCACTGTAGAGCATTTCCCTCGTCTTGTTGGCGGATTTATGTATGAATTATGGGTCAAGGATTCTTCTGGCATGCATTCTGCTGGACGCTTCAATGTCCGAGATGGAGATCAGCTTGTCGATAATCGCGGCATAACCATCAGTGCCAATTTTAATTTCCCGGTTGCTTTTGAGGATGCTACTGAAATGGCGATTAGTATTGAGCCAAACGGCGACTCGAACGCTACTCCCGGTAACACGATGGTAGTGAAGGGGTCTGTAGAACACTCAGACGACATATTTGATTTGGATTTTGCTACTGGATTTATCAGTAGTAATGCTCGTGCATATGTTACTGCCACTGGAACGAGTAACAATATTCTTAATATTGATTTTCCCAATTTGCCTAATATACAGACTATCGGCTGGGTATATGAAGCTTGGTATGTCATAGAAAATGAAGATACTGGTCGCGATATGAATAGTACCGCAGGCACTTTCCATGGAAGTGGCGGTAGAATGTTGTTCAAGAGTGGTGCTCTACCAGTGGACCTGCTCACGGTAAACAGTGTTATGGTCTCTATTGAGCCAAATCCAGATGACAGTGATGCTGTATCAGGGATTATTCCTTGGTCTGGCGATGTACCAACCACAACGACAAGCCCTACAGACACTACTGATGAGGATCTTTACGAGGGTCTCACAACGTCGATGACCAGTAAGAGCATTCGTGATCGAACAGAGATGGAGGTTGATGAGAATGATAAGGTTATTGTGCAGGCGTATGCAGGATCTCCTGATCTTGCTGATGGTGAAAAGCAGGCCATTGTTGTGAAAGTTTCTAATCTTGATGGTGAGCCAATTGGTGATCTTGATCTGGAGTTAAGTCGTATCCAAGGACCTTCCGGAAATCTCAGCGATCCTCAAGAAATCGGTAATATGACGGGTGTTTACGTCGGTACCTATGATGCTGATGATGATATTGGTACGTCAGGAACTGTTATCCTTCGTGTTCAAGGCGATTCATCAGAAGATCTTGATATTCCTCCAGTTGAGGTCTCCTTCGAAGCATCCTCATCAGAACAGCTCGGTTCTCCACGAAGAATGGAGATCGATGTGACTCGCGAAAAGCTTGTAATCGATGAAAATGATTCTGATTTGCAAAATGCTGAAATGGCCGTCATTGCTGGTGTTCAAGATAGCAGCGATCGTGGAATTACTGATGTTCTTGGCAGTCAACTGAGCCTTATATCAAACTCTGATGTTTTGAGTGGTACAGTGAAAGGCAATGTAAAAACATGGAAACTTGATGATAATTTCTTTGATGTTGATGGGGAGGACGAGGATATCACTGTTTCTCAAGACTTTGTCTTACAGCTTATCCCCGGCAGTGGCGATGGTTGGTCTCCAATGATTTCTACAGAGTATGAGGTTGAGTGTGAATTTATAGCTAATACCTAATAGACACTAAACTGTTTTAGATTATTCAGATCAAAAAAGAGGCTTTCTCGTACGGAGAGGCCTCTTTTTCTAATTAACAATTACGGCTTAATGAAAGAAATGTGAGGCTAAAAGTGGGAGATTTGCTATTGTGGAAGCAGAAAGATTAACATTTAAGTTTTTATGAGAAAAAAAGTGCATTTTTTGTGGTCAAAAAACTGTTAAAAAGAA